>Ga0209712_10001252_pt1 | contig 21837 bp, 17 predicted proteins | sample ArcOceMetagenome_FD_187443 | JGI IMG/M metagenome (GOLD analysis project Ga0209712, IMG submission 187443) | Marine eukaryotic phytoplankton communities from Arctic Ocean - Arctic Ocean - Greenland ARC118M Metagenome (SPAdes) (version 2) | ecosystem: Environmental > Aquatic > Marine > Oceanic...
TATTTATGGCTGAACAGCTAGCTTCTATAATGGGTGGCCATATTTCTGTTCAAAGTATATTAACACAGGGAACAACTTTTACATTGACTCTCCCTATCCCGCCAAGCACTCATATAAAAAAACTTTCTCTCTTTTCTTCATCTAACGTTGTAGGTATTAACTAATACTTTAGTTTTTATAATCAATATCAATGCAAACGACTAATACCAAATATTAGAATGCACTCAGCTTGATTATAAAATCTTCTATTGTCTATTTTTAATCACAAAAATGAACGTTAGCCGTTCAGACACCCCCACGATTTAAATTAAAACGCAGCCACATCAGTACAAAGTTGATATAAAGTTTGACTTGCTACCTAAAGACTTTAGTTTAGGTTACAGTGAAAGTAATTTAGTGCTAAGTAAAGTCTGCCAAACCGACTTTCTTAGTTAGCAAGTTAAGCGCCAAATATTATTCAGCCATACTTTTAAAATTAAATAATGAAGTTGTGGTTAACTTTGAATATTGGCAATAAGTCAGTTTATATAAAAGGACAACAACAGATGAAAGGAATTGTTTTTAATATATTTAATGAATTTATTGTTGACCAATGGGGTGAAATTTTTTGGGATGAATTATTAACCGCCGCTGACTTACCCAGCGAAGGAGCATTCACTTCAACTATTATTTATGATGATCAAGAATTGATGACTCTTTTCAAATTAATAATAGAGAAAAAGAATATTTCCAGGCAAGAACTTGAAAAGGTTTTTGGCAAATATTTCTTTGGCGCTATTTATTCTCATGTTCCAAGCATCGTAAACGCTGACAAGATAAAAGATGTTTTTGAGTTTTTGCATAATGTACAAAATATAATTCATGGAGAAGTCAAAAAACTTGACACAAAGGTGGTATGTCCTGAATTTGTATTTATTGACGAGACACCTACGACATTAGTTTTTCAATATAAATCGCCTCGTCAACTGTGTTACTTTTGTGAAGGGTTAGTACATGGTTTGGCCCAACATTTAAGTCAAAAAGTTGAAGTCTCACAGCCTGAGTGTCAACACGAAGGCGATAAACGTTGTTTGATCAAGGTGCAAAGATTATGAACGAAATAATAGATGAACTTAACAAACGTTTAGGCGTGTTTCAGCGCAAAGCAGAAAGAGAAAAAAAGGCAAGATTTGCCGCTGAACAGCAACTTGAAAATTACTCCAGAGAGTTATACGAGAGCAATCAAACATTGCAAGCTTCTTTAGCAAGTTCGAAAAAAAAACAAGCCGAGCTAGAGTTTCTTTCTAAAGCATCCGAAGATGTTATTTCTAAATTATCTGTTAGAGAGCTTGTTTTAAATACAGTTGAGCTCACTGGTAATTTTTTCTCTGCACAATATGGTTTTTTCCTTATGAGCAAATTGGGCTCCCCCGTCGATCTTAATAGCACTCAAATTTGGAATAAAGAGGCTGGATGGTCAATCGATAAAGAGTTTCTCTTAGCATCAATTAAATATTTACCAATAGCTAAAGACCTAACATTCAAGTCATGGTTTGTATCGCCAATTAAGTCAGAGGACGCAAAAAAATTAGCAGGATTTAAATGGATTGTTTACTTCAATATTAAATTAAACAATGATCATAAAGTGTGGATCACCTTTTTGAGTCATGCTAAATATTTAGACAAAGAATCATTATTTGTTTTAGATACAGCGAAAGGACATTTATTAAATGGTATTAACCGCCGATTGACTGATGTTCAAATAATAGAAAACCAAGTTAAATTAAAAGACAGTGTTACCAGTCTAGAAAAAGCAAAAAGCCAATTAATGCAGTCTGATAAAATGGCCTTATTGGGTCAACTCTCCGCGGGTGTCGCTCATGAAATTAATAACCCTATAGCTTTTATTCGCTCTAATCTCGAGATATTGCTTGATGATTTGAAAGTATACAATACATTATATCGCAATATTAAAAATCACCTAGTTAATCATAATACGCTAACGCTAGAGAGGTTTGACCAATTCATTAGCAAAGCTGATATTGATTACATTGCCAATGATGCCTTGAGTTTACTGCGCTCAAATATTGATGGCATTGATAGAATCCGTGACATAGTTGATAGTCTAAAGACATTTTCTCATAGTGGTAAGACCGAATTTAGTGAAATGTCTATCGTTGACTGTATTGAAGGTGCGCTCCAAGTTGCGTCTCTTTGGTACAAGCATACCGTTGTAAATACTCTGGCCAATCACCTACCCTATGTCAAAGGAAATAAGAGCCAACTGCAACAAGTATTTGTTAACCTTTTCGTCAATGCGTCTTATGCCATGAAAGATAACGGGGTATTAACTATAACGGCTAAGGAAGATGCTAATTCGTTAGTTATTCAAGTTAGTGATACCGGTATGGGTATGGACAAAAAGACCCTTCAACAGCTGTTTACGCCTTTTTTCACCACAAAACCGGTTGGCGAAGGTACCGGATTGGGATTGTCGGTTTCATACTCCATTCTTGAAGCTCATGATGCCACAATAAACGTCAGTTCTGTTGAGGGTGTAGGCACTACTTTTGAGATATCCTTTACAAAAGCATCAATAAAATAATAAAGTATTTTTTTATTGACCAGAATCTCCCTTTACAGGCATCCCAAATTAATTACTTGTAGTTAATGACTCATATCTAAAGTACTTATCTTTATGATTAAATTAAAGTGCTAAAAGTTTTAGCCAAACATCCTACTGTTGTAATACTTGGCCTCAGTCAACATGAAGTCATTGTTTAGTGCGATTAATGCTAACTGCCAGTTAATAATTAACGCCTTCTTATTCCACTTGAAAAAAATGACTAATGTACCTCGTATCATCTAATTCTATTATCACTTTGTTGTTCTCACTTTGTATGTTGAGCTCAAGTAAGACCCTTTTGACTGAACTCGAGAGCTCTAAATTTTGGTAGATATGACCACTATCGTCTGAGCGAACAACACCAATTAATGATTTTTGTTGGAGTCGTTGGTCATATAAGTCTAAAACATCTTCCGGTATATTTGAAATAAGCGCGATTGCACCCGAGACAGGGTATCCATTTAAGTCGACCACTGATATGTCTACAGTCATCGATTTAAAGGTGTTAAAACGAAACTCAGGTTCAACATAAAGCTCTTTTGAACGACCCGCTTTGGCATCAAGTTTTTCAGCCATTGGCTGATGATCTTGTGTGGTATTTCCAATGGCGCTAGTGGGCAAAAATATCAACAAACATAGTGAAATCAATACTAGCTTAATGATGCTTGATCTCAGAATATAACCTGTATTTAACAATGATTTATTCATTACGTTAATCCTTTTATGGGTTAATGATTGTCGGAACATAAAAATGGCTTTTACGCGTACTAGTTTTATACCATGCAGTTGACAGGCCTCCCGAACTTTCAACCCACTCCTCATAATCTGGATAAGCCCACAAAACATCTATGTACTCTCGTGGGTGAGCCCATTCGTCGCTGATTTTTAGACCCCAAGGTAAATTAGTTGTAGATCTAAAGTAGCGATCTTGACTGACATCAGAAGTGTCACTTTCCGTGCCAAAACGTGCGAAGTTAAACCAGTCTGTTGGCGCATAGCCCGGCATATGAATTTCGAAGGTACGGTCATCTGTACGATAGATAAAAAAATCAATTGCCGAGTGGTTTAATGACAATAGACCATTGGTAAACTTCACGTCAAAAGTAAATGCGACTGGTGCAAACTCAGCACAGTTTTTGTTAGTGTTAAAGAGCGAACATTGACCAGTTACCCCTGTATTAGTGTAAGTTTTACTGTTACGCCACAAAGAGATTACAGCGTCGGTTTGATTCCACTCTGGTGTTTTTTCATAGGTATTATTATTGATATTAAAATTGGCGTATTCAACTTGTGAAGCGGGGATATCGACTAACCTTATGGCAAAACCATTAGCCTTTGCTCCACCACGAGCTGAGATAAAGCCTTGAATAATAAAACCACTGACCAGCCCTGAAGCATCATACGTTGTCTGAAAGCGCTCTTTAACGACTAAATCATTAAAGTCGTAGTCACCAAGTTTTGGCCAATTATCCTCATAAGCAAGCGTGACAAAATCATCTTCGTTTGGATAATAACTACTATACGCACGCCGATAATCATTGGGGAACTCATCCAAGGAATCAATTAAACCATCGCCATCACTATCGTTAACATTTGGCACGTTAGTGAGGGATTCATCATGGATGGCAGTTCCTGGGCTTGTTTTGATACTAAATACCGCATCATTAAAATCGTTATCACCCCATGTCCCCGGTAAATCTTCAAAACCCAAAATCACTTCACCCACCTCTTCATCATATAGCATCACAGTATGTTGGCGTAAAGTGGGATCCTCTTCCGGATTAAGATATGATAATGAGTAGTAGTAAGGTGTTTCTTCCGACGTTACGCCAGTATAATAATCGAAACCATTAGCTGCAATCAAAAACCCTATGCTGGTGCCCGCAGGAAAAGTACCCAAACTTAATCTATGGCCACGCGCCATATGAGGCGATGATAGATTGGGGAAAACAATAGTTTCCATTACTTCAGCACTAGTTTGTGGTGGATTATCGCGGTCAAAAGTAAAAAATCCAAAAGAATTTTTATAGCCCGTTGATTCCTGAACAAAAGTAACAAAGACTTCAGCTTCTTCATCCAAATCAACAATTGAACCACAATCATCCGTTATGAAAGCTTCATTCAAGTCGCTTTCTGGTAGCGCATTGTTGATACGGGCAAAAAAGTCAGTGGTATATTCGCTGGCACCCCACAATAAATTGTCTGGCTTACCAATATTTTGCTCGTACCCCACTGGCCAAGGCTGACCAGACAAAAATTGCCAGACATAGTCGCCATTTTCTTGCTCTGTCGCTAAGGTAGAATAACTCAGTAGTATTAATATACTGATAAAACTAAAGCTGAATTGTTTTTTCATAATATTGCTTCCTGATCCTGTAATTAATTTTAAGTCAACCATCGATATGGTGGTTTTATCTGAATTACCATAAATATAATGCTTACATCGGGCCAAGTTTTAGATCGTCTAAAAAATAACTCCTTAGCAGCTTTTTGATGTGTTTTTAAAGGATAAATAATTAATTTTTTGCAATTTGCATCGCAGATCAAGATATTTTCCCAATTCGCAGGGGAAAAGTAGTGAATTACGCCCGATTAGGTATGGATTGGTTCTTGCAGTTAATCATTACACTGATTGCTAACCCTAAAAGAAAAGGCGACTCGTATGTCAAATAAGACATTGATCTTTAGTATTGCGCTAAACGGCTATCAGTTGTTATACCGTCATTGTATAAATTCACATCGAGCTTATGCCAAAAAATATGGCTATGAGTATTTGGTAATCTCTCGTCCGTATTTTACTGCCCTAGGTGTTGAATGTTGTTGGTTAAAGTTAACACTAATGCTTGAAGCGCTAAAAGCAGGGTACGACACCGTGTTATTTGTTGATGCTGATGCTTATATAAAGACAACTGCACATGAACTTGAACCCCTGCTGCAACCAGATAAATATTTATACCTCGCCAAAAGTTACAGCGGACGTTTTAACTCTGGCGTAATTTTGGTTAATAATCATGTAAAAATACGACAATGGCTAGTTGACGTTATCGCTGCTAGACATCTCTCAGTGTTACCTGAACATGATGTGGGCTGGGGAGAAAACGGACACATCATCGAGTATACAAAAAATTGTCAGTTTGTCTGTTTGCTCGACCGTCGTTGGAATAACACCTACGATATAGATTTATCTGATTATATAAGGCATTTTAGTTGTGGCCCCCTTCGTCAAAATTATTATTTGAACCTTTGTCACAAACAGATTGGACGAGTGACAAATATACTAACGAAACTGTATCGATACGCCAAGATACTCCATCTGATAGATGGCCATCAAGACCCTCTAATTAAACTTACTCAATCGGCACTATACACCAGCGATTTTTTTTCTAAACGCGATCATAGCTAATGCTTAATTTAATATTATTTTCATTTTAATAATAATTTCAATATTGCATATTCAAAATGATAATAACAAGTATAAACCTTCCAAACCAACATCAAAAAAACACCAAAAATAAAAATAAAGCCATTAAAAACAACGTAATAACTAAAAACTAAAAGTTGGCATAATTTAAGCAACATCACTATTTAGAGATGAACAAATATGACCATCAGACTTATTCACCCATAATATTCACAGTTTACGGAGAACTATATGTCATCAGAATATATACCAGTGAAAATTAAGAATGACAATTTAGTGATCAATCAATCAGATGATAAACACTACGTAGGACGTGAACTTAACCAAGCAATTAGTGCCTGTTTATTAGTACTGTGCTTACCCATTATTATTGTTAATACCTTACTTGCACTTTTTCAGAATAAATCAGTACTGCAACCAGTACGACAAATAGATTGTTTAGGCCGAGCCGTCAAATATTATCATTTCAACTCAGGTTTGATGAGAAATATAGCTTCATTAGGCGCAGTATTTAGCAAACATATTAGTTTATGTGGCATGCCGATAAATATTGAATTAACGAGTGAAAGTCGGGCTAAATTGTCTGGTTACAGTCATATTCCAGCCGGTCTTTTTGATGCAGTGACTGTCCATCAATCGGCGGGATTACATACTCTAGATAAAGTTGTTTTGCTCGAAAAGCAATTTGCAGGAACCCGAAGTAGCTATCTTATACTGTTAGTCAAAGGTGTGTTAGGTCAGTTAATTTTTAAGGAGCAAAAATCTCACTTAACTTGCCCTAAAACTTTTTACCTTTTTGGCCTCAAGATACACAATGATTCAATGGCGGATGCCATAAAATGGGTAATGGCTAAACCCAAAATAATAGCTATCAAGCAGCGTTGTAAAGTCAGTTTCTTTATTAATGTCAATTCAGTCAACCTAGCGCAAAAGCACGCCCCGTTCAAAGCGCACCTTAATCAGGCAGACCGTTGTTTTTCCGATGGTTTGGGTATGCGTATCGCGGCTAAAAAAAATGGGGTGAAGCTTAAAGATAATGTTAACGGTACGGATATGTTACCAGGCCTATGCAAGGCTGCTGTTAAAGAAGGGGTGTCCATATATTTACTGGGTGGCAAGCCTAGTGTCGCAAAAACTACAGCCCACAATCTTTGCCAGCAATATCCAGGCCTACAAATTGCTGGTAGCGCACATGGTTATTTCGAGCCCGACAGCTATCTCAAAGTGATTGAGAAGATCAATGAATCTCAGGCCGATATTTTATTATTAGCGATGGGTTCACCCGCCCAAGAAAAATGGCTGATTCAACATGCCAATCTCATTAATTGTCGGACGGCACTCGCGGTTGGTGGTTTATTTGATTTTTACTCAGGAAGGATCTCGCGCGCGCCACTGTGGATGAGAGAGCATGGTATGGAATGGGTATGGCGTTTAATTCAGGAGCCACGAGCCAAATTCAACCGTTACATTATAGGTAACCCTTTATTTTTAATTCGTACTTTTATACTTAATCAAGCAAGTTAAGGCTATTAATCATGAATATAACTAATATATTTTATCTCGAGAGTTCAGCTTCCCAAGATATTAACCCTAGCAATGAATTACCTCATCATGTTACTACTTTGGGTCAACACCGTGGGATACCTTTGTTTATTCAACGGTTAATAGCTTTAATGGCATTAATTTTATTAACACCAATTTTACTCATTACCCTACTTCTTATTTGTTTAGAAAGTCGGGGGAGTTTTTTATACAGTCAAGATCGTATTGGTAAATATGGTCGACATTTTAAAATGTACAAATTCCGTTCTATGTATCTAAAAACAGATCCAAATTACCACGAGCCTGATCCAAGCCAAAGTGATCGCGAAGGTGTCTGTAAGAAGTATAAAAAGGATCCCCGTATTACCACTGTCGGTTGGTTCATCCGAAAATTCTCTATCGATGAATTACCACAGCTTTACAATATTCTCATCGGTGACATGGTGTTAATTGGTCCTCGTCCTGCATTGTCGGATGAAGTCGATGAGTATGCATATAGTGCCTTAGGCCGCCTTCATGGCATACCCGGATTGTCTGGCTTATGGCAAGTATCTGGCCGAGCAGACACCAGCTTTAAAACCCAAGTTGATCTCGATAAAAGCTATCTGTGGGAGCAAAGTATTTTATTAGATATAAAGATTATACTAGCTACCATCCCCATCGTCATAAAAGCGCGAGGGGCTTATTAATTAATCGGTAAAGTATTTACTGATAAAAAGTACACCCATAAGCGATATCAATATCGCTTTTTTTTATCCAATAATGCTATTGGTTTAAATCCTTCATATAAAACTTACAAGCCAGCAAAAGTAGTTTATTATTTTTGTTGTTGCTCAAAAAAAGCCACATTAAGTACTTATTAGCAGTCCATAATCTTTTTTCTATGCTTTGCAAATCAAAAATTATCCTTAAAATGCTTCCCAAAATGCAAAAAACGATTCACGAATAAAAATAAATAACATATAAAACAATGGCTTGTGTTTTTCATAGTTGGCTTGCATAGTTGGCTTACTTAGTGCAACAAATATTTATATCTAAGGATCCATCCAAGTACCAATAAAGGGAAGATTTGATGAAAAATATTTGGCTTAACGTAACCCCTCTATTAAAGTCAGTGTTAGTCAGTGGTTTATTAGCCGTCACTACCTTAAGTGGTTGTACCAACAGTCATAGCCTACAACCAATAAGTAATAACTCTACCGGCTTTTATGGCTCAATAAACGATCACGGTGAGCTATTCACCCAACAAAGCATCCCTACCAAGGCGTTTGAAAGTCAATTAAATTGTACTGATAAAAACCAGTTTGCTGCGCCACTAAATTACCGGGTAGACAAACCGATATTATCATCATCTCCAAGCCAGACACCCTTGCCTGCCAATATTAATCCTTCACGTAATGCCCTTCCTCTTAGCCCAGGTGACATGTTAGAAATCATGATGGAATATGGAGAAGGATTTAACGGTATTTATGTATTGGATAATTTTGGACTATTAACCTTACCAATACTTGATGCAATAAATGCATCTGGCATGTCGCCCAAAGATCTATCTGAGCATATCGAATTAGCCCTAATCAAGGCACATGTATTTCGCTCAGCGACGGCAACCGTCAATGTTAAAGTTCTCCACTTGGCTGCCATAGAAATGCCAGTAACGGGTGCTGTTTTTCAACCAGGTAGAGTCTTAATCAATGATAATGGTAAAAAAATGTTAATAGAGCAGAGAGTAAACGCTACGGGTGATTTTAGTAACAAAAGATTACTTTCAGAAGCACTACGTGCTGCATCAGGTATTCGACCTGACGCAAAAATAGACCAGATTATACTTATTCGCCAAGGCTGGCAGATTGAAGTCGATTTAACCGGAATATTAACTGGTTTGCCGGTCAAAGATTATCCCTTGATTGCTGGTGATCAGATAATAGTGCCTAGTACTGGATGTTTTCAATCCCATCTGGTGCGTCCCAGCCAAATAACCCCCAAGGGTATTCGTGTATTTATGTCTAATTTAATTGATTCTGCACACAATAATTCCAGTGCTAACGTCAATAGGTATTCCACGACTCTGCCCTATGGAACCAAACTTCTTCAGGCTGCTGTCTCAGCCAATTGTGTAGGGGGGAAAGAATGGACTAATGCCCCGCGCAAAGTCATGTTAGCGAGTATCAACCCGATGACACAGCAAACTCAAGTGATTGAGCGTTCGGTAGAACAATTGGTTAGGCAAGCCAATCGTGATGAAATTAATCCTTACGTTATGCCTAACGATGCCATTGCTTGTTACGACTCTAGCGTAACGAATTTGCGCGATGTAGCACGAACTGTGTTAGATGTAATAACTCCATTTACCTTGTTGTTTTAGGACGTTTTATGATCCAATATCCGATAGCTATTTCAACCCCTAGTGACCGTTTTAGAGCCACAATTTATCGTTTTATCAAGTGGCCTTATTTAACATTGACTTTAGCTGGTTATTTATTAATTGCGCTCATCGTCTTTTTATATTTGGGTAAAGCACCGGTTTACAAAAGTGAATTAGAATTAGTCTTACCCGGAACTGGCACATCATCGAGTGTCTCTATCGATAATGTGGGTCAGGTGGTATCAACGACCAGCGCACCTTTCTCGGGTAGCGGATACAACCCGCGGGTCAATTACAAAGAAATGCTATTGAGTCGTGGCGTATTGGAATTAGCACGTGAAAAAATGTTATTGTCAGAACTTGGCTATGGACTACCAAAGGTAGAGTTAACGGCTCAAACCTCCATTCTAACCGTTAGTATTATTGGCAGCAGTGCTAAACAAGCTAACGCAAAAGCTTGGGCACTTTATCAAAGTTTACAAGAAGAATTAAGTCGTTTGCGAGCTGATGAAATCAGACGTCGAGATGAAAGTACTCAGGGAGTGCTGGATGATTATCGGGTTAGGTTAAACGAGGCACGCGCCAATATTTTACAGTTCCAGGAAGGCTCTTTTTTAGTATCACAAGACCAGTTCATGTTACTGGTCACCAGTTTGCAAAGCATCAAAGAAAAACAACTCTATCTGAAGGCTGAAGTCGCTAATCTTGGTGATTACAGTTATGGCTTGGGCGAAAGCTTAGGTGTCTCATCAAGCTTAGCAGGCAAAGCCTTGTTGTTACAATCAGATGTTGAGTTTAGAGGGTTACTTAAAGAACTTGATGCCAGTACCTCTCAACTTTTAGAATATCAATCTCGCTGGGGAGTTGGCCACCCTAAAGTGATTGCAGAGCAACAGCGTTACGACGGAGCACGCAAATCATTACTGCGCAGAAGTAACGAATTGGCTGGCCCACATGCCGCAAATCTCTTTGCTCACGCTGATCTTCAAATCAATTCAAAGCGTGCCCAAATGTTTGCTGATTTAATTGAGGCTAAAGCTCGTCAACAAGGTACTCAGGCTGAAATAAACGACTTACAACGTTCTGAATTACAGCTCAGCGATCAGTTAAAGATATTCGCTAGAGAGTCTGCGGTACTTGATCAATTGCAGCGTAGATTTGATCTGGTTGAGGCCATTTTTACCTCTGCCGCCGCAAGATTGGAAGCAGGTAAAGCCGATGTTTTTGCCTCATACCCTGTTCTACAGCTATTAACAGAACCATCGCTACCCACTAAAATAAATAGCCCTATTCCTATACTTGGAGTGGCAGCCGGTATAGTGGGTTTCATTTTTCTTACTTCAGGAGTCATAGTGTTATGCAATCGCAAACGCATTATCAAAGTACTTTTGAAAAGAAGCTAATTGTTGGGTCTTTACTATTAACCTATCCAATATACGCTATTGGTGGTCTTTATATCACAGGCTCTTTTTTGGGCTGGGCTGTGTTAGCTCTGGTGACACTCAGATCTTTTATTGAAGGTAAAAACTCTTTTACTGGCCTTCCTATATTAGTTTGGTTATGGGTACTAGCGATGTTAGTGATGCTGCTAAGTCTTTGGGTCGCACATGGGCAATGGTCTTTAGGCACCATGCAAACGATCAAAAGCACCATTGGATGGGCAAAGGGTTGGGCGCTTCTTGGTTTGTTTCCATTGCTTGGTGCAGTAGTCGACCTTAAACCCGAAGTATTTATAAGGACAATATGCGTTGTCGCTAAACATAGCGCTATATTTGGTGTTATTACCTGGTTACTTTACATGGCGGGTTTTTCAGGTGACTTATTCGTTTCCCCCTTACAGGTTTTAGGAGGATCCGGAGAAAGTTTCTTTGCAGTCAGTCTTTATCAGACTAATCCAGAAATAGGTATTGGCCGTTGGCAATTTTTTGCACCTTGGGCTACTGCTGCCGGGTTTCTTAGTTGTCTTTTTGTTATTTTTTGTTTACAAGAAAAAGATAAAAGTTACCGTTACTGGGGGCTTTCAGGCTGTATTGTGATGGCTTTATTGTCTCAATCGCGTGCAGGTTGGGCTATTTTTATCGTAATTGTTCCAACTTTCATACTGGCCAGCCAAATCAATAAGCCTTGGCTATTGCTCTCTATGGGAATGTTGTTACCTATTATTATGGTCTTGGGAGAACCCTTATACGAGTCGATAATGGACATCTTTCAACAAATTAAAGAAACACGTCCTGAATCGACACGTGTGCGTGCGACGCTTGAAAACCTTGCGATTCAACGCTGGCGTGACGAAGCGCCGATCTGGGGACATGGTATTGTCGAGTCAGGTCCAAAGCTTGTTGAGTTTATGCCTATTGGTACCCATCACAGCTGGTATGGCTTGCTCTTTGTTAAAGGACTGGTTGGACTTTGGGCATTGGCCATCCCATTGGTTTCAACTACTGTGTATCTATTGTTCTATGCCCAAAGGAGTATTCATGCACGCTCCGCACTTTGTATGCTGTTAGTTTTTATCTGCTACAGTTTTTTTGAAAACCTTGAAATTCTTGCCTATTTAATCTGGCCAGCTTCGTTTTGGCTAGGCATGGTTCTTAAAAATCTTCAAGCCAGAGATCAATATGTTTAAAAAATTCGATGCCTATCTCATGGGCTATTATGGGATGAAGAACACCGGTGATGACGCTTTACTTTATAGCAGCCGTTGGGCAATGCATCATATATTAGCGTATAAAAAAAACTTGGTGAGTAGTACTTCAAGTATTAACTGTTCAGAATTTGGTGATGTTTTGGCTTTGCCCACTGCTAAGTTTCGTGGCCACCACCGTTTATTACATTATAAAAACGCTTTGTTAAGTGAAAATATTATCTTTGGTGGTGGCTCGGTACTCCATAGTGAAAAAGATATCCAATTTAAACGTCATCTGATTGCATTAACTCAAGGTAAATCGAGCCGTTGTGTTGGTGTGGGTATCGAACCATTCGAATCGATTAACGCAGAAAAATCCTGTGCTAAATTTTTATCTGAATGTTCTTTTGTTGGGGTAAGAGATGCCGATAGTTTAGAGGTAGCCAACGCTATTGCACCAAAGGCAAACGTCAAGCTAACCTTTGACCTGGCGCCATTACTGTTATGTCATCAGTCCAATCGTTTAGTTACCATAGAACGCAAAGGGGTAATGTTCAACTTTTGTCAGCAAGCCATAGATGCCCTTGGCCATACCAATATCAATAATGAACGTCGCCATATCAAAATGGCCATTGAGACGATTAAAAAAGTCTGGCAGAGCACTAATGAAGACATTTACTTATTAGATTTTAATGGTCATTCAATCTTGGGTGATTTTCATATTCATCAGCAAATAATATGTGGTTTACCCGACTATATCCCCGTGATCCATATTCCCTATGATCCAAACACATTTCGAGTGTTGCAACGAATGGCGGGGTTTAAAGTAGCCGTGTCGATGAGATTACACGCGGCAATACTTTCTTACCTGGCTAATACTCCCGCTATATCGATAATTTATCATACAAAGTGTCAGAGCTGGTGTCGACAAGTAGGTGTTCCTGAGCAATACCAATTTGATGTTGGAGATCTGTGTCCTACAACGTTAGCCGACACGGTAACAAAAGGTCTAGAGTTAGGTTTTTCTCTACCTAAGATGAATACTGATGAGGCTATTAAAGCGACATTACTCAATTGGAGGTAATATGATGAATGAAATAAAGTTTTCAGTGGTCATTCCACTATTTAACAAGACCGAAAGTATCTGCCGAACCCTTGAGTCAATTAGTCAGCAACGCTTTCCAGCGACAGAGATTATTATTGTCGATGATGGGTCAACCGATGACAGCGCAAAAAGAGTATTAGCTTTTAATCTTCCAAACGTCAGGTTAGTCAAACAGGCAAATTTAGGGGTGTCAGCTGCCCGAAATTGTGGGGTTTCCCTAGCAAAATATGAACATATCGCCTTTATCGACGCAGATGACCAATGGTCTCCCTTTTTCTTGCTCGAAATGAGCAAATTGATCGAACGTTTTCCTGGGCACGAGTTTTTTGCAAGCAATTACCAGAAAGTTGGTAGGCATGGTGTTTTTATTGATCCCAATCTTGCTATAGGTCATATTCCCCCTCAAGGATGTGTACTTAATAATTATTTTGCCATTGCCGGCCATGGCGATCTCCCGTTTATGGCATCAAGTACGATAATTACCCGTCGTTTATTTAAGCAACTTGGTGGATTTCCTGTTGGCGAAAGTATGGGGGAAGATCAAGCCTTATTTTCCCAAGTTGCCCTTTGGGCAAGTATTGTTTATTCACCTTTAATACTATTGAAGTATCACTTGGATAGTGAAAACAGAGCCTGTGACAGACACCTGCCTAATGACTTATTGCCCTTTGCCAGACGATTAGTTGACTGGGCAGAAAATAAGTCTGATGATGCTCGCTTAAATAAAGCTATTTTGACTTATTGTGCCGCACATATCTGCCAATTAGTTAAGTTGAATTTAACGGCTGGAAACTTAGTGATTGCGCAGCAGTTGTTAAAACATTCCTGCTGTAAGTTTAAACCTTTCCATCAGTTTGGTTTTTATGCTTGGCTAATGGTGAAACTTATTTCATCCCCTCGCGCTTATTTAACTCAGCTTAAAGGGTAATCTATCGATATAAACTCACGTTAGCACAAGGTAACATAATGAATTTAAAGCTATTTATATCATCTAAAATGAAGTCGACATCATTTTAGAAACGCTGAGTAATGTCCTAAGCTTTTGTAATAATAGCTCTATTTTTTATTTTTGATAATGGCAAAACTGATGGCAGTTGGGCGCTAATCTGTAATAAAGCCAAGCAAAATAGTAGAGTGGTTGTCACCACCCACACTGATGAGTTATTCAGCTAACAATTTAGGAGTCAGGTCTATAATATATTTCATTCTCGCTTTTCGCCGTCTAGTTGGGGGTATATATTGGATGCCAATGAAATACTGATAAACGACCTGCGTCCCATGCTAATCAAGGCCATGATAGCCCAAAAAAATCAAATGCGCTTATGGCAAGCGCGCTCCAGAGCAGATAGAGATTCGCAGAGAAATCCGTCTAAAACACCCTTTTATATTTTTTACCTGATAAAAATGAATCTGATAATGCTTGGTTTAAATAGTCTGCTGACTATTTTTATTATAGTGACAATAAAAAAATAGTATTTTTACTGATAGACAGACTAGTTTTTTATGCAAGTCAAGCGCGATACAGTTTGATTTGGCAAGCCAGGAAGGTGTTATCACTCAACGATATCTTGGTTACTCAATTTTTAGGCCGTTACAGTGGCTGTCTGCTTTGATGAGCCGTATGTTAAATAACAAACGTAATTATTAGACGGCTAATGCGACCGGTTTGAAGTACCATTCAGAATTATTTTAACTATTTACAGGGCTAGATAAAGCCTGAAATCACACTATTTTGACTTAATAATTTTCTTTTAGGTTGTATTAAACCAATCCCATAAGCCTAATGAAAATCCTTCCAGAAGATCAATGCCCAAAGCTGATTTAATCAGGTAAATAATAACCAAACCACATAGTGATCCTAGCAAGACAAACAAACTAAATATAATCAATAATGCTACTAGGGCTATTGATTTTTCTCGCCGATTAATCGACCGTAAATTAATTCCCATTAAAAGCACATAATATATGCGGTATTCAGTAAAAGGAATGGGGATTGTAGATCTAACATCGACTTTATGTTTTCGAATCTTGGCACCGCCTATTGCCACTTTGATCTCTTGGAGTTGACTATCAGTAAACTTAGATGCGGTTATCTTAGGTAGCCGGCTCAGGAAGTTCATGATATCAGGGTCTTGCCTAATCAATTTTTTATGATTCACACAATCACTCCTTTATATAAATAGTTAACGGATACCATGGCCACGATACTTAAAGTAACTCATGACTATATTCCCCAACATACGATGAAGCGACCGAGGTAAAATTGACACTAATGCACCTCCAAACGTTAAAAAAGTCCGAAGTGGTTCTTCAATTATAATCCCCGGGTGAGTGATTAGCGCTTTATTGATTAACTTAATGGCACTCCAGCTATTGCCAGAGCGAATTGCCCTGCGTGCAAGATAACGAAGTTGATAGGCCCTAGCTAAAGACAAGTAACGCTGGAAGAATTCTTCATTACCCACCCTGTTTTTTTTAACCGCTAAACACCAACTAGCATATTGCTTTTTTACATTCGACGACAGTCCACTGTCATTGACTCGATAATAGGTTAGCGGGACCTCAATACCTTCAAACTCCCACTTTTTAAGTAAAGCGATCTTAAGCCAAAGTTCAATGTCTTCAGATTGCCGTAACTCCTCATCAAATATATATTGACGGCCAGTGTTAAGACATTCAAAGGTCATTTCCCGAAGGACTCGATGACGGATCACCGGTGCAGAACCGTTACCGACAGGATTTCGGCAAAAGATATCCTTGCAGGTAATATCTTTTAATTTAGGAAATTGGCCTATTCCCATCAGTATTCCTTGTTCATTGACAAATAAAGACGGGCAATAACTTACCCCAACATTCGGGTGACTATTTAAATGATTAACATGGTAGGCTAGCTTTTCACTTGCCCAAAAGTCATCGGCATCAAGCAAAGCAACATAGAGTCCCCTAGCGGCAAGAATTCCACTATTACGAGCCCCTGACAACCCCCTATTGGTTTGTTCAATAAGTCTTATGCGGGGATCATTCAATTCCCTGAGTTTATCTAACGTACCGTCTGTACTTCCATCGTTAACACAGATTAGCTCAAAGTTTTGGAAAGTTTGATCTAATACAGATTGAAGACACTGTTGAATATGGTCTTCAACGTTATACATAGGAACAACTACTGTCACTATCGGTAAAGATTGTTTACTCATGCGTTAGACTCCTTTTTCAAAGTAATTTTTAGGGAGGGATTAGGGATGATTATTGGCTTAAAAAATAAAACCAAAAGCCAAATAATACTGCTTGATAATACGACTAAACCGAGGTCCTCTGGCGTATTTATTTCAAAAAAAAGTAAACTCAGACTGCTAATACACAAGCAAAACAAACGAGTATATAACTCATATTGATAGGCTTTTTGTGCTCGTAATATATTACAATGGGTGTCTACATACAGGCCAGATAATGCGGCGAGACATAATAGTGTGATAACCACGTGTTGTTGTTGCCACTCTTGATCAAACAACAGTGGCACGTAAAAAGGCACAGCAATAGCTTGCAATACAAATAACAGCGCAACAGCTGTAGTGATAAGATAGATCCAACGGATCTGTTGTGATAATTGGTTTTGTCTGTGTTTATCACAAAGATAAGGGTAAAGGGCTGAGTTAAATGCATTATTGAGCGATTGACTTAGGCCGACACCCGCACTTTTAGCAAAGCTGTACAGTCCAAACATTTCGGGACTTAATAAACGCGCACCAATTAACAAGTCAAGTTGCATACGGAGAGACTTTGCAAACTCAATTAACAATAGATGACCTGATGTTCGGCAAAGCACCATAAATGTGCTGAGCTTAAAGCCGATACCAAAGGATTTCACGGGAGAGAAATAAAATAGGCCTACCCACATGATTGCAAATGTCCATTTGCCATAGACAATGGACATGATACCAAAATCAAATACTGCAAATATGGTAATTGCTATGTTTTCTGCCAATATACAGCTAGCATTTCGTATGCTATAGAAGCGCATCTTACTTGCTCGTTGAATTAAAAACACTTTGATACTCACCAACGGAAACAGTAGGTAAATACCAGCCATTGCTACGAGTAGTTGAGTCACTTCGGGATTACTATAAAAACTCCCAATAGGTTTAGCTAAAACAGTCTGAATTCCGGCTATCGACAAGCACAATACCCATTGTAATATCGCGCCATTTTTAGCATATTGCTTGAGCTTCTCTTCAGAACATTGGATGATTTGTGCACCCGCACCTGAGCGCATTATAAGCATAAGGAACTCATGACATGCCAATGCAAGCATAACAGTCCCATATTCAATAGCACTCAAATTAGCAGCCAATGCTAGGACCACCATTATTCTTGAAATTTTTCCAACAATTTCCATGGTCAATAACCAAGTAGTGTTATCGAGCAAACGTCTATTTTCACATTGCCGTAATTTAAATGTCACAACACTTACCTGATGAAGAGAATTACAGGAGATAGTTCAAGAATCGTTCCAAGTACGCGATAAATTTAATCAATTGAATTATATGAGGTTATTTTTAATAAAATCAAAAAATGAGGGCTGTTTGCTATTTGCAAAATATCAAAAATTGCAAATAGCGAAAAATATCAAAAGGAAAAGTCGATGGATATTGAGGTTTAAAGCGCCGTTTTTACTGTTCTTGCCACTGTTGCATCTTGCGATACAAAGTAGAAGGACTGACTCTAAGTAAACTAGCCGCCTTGACAATATTATCGCTGCAGGCAGCAATAGCATGTTCAATAGCCGCTCTTTCAACTGCCGCTAAACTTCTCACATTAGTATCGTCGTCGAAAAGGGATGTAGATTCCTCCTCTGATAATTGTTCTGTTGATCTATAGGCATCTAATGGCGACCTTTTATTGATCAGTTCGCTTAACTGCCCTTCATTTAATTGTAGCTGTCGAGCCAAGTTTTTTTCGGTTAGCAGAGGTCCTTCTGACATGACAATCGCACTGTGAATAATATTTTCTAACTGTCTGACATTACCAGGCCAGTTGTAATGATTGATTAACTTTTCTGCATTGGAAGACATACCAACAAATACTTTTTGTTCGAGATCACTAAAGCGATTAATAAAATTTTGAGCAATTTGACTAGGGTCTTCTTCTCTTTCGCATAAAGGCGGTAGGTTAATTGAAATAACATTGAGTCTGTAGTACAAGTCTTCTCGCAAATGGCCATCAGCAATAGCCTCAAAGGGTAATCTGTTGGTGGCACTGATAAATCGAATATCCACCTTTTCTGTTTTACTACTACCAACCCGTTGAAAAGTACCCGTTTGAATAAATCGTAGAATTTTGGCCTGTAAAGCGATATCCATTTCACCCAATTCATCCAAAAACAAAGTACCATTGTGAGCAAGTGTCGCAGCACCATCACGGTTTGATATCGCACCAGAAAAAGCGCCTTTGATATGTCCAAATACTTCAGACTCCATCAATTCGCGTGGTATTGCTGCACAATTAAGGCATATCAAGGGTTGATCTTTTCGTAGACTTAAATTATGTATTGCATCCGCGGCAAGCTCTTTACCTGAGCCACTAGGCCCAGTAATAAATACCGATGCAGAACTTACAGCACAGCGTTCAATGGCATCATAAACGAATTGCATGGCAGTTGATTTACCAATAAAACGCTGAAAGTTACGTTTCCGTTTGGCTTGCACCTGCTCAAGAGTATGACGCAATAAGCTTCGCTCCCCAAGCACTTCCCGAAAAATTAAGGCCTGCTGTATACTTAATTTTAACTCCTTGTTATCCCATGGTTTCTTTATATAGCCCCATATTTTACCCGCATTTATTGCGCTTATCACATCAGTCAATTCTGTGTAAGCGGTAAGCATAATTCTGACTGTGTCTGGCCATTCATCCGCAACTTTTCCTAGGAATTCATTACCATTCATACCCGGCATATTTTTATCTGAAATAACGATATCAATATAGTTGTTCTGAAGAATGGTCAATCCTTCTTCTGCGGTCGTTGCTGTATAAACCTCTAAATTCATATCGTGAACCAAACGTTTCAAAGATAATAAGATATTTACCTCATCATCAACGAATAAAATACTAGCATTAGTTTGTCTGGTCATTATTAATACCTATTTCTCGGTTTAGATAGGAGTTTCTCCACAATGGCACATTCTTAATATATTTTCACTTATTAGTTTTTTTAATCAGTAAATCAATAAAAATACAACTAAAAGCAAATCAATCCCTCACTAAATTTAATTTATTGGCCATAGCATCACAAAAAATTCGGGACAAACTTATCAATAAATTGATAAGGCCTAGTTTTCGAGTTTTTGGCATTGGCCACCTAACAATCGAACGCATAATCTGCCATTTGGAGTTGATATTTTTTAAAATAGGTCCCGTCATTAGCAAATTGCATAGCAAATTGCGAAAATTGATGGGGCAATTAATATTAATAAAAACCACACATTAAAAAACATTATAAATCAATGGGTTAAAATAAAGAGTGAACTGGCATGAATCTCGCTAACAAAGGGATGTAACCTGATAAATTTAGGAGTAAGTATATGAGGCTAATACCCTATTAATACTTATGCCTACCTAAATTTTTAGCATACAACATCCCCTTATCGCGGCTAGGACAGTCACGACGATTTGATAACGATAATAAGGGTGAAATACCAGAGCGTACAGATTTCAATTAGGGGTAGTTATATGAATAACAAACAGTCAATTATATTTTTATCTAGTCTATTATTACTCAACTCAACAGGGACGTTAGCAAACTCATTGCTTGGCCCTGATTTGTTAGGTTACTCTGCCATTGCTGGTGCCGCAATGACGATAGAAGCAAATGCCGTCGTCAGTGATAATCTTGGCGCAAACGCGGCGGCTAGTATAGGTGCGGGGACTGATACGGCAGATATATATGCTGGCGCCGCTGTTGCGATAGGTGATAGCTCTAACATTGCCAACATCTATGCTGGCGACGCTGCGGGTATAGCGGCTAATGCTACCGCTGGAAATATATATTCTGGTGCCGCCGTCGTTGTTGGTGCTGGGGGTGGCGCGGCAGACATATACTCTGGTGCAGCTGTCAGCTTAGGTGCAGGTGCCTCTGCAGGCGATGTTTATGCGGTGGGAGCAATTACTGGAGTAGGGGCAAATAGCACAACAGCTTCCTTTGATACTTCTGACAGTATAAATGCCTATAAAGAAACGCTCAATATCGCAAATGCCCTTGAGCAAATAGAAACTGCTCAGGCAACGTTACTTGAGCTCGAAAGTGATTTTGCCCTACCTACAACATTGGGAGCTTATGCTTTTGAACCCGGTGTATATGGAGGGTCTGCTCTAACCATTACAGCGGGTGCGACCATTACGCTTGATGGTAATGGTGAAGAAAATCCATTTTGGGTTTTTAATCTTAGTGGCGCTCTGTCTGCCGGGGCTGGTAGCATATTCGAAATAACTAACGCTGGCGGAGGTGCTAGTGTCATTTGGAATATCGGCGGTGCGGCAACACTAGGTGCCCAAGCATCATTCATTGGTACTGTATTTTCTTATGGTGCGATAACCGGCGGTGCAGGTTCAGTTATAAGCTGCGGAAACCTATTTTCTCTAGGGGCTATAGGAATAGGTTCGTTAACATCAACAAATTGCATAGGAACAGACAGCTGGGATGGCTCAGTTAATGGATTAAATGATGGTCTTAATATTACTGATGGTGTTGCGTCAAACGGTATAACCGTCCCATTAAAAACGTGTCCAAAAAGTTGGTAAACCGGTTATTTGGAAAGCTTTAATCGACGGGTAAGACTGGGCATACTGGGTTGAAATTTACAACGAAGCCAAGTTAGGGTGAACTTTAGTTGCTTTATCAGCTAACTACTCATGCCTATTATAGATTATCACTACTTTAAGCTATAAAAAACCACCCGTTAGCCAACGATGCATAATTTCGCTAGTCAGCTAAAGTCAGCATACTGGACGGAGTCGTTATAAAGCCAATAAATACTGATTTAATTATGTGTAAAAAGTAGTGTTTTACAATTAATTCAATATAAATTAATTAGTTACAAGTTTACATTATATCAAAAGGGAGGATATCATGAATACGATTATTAAAGACTGGGTTATCGTTTCAATTATTGACAATAAAAAAGCG
>Ga0209712_10001254_pt1 | contig 21833 bp, 20 predicted proteins | sample ArcOceMetagenome_FD_187443 | JGI IMG/M metagenome (GOLD analysis project Ga0209712, IMG submission 187443) | Marine eukaryotic phytoplankton communities from Arctic Ocean - Arctic Ocean - Greenland ARC118M Metagenome (SPAdes) (version 2) | ecosystem: Environmental > Aquatic > Marine > Oceanic...
AAAAAATAGTATTAAAAGAAAAAGTTATATTAGGTCCAAGAAATCCTAAGTCATTTCAGCACTGGGAGTACTGGGTTGATATGCCTTTAAATGGTAGATACTTTGTAGATATTGAATGTACAGATGATAGTGTCGCAGCTACTCGTCTTGATAATCATCACTATAGAAGAATATTAAAAGTCTAATCAAAATACTTATTAAGCATCTCTATCAGTTTTTCTTTATTTAATGGCTTTTCTATAAATTCATTCATGCCATATTCTAGAGATTTCTCTTGGTCTTCTTCAAAAATATTTGCACTAAGACAAAAAATTGGAATCTCTTTATTAAAAGTTCTGATCTCTTTTGTCGCATCAAATCCATTCATTAAAGGCATCGATATATCCATAAGGATTAGATCATACTTATTCTTTGAAGCAAAATCTACTGCCTCTTGTCCATTTTCTGCAATGTCATATGTAAAACTCAGCTTTTTTAAAAGATCTTTGATTACAAATTGATTAATTTTATTATCTTCTGCCACTAAAATATTTATAATATTACCACTATATGCTTGTTTTGAAATGGGCTTTGAAGGTTGTACTGTGTTTTGTTTAGGTATTGTTACAGGAATACTAATTCTAAAACAGCTACCTTCATTTACTGTTGAGGTAACTTTAAGTTCTCCGTTTAAACTCTTAACAATTTTATTTGATATAGCAAGGCCCAGTCCATTACCTTCTTGAGTTTTAACATAAGTATTTTCTACTTGAGTAAAATCTTCAAAAATGTTTGCTATATCTTTTTCTAATATGCCTATACCAGTATCTCTAATCTCAATATTTATGTTACCATCTTCATATGAAGCTGTAAGTGTTACGCCGCCAGATTTTGTGAATTTAATTGCGTTGTTGATTATGTTTATTAGTAATTGTCTTATACGTAGTGGATCTGAAACTATGTAAGTAGGAACTTTTTCATCATTACTAAATTTTAGATAGAGATTCTTTTCTAGGGCCTTAGGTAGAAGGATACTTTCCGTTTCATTTAGTAAGCTAACTATAGAAAAATCTTTTTCTTTAATTTGAATTTCATTCGATTCATATTTAGAAAAATCTAAAATATCATTAACTATATCGCTTAGTAATCCACTAGCTGTAAGAATCGTTTGTAAATATTGTCTCTGTTTTTCATCTAGTTTTGTTTCATCCAAAGATGATCCAAGGGCAATAATACCATTAAGAGGAGTTCTTATTTCATGGCTCATATTTGCAAGGAAAAGGGATTTTGATTTAGAAGCATCATAAGCTTTCATTTTTTCTTTTGAATATTCTTCTAAAGTCTTTATTGTTTGTAAACGTTGTCTTTTCAAATATTTAAAATATAGAATAAGTACTGTAAAAAACATTAATATAATAAAAAAAACATCAGAATAGAAAATGTAATCTTGGTTTTGGTTACTTTTCTTTTCAAACAATTTTACGACCATGTCTAGCTGTTTAAGAACCTTTTCAGATTCTAAAGTTATTGTGTTCTCAATAGAAGATGAACTCTTTATCAAATCTAGATAATTATCGAATGTTTTATTAAGAACCTCATTATAGAATCTTAATATTTCTGGTGTTGCTTCTTTCTTTAATAAAACTTGTGAGCTAATAAATAAATCTAATGTTTTTGAAATATCTGAATTGTTTTGTGCTTTTTGGAGAGCAAGCTTTTGTGAGAGCATTCTTTGGCGTCCAGAAATATTTATTAGTGTGTCAGTATCAGAGTTTAGTACTCTTAAGTATTCTTGAGTACTAACCATAGCTAGCAAGATTAAGAATATGGAAAGACATAGAAAAATTGACTCTCTAGTGAGACGCTTAGAGTACTTATTAATATTAATTGTGTTCATAGTTATTTATCGGCTTATAACAAGGTTTAGTGAATCTTAAGTCTGGATTAATTTACTTCTCATACCCTATTCTATCCGTCAGGATATATCACTTTATTGCCATATTAAAGGCTTTGAACTGTTCTTGTTTTATATAGGTGATGTGGAAAATTTGTAAGAATTAAAGATGAAGTCAACTTGGCTTCAGAAGGTTTTAGAAGTACGAAACTCTTTTGTGAGAGCTAAAAGTAGTCCAGTATTTACTGCTGAGTTTTATAGTAATCTTTTTTACTTAAAACCTGAAATTGAGAAGTATTGTGTTGATACAAAGTGGAAACATCAAGAGATCATGATTCAAAAAAGAATAGAGCATCCATTAGGTTTTCTTGATAATGACACCGATCAGTTCTACTATCAAAATATATTAAGATTAAGTGAATCTCATTCTCATAACCATTATTCTTACTTTGAAAGAATTAGATCCTAAGTGGCACTCCGACCTAGAGTACGACACAAGGGAATGTCTTGTATTTTCTGTCTCTATTTCGATTAGTCGCTCATCTGTAACTTAAGTGTCAAGATCATGTTAAATCTCATGACTTACTTTTAATTGCAAAGTTTCGGTGTTAATTAGTATTAATAAACTTTAAACAGGTATGTCCTATGTTTCTTAAATTTTTCGTTCTTTTTTTATTAAATCTCATTATTATTCCTTCAGTCCTCGCACAGCAGTATGGATGGGGAACTACGATTAAAGATGAGAATGGGAAAGTTAAAATAGGCGGAAGGCTTCAAACTATTCTCGCTCAAGATAGTGAAACAGGTTCTCAAGACTTTTATCTAAGAAGAACAAGATTAAACTTAGAATATAGGCCATGGGCAGGGCATAAATTTGTTTACGACATTCGTAATGATGGAGCAAATGAAAGTGATAAAGGTGAACAAACATTTAATATAGGTGATGCTTACTGGAAAATAGATATTAATAAAAATACAATTAATAATATTAAATTATTTAGAGCCAAAGTTGATGTTTCATACTCTCAACAATCAAGTTCTCGTAATCTATTTAATCCTCAAAGAGCTGAGATCTCCGAGCATGCTTCAGACTTTGTCGTTCATAATAGACGTGCAGTTAATACTCAATTGAATGGAAATATAGGTAAACTTGCTTATCAAGTTCTCATTTCTGACGGCGTTAACTCCTCTGACTTAAGTGCACTTAACGGTGAAAATATTGCTAAAGTTAACTATCAAAAACTCACGTACGGTTCAAAAATTAGATATTTTTTTTTTGGTGATGCGAAAATGAATAAGTCACAGGACACTTTTTACGGTGAGCACGATACTTTCTCTCTTGGACTGGGATATTTCTTAAATGATAAAATTAATGTAGATAATTCTAGTAATGGGACAGGACTTTCAGAGTTTTCATTTAGTAGAAAATTAACAAATATTGATCTTTCATACTCTTATAAAGGTTTTAGGTTACTTGCTGAGTATTTTGAACTTTCAGGGGACCTTATAAACTTAGAAGCAACTTCAAAAGAAAATATTATTGGAAACTCTGGTGGTTACTATGCTCAAGTTGAGTATGCTTTTAACAAATGGTCTCCATATGTTATTTTTGAGAGTTTCGATAAAAACAGAAGTTCAAATGATGCACTCCAGAATATTACAACTATCGGTTTGAACTTTTATCAAAGACTTGAAGCTACGCGTTTTGGGATAGCACATAAAACGATAGTAAATGGGAAGGGTATTGGTGATAATAGGGCCGAATCCTTATATCTTTATGCTATGTTGAATTTTTAAACTTCTTTAAATACTGTGATATAATACCCTCTATGAAACAGCTATGTTATGTAAGTTATTTAAACGAGGACTTTGATATAAAGAAAGTCGTTGAATCTATAGAAAAAAAATCGAAAGTTAAAAATGTAAATTATGGTTTAACCGGTAAGCTTATTTATTCTAATGAAGCTTGTAAGAAAGTTAATCTAAATAAGTCAGACGTTGCTTATTTTATTGAAAATTTTACTAAAAGTGGTGCTAATTAATGGATTATAAGTTATCAATTTCAAAAGACGAAATCAATACATTGCCCCTCTATCAGTTTGAAGGGAGTATTACACTTATCGAATCAGCAGATGATGCTCTTGTTGCCATTGAATCCCTAAAGAATGAAAAAATTCTGGGTTTTGATACTGAAACGAGAGCCGCTTTTAAAAAAGGTGAGAGTTATAATGTTTCACTCTTACAATTGGCCACTGACACTCATGCCTATCTTTTTAGACTAAATAAATTCGAAATGATGAAAGAGCTTGCTGATATTTTGGCCAATCCAGATGTTGTAAAAACTGGTGTCGCAATTAGAGATGACGTTATAGGATTACAAAAACTCCACGCCTTCATTCCAAATAACTTTGTTGATCTAGCTGAAGCGGCAAGAGAAAAAAAGATTGTAAACTTTGGTTTAAGAGCACTTACTGCAATCTTTATTGGTAAGCGACTCTCTAAAAAATCTAAAATTTCTAATTGGGCAAGGCAAGAGCTTACTCCAGAGCAAATTAGTTATGCTGCTTGTGATGCTGTTGTAGGATTTGAGATTTATCAAAAGCTTTGTAGATGAATGATATCTCCCACTGTGGTGTAGGCTTCATAACATCATTAAACAGAAGCTACTCACATGAAACTTTGCAAAAAGGACTATTAGGTCTACGCAATGTAGAGCACCGGGGTGGAAGTGCAGATGGCGGAGAGTTAGGTGATGGAGCTGGGATCTTAACAAGTATTCCTTTTGATTTTTTAGGAATTGATCCAAGTTTTGCCGTGGCGAGTTTATTTGCTCCTACCGACGAATTACGTTATCAAAAATCGATTAAAATTTTTGAAAATACTTTTGCTCAATTCGGTCTCATTATAGAATCCTATCGAGAAATCCCAATCAATCCTAAAGCCATTGGTAAAGCCGCAAGAGACTCAATCCCTAAAATGGTGCAGGCCTTTATTAAGCGCCCAAGTCATTGCCGAACAACAACTTCATTTGATGAACTCCTATATACAGCAAAACAGATGGTACGAACGAATCAAAACAAAGAAGGAATAAAGTCTGAATTTTTTTTTAATTCTCTTTCTGCACGAACAATTGTTTATAAGGCACTTGCCACAAGTCATCAGTTGGATGAATTCTATCTCGATCTAAAAGAGCCTGATTTTAGAGTGGCGTTTGTGATGTTTCATAGACGCTTCAGTACAAATACCTTACCAAGTTGGGACAAGGTCCAGCCATTTAGAATGATTGCTCACAATGGAGAGATCAATACCATTGAAGGGAATAGAGCAGCTGCGGTTTCTAGAGAACTAGCACTGGGTCTTCCAAAAAATCAAATCTTAACCAGAGAAGGTTCTAGTGACTCTGGAAATCTTAATGGCATGATAGAAGCTTTGAAGTTCCGAAGCAGTATGCCGTTTTTAAAAGATATTTTATCTATTATGATTCCTCCTGCTGGATCTCACGCTTCTAGTTACTTTCGGTTTTGGTCTAGAGCTATGGAACCTTGGGATGGACCAGCACTTGTCGTTTACTGTGATGGAAAAAAAATAGGGGCCAGACTAGATCGTTCTGGATTTAGACCTTGTCGCTGGAAAAAAACAAAAGATTATTTTGCTCTTTGTAGTGAAACTGGTGTTTTTAATTTTGATGCTAAAGATGTTGAAGAACAAGGAGTTCTAAATGCAGGACGAACTGTTGATATTCACACTTACAAGGGGGAGATTGATTTCCTAAATCCAGATGAGCTGTTAGAGAATAAAGATTTTGTGTTTGATCCAAGGCTTAGACTTTTGCCTTACCAAAGCCCAATTGTAAAAGAAGATAGATATTCAAAAATGATGAATCTTTTTTATTATACAAAAGAAGACCTTTCTAAAGAGTTACATCCTATGATTGAAGAAGGTAAGGGGCCAATAGGTTCTATGGGAGATACGGCAACACTGCCTGCTCTTAGTACTATTCACAGGTCAATCTATGATTATTTCTTTCAAGACTTTGCTCAGGTAACTAATCCGCCACTAGATTATATTCGTGAAAAAATGGTGACAGGACTTAAAGTTTATTTAGGAAGAAAACCAAATATATTTTCACCAAAAGAGATGATACCTCCATTTAAAGCAATTGAATTAGACGGGCCTATAATTGGTCATGGACAAATGGAGTCTTTATTAGCAGAAAATAACGTGGGTGTTATTGATATCTGTTTTGATCGAAGTAAAGAGACTCAAAGTTTTATTGATCGTATCGATGAGTGTGTCGCCCTAGCAGTTGGAGCTACGCTAAATGGTAAAAATATTATTATTCTAAGTGACCGGAAAGCCACTTTTGACAGACCTCCTATCCCATCAATATTAGTCATGCGTGCAGTCCAAGTAGAATTAAATAGACTCGGAATTCGCTTAAAGATTTCTTTAATTGTTGATTCTGGAGAAATAAGAAATGATCATCAAATTGCAGTCTTGATAAGTTTTGGTGCCAGTGCAGTATGTCCGTATTTAGCGCTAGATATTGCCAGATACAGTGATAAATTAAATTTTACAGAAGATCTAAGTCAAGATGAAAGAGAGATTCGTCTTATTAGGGCGCTAAAAGAAGGTGTTCTTAAAATTATGGCCAAAAGAGGGATCTCGGTTTTAAGATCTTACCAAGGCTCAGAATTATTTACAATAATGGGAGTCTCTCCTGAAATATTAAATAAACTTTTTAAAAAACATAAGTTAACTCTTGGAGGCTTAAATTTTAAGCATGTTTTAGAAGAGATTTTAAAAAGAACAGAAGAAACGAAAGATAGCTCTATTCCAAATAACTTTATTTATAAAGAGCATGCAAATGAAAAGCTTGGAGAGAAGCACTCGATAACTTCAAAGAAGACAAGGCTCCTTCATAAACTCTTAAAAAAGGATTTTGCTGGAACACAAAGCGAGCAGTGGAAAGAGTTTAAAAAATCAATTCATTCAAGTCCAATTAATATTCGTGATTTTTTTGAATTAAAAGAAAACTCAATTGATATAAATACTGTTCAAACACGAAAAGAAATATTAGCTCAATTCGGTAGTGGGGCGATGAGTTATGGCTCTATTTCTGCGGAGTCTCAGCGAGATATTATTCTTGCTATGAATGAGATTGGTGGAAGATCAAACAGTGGTGAGGGAGGAGAGAATCCTTATTACTTCTCTGATGGTATTACAGCCAAAATAAAGCAAATTGCTTCTGGACGATTTGGAGTGACTGCTGAATATCTTGTTTTGGCCGATGAAATACAAATAAAGATGGCTCAAGGAGCAAAGCCCGGTGAAGGTGGACAGCTCATGGGAATTAAAGTCGACGCAGACATTGCTAAGGCCAGGTTTTCTAATATTGGAGTTAATCTAATATCACCTCCTCCTCATCATGATATTTATAGTATTGAAGACTTAAAACAACTTATTTATGAATTAAAACAAATTAAACCTGGAGTGAAAGTTTCAGTAAAACTTGTTTCTGGAAAAAATATAGGAGCAATTTCTTTAGGTGTCGTTAAAGCCGGAGCTGATATTATTCATATCTCTGGTGGTAATGGTGGAACAGGTGCTGCAAATCTTATGTCCATGAAGCATGCAGGTCTGCCGTGGGAGATAGGGCTTCTAGAAGTTCATCAACTACTCACGCAAACAAATATGAGAAGTAATATTTTACTCCGTGTTGATGGTGGTTTATTCACGGGTTTTGATATCATCATGGCGGCAATTTATGGAGCAGAAGAATTTGATTTTGGAAAAATGTTACTTGTTGCTGAAGGCTGTATTATGGCCCGAGTTTGTGAGAAGAATACATGCCCAAAAGGAATAGCGACTCAAGATCCTAAATTCAAAAAAAGATATACGGGAAAAGTTGAAGAGATTGTTAGATATCTGCAGTATGTTGCTGAAGACGTTAGAGATTTTCTGTCCTTTGCAGGAGTGAAAAATTTATCTGACTTAATAGGTCATACTAATTTAATTCAAATCTGTGCAAAACATAAAGATCTTCTAAAATCTAATCATTTAGATGTCGATTATTTTTTTCAAAATATTCCTTCTCAGAAGTTTATTAAATCTGAATTTCAAATTGATTTTGCTGCAAATGATTTAAATCTTAAAATCCTCGATGATTTGAAAATTTCAAAGGATTTAAAAAAATCATATACTATCAAATCAACTGACCGTGCTGTTCCTGCTATGTTGAGTGGTTACCTTGCGAAGATTGTAGCGGATAAAAGAAAAGATATAGGTTTCAATAATCAAGAAGTAAATCAAACTACCAATGTTAAACTTGAGTTTACTGGATGTGCTGGACAAGGTTTTGGTATCTTTAATATGCCTGGAGTAGAACTTAAGCTTCACGGTGAGGCCAATGATTCTGTAGCTAAGGGCATGAGTGGAGGAAAAATCATAATTACTCCTTTTAAAAACAGTGGACTCAAAGGCCGCTCAAACGTCCTTATCGGTAATACAGCTTTATATGGTGCAACTGGCGGAGAGTTTTATTTAAGTGGTCTCGCCGGAGACCGTTTTGCTGTAAGAAACTCTGGGGCAAATGCTGTTGTAGAGGGTGTAGGACTTCACGCTTGTGAATATATGACAGCAGGAGTAGTTGTTATCCTAGGACGAGCTCTAAAAAACATTGGTGCTGGGATGACAGGTGGTGTTATTTATACACTTAAGTCGAATGAGAAAAATATCAATGATGAATTTATAAAAATAGAAGAGCTAGGTTCAAATGATAGAGTAAGTTTAGATAAGCTTCTTCAAGAACATATTGCTGATACAAATTCTTCAGTTCAAACAGATGACCTTGATCGTTTTATTAAATTAGTTCCGATTAATTAATATCTACTTTAGAAAGGTTTGGCATAATGCAATCGAAACTGGCTATATAACCATTCTCTACTAATTTGAAATCCGTATATTCTGATTTTAAAGGCAATCATGGAGAAATAACTGTAAACATTAATAATAATGTAAGCATAAGTTATAGATTCAACCTTCTTCAAAAATAAAGACAGCTGCTGAGGAGGTTTGTACTTTGCAAGAAATGCTGTTTCCAAAATTGAATATATTACGTTTATGTCTTTTTTAGATCTTATGATAATACACTTAGCGTTGCAGGTTTAGATTTTTAAGGCGGCTTTGTAAAAAATAACTGAATTCATTAGATTGAGATCGAATCAATGACAGATTTAGGCCATGCTCCAAGTGAGTCTATCTTATACTTTTTTCCATAATGGTCTTCAACAAGGTTACAGGCGATTTCTTTTTTTAAAACTTTAAAGCCTTCATGCATATGGAATATTCTGGGTATGATTTTTTTATTTCCGTAACAAAGAACATCAAATGTTTTATTAATGATCATACAGGAAAACTTATTAGTAACAATTGAATTGTGTATCCAACCTGTAAATTTGTTATACTTATAGCCTGTTACTTTTAACCAATTCTTAGATTTACCTATTACTTGAAGTGGTACATATTTACTAAGCCTAACTATTTTTTTTGAACGTGCTTGTGGTAATGATCGAATATAGTTTATTTTTTGAGTTGTACATAAGTACTTTTTAGATTCTTCGTTGGAATCTCTGTTTGCTGACACTGAATAAGCGTTATTCAATAAAAATAAAAAAGTACATATTACTATTAAATATATATTTTTTTTCTGCATAGTAAACTTCCCAGCTCTAGTTACATATCATTTGGTTTTACCAAATCAACTTTTTCCATTTCTTCAACTAGGAATCGAGTAAGCTGACTTAAATGTATATTCTCATCTCTGACAATTTTTTTAATTTCTTTGTTAATTGAGTTTAATGTAGTATTTCCATCGAGTTTTTCCCAAACAAATGCCATAAGATGAGTAACCTCATAACTCTTGCCGTATATATTTGTTATTAAACGTTTCTCAGAACTTGTATCTTTGTCGATTGTACCTTTTCGAATAAACATATTGCCTCCTTTGTTAAAGATACAATTACATAAATTACAACATTAATATAAATAAACTTTTGTGGATTCGGTTATGCCGAATTTGTTTTTAATTTTGTTTCGTGTTCGTTACGAATGTATATACTCGTTAAATGAGAATTCTAAAATTAATTAAACTACTATTTTTCATTTGTTTATTTTCCTCTTGCGCTAGTTTAGATAATGGGCAGCAACAAAGCACTACTTATAAGAACTCTCGAGATATTATAAGTAGTACTTCCGTAAAAAATTCAAAAATAAATAAAGATATTAAACTCTACAAAAATAAGTATATAGAAAAATGGATAAAATACTTTTCAGAAAAGGATCGTGAAAGATTTCAAAAGTTTCTTCAAAATGGTTTCTATTATAAAGAAGTTATTCAAACTACACTTGCTGAGGATGATCTGCCATTTCTTCTTTACTACCTACCTTTAATAGAGAGTGGTTTTAATACAGTTGCGCACTCAAGTGCAGGAGCTGTAGGCCCATGGCAGTTCATTAAAGGCACAGCGAAAAGGTATGGTCTTGGTGTTAACCACTTTATTGATGAACGGCGAGACCCTATTTTAAGTACAGAAGCAGCTGTTAAGTACCTTAGAGATCTTTTTAACGTATTTCACTCTTGGGAGTTAGCAATGGCGGCTTATAACTGTGGTGAGCTAAGAGTTTTAAGAGCTATTATGAAAGGTAAAACTAGAGACTTTTGGGAATTGGTAGATAAAAAACTCCTACCTAGGGAGACTAGGGAGTATGTACCTAAGTTTTTAGCTGCAGCATACGTAGGTGAGAATAGCGTTGAATATAACTTTAAAATAAACATGAAGAATTCTTTCCCAGATGTTGAATTAGTCGATATTCCTGGTGGAGTGAGTCTTTTAAAACTATCTAAACTAATAGGAGAAGACTTTAAAACTTTGGTCGTTTTAAACCAAAGCTTAAAGAAAAAAATGACTCCAAGCTGGGTTAAAGATCACCCCATTTGGATAAAGCCAAAATTTACTAAAAAAGTTAAAGCCTTTTATTCCCATCTTGCCAAATCTAGGCAGTGGGGGAAATCTCAACATTTTCCATCACACTATTTGGTCAGAAAAGGTGATAATCTCACCGCTATAGCAAGAAAGTTTAAGGTCTCAGTAAGAAGATTAAAAAGGCTAAATAGAATATCTCGAAGTAAAATATTGATTGGGCAAAAACTATGGCTTAGATCAAAAAAATATAAAAGAGTCATAGGTGAGAAGTTTTACTTTGTTAAAAGAAATGATTCTTTAAGCCGAATTGCTGGAAAATATAAACTTAGTGTGAAATATTTAAAAAAATTAAACGGCCTTCATCATAGTCGAATTTATGTCGGACAAAAACTAGATGTCTCTAAAGGTGTAGGACGCTTCAAGTACATAGTTAAGTATGGAGATAGTTTAAATAGTATTGCTCGGATTTATAGAATAAGTGTTAGAACTTTAAAAAGAAAGAATTCATTGAAGTCATCTAAAATTTATAAAGGGCAGATTTTAAATATATAAATGTTAATTGATCTAAGTTTGGAGTTTTATGCTACTGCGTAAGGAATTGATTGGGTGTAAGCGTCTTTTGATTAAGGTGGGAAGTAATGTTGTAACTAAAGTGGATGGGAAGTGTGATGTACGAAAAATGCGTATTATTGTAGAGGATATTTGTGATCTAATTGATAATGAATTTGAAGTTGTTCTCGTGAGTTCGGGAGCGGTTAGCTTAGGAAAATCTTTTCTCAAAAAGATGATCCCAAGGGACGGTAAAATAGATCTTCAGCAGTCTGCAAGCTCAATTGGGCAACCCAAACTAATTAATAAGTACTCTCAACTTTTTGAAGATCATCAATATGTTTGTTCACAAATTTTGTTAACTCATGATGACTTTAAAATGAGAAGACGATTCTTACAAGCAAAGCAAACGATTGAAATCCTACTTCAAAACAAAGTCACTCCGATCCTAAATGAAAACGACTCCATTGCATATTTAAAAAATACAATGGGTGATAATGACCATCTCGCTGCATCAGCTGCGCAAATGATAAACGCTGATGCTCTAGTAATTATAACAAGTGAAAAAGGTCTTTATGACAAGAACCCAAATCAATATGATGCAAAACTTATTAAAAGTGTTGAATTTGGCCAAGAACTTGACCACATAGACATGTCCTCAAAAACGTTAGTTGGAAGAGGGGGAATGGTGTCTAAGATTCAAGCTGTTTTAAAAGTCATGCCTCTTGGAATAAAAGGTGTAATTAGCTCAAAAGATAATAATAGAATTATAATGGATGCTTTAACAAAGCCTGTGGGAACCGTATTTGATCCAGAGGAAAACTATTCCCCAGATGAAAAGAAAGCATGGCTCATCTCAACGAAGAAGATTAATTGTTGGATCGAAGTCGATAAAGGCGCCTACCAAGCACTCATAGAGGGAAATTCTTTATTTCCAAAAGGCATACTTGATTGTCATGGGCTCTTTTATAGTGGGGACAGTATCGACTTAGTTTTTGATGATAAAGTATTCGCTGTTGGTATTTCTGAGTATGATCAAAGTGATGTAGATAAAATTAAAGATAAACACAGTGATGAGATTGAGGATATTTTAGGATTTAAAGTTTCTAGTGTCGTAGTCTTATCTCGAAATATGGTGTCAATAGAGGGTATTAAAAATGAATGATTTTGCAAAAAAGTCTAAAGAAGCTTCTAAAGTTTTAAGAAGTCTTAGTAAAGAATTAAGAACTCAAATTTTAAACAATTTAGCAGATAATTTACAAAATAAGGCAGATCAAGTTATCGAGGCCAATAAAAAGGATCTTACTAATGCAGAGGAAGTTAATTTAAGTTTCGCACTTAAGGATAGACTGATGTTGGATGAAGCTCGAATTACAGATATGGCAAACGGAGTAAGGTCTATAGCAAAGCAAGATGAAGTCGTTGGAGAATTCTTTAAAGAGTTCACTAATAATGAGGGACTAAAGATTAAACGGCAAAGAATCCCTTTAGGTGTCATCTTGATGATTTTTGAATCTCGACCTAATGTCGTAATAGATTGTGCTGCACTGGCCCTAAAGTCCTCAAATGCAATTATTTTAAAAGGTGGAAAAGAAGCGAAGTATTCAAACGAAATCCTTGGGGATATTATACGGGATACATTGAGTGGTCACCTTCCTAAGGAGAGTGTTCAAGTTCTTGCTTCTAATAGCAGGGCAGAGGTTAACCAGCTACTCGAACTCGAAGAGTATATTGATGTCGTTATTCCGCGGGGGGGCGAAAAACTTATTGAGAGTGTTTATCAAAATGCAAAGATGCCAGTGATTGCTCACTTTAAAGGTTTGTGTCATATGTATATTGATAAAGAAGCGAACTTAAAGAAAGCCATGGATCTTGTTATCAATGCTAAGACTCAAAGAACTGGAGTATGTAACTCTATCGAAACTTTGTTAATACATACCGATATCTCTTCGGATTTTAAATCTAGGCTCGTTATAGAGCTTCAAAAAAAAGGTACTGAGATTATCGGTGATGAAATATTTTTAAAGTCTTCTGGAGCGAATTTAAAATTAGCTACCGAAAAGGACTGGGCAACTGAATACCTAGATAATATTTTATCGATCAAGATCGTTAATTCTTTAGATGAGGCAATAAAACACATAGATATGTATGGTAGTTATCATACAGAATGTATTGTGAGCGAAGACGAAAAGGCGCAACAAATTTTCTTAAATAATGTAGATGCTAGTTGCATTACTATAAATGCTTCTACTAGATTTAATGATGGAGGACAGCTCGGCCTTGGTGCAGAACTTGGTATTTCCACTACTAAGTTTCATGCTTATGGACCAATGGGAGCTGAGCAGATGACTACTTCAAGGTATGTTATTGTTGGGAATGGAAACGTTAGAAGCTAGGATATAAAATGATTGGAATTATTGGTTGTGGAACAATGGCCCAGGCCATAGCGAAAGGCTATTATAATAAAAATAATCAAGTAAACTTTCTTACTTATACTCCAAGCTATACTAGGGCCGAAGAACTTGCTAAAAGTATTAATGGTAAAGCAGTAAAAATTCTAAGTGACTTTAAAGATGTAAATACTATTATTTTGGCCTGTAAGCCTCAACATTTAAAAATCCTCGCTAAAGATCTAGAAAACTCTGAACTTAATTTAAAAAATAAATATATTATCTCGATTCTTGCGAGCACACCAATAGATAGTGTTAAGCAAATCCTAGGAAGTGATACAGTATCTCGAGTCATGCCAAATACTCCTACAATAATAGGAATGGGAATGAGTTTGGTAATGCACGGATCAGGAGTTACTGCAGAGCAAAAAATATTTGTAAAAGATTTCTTTACAGCATGTGGAGAAGTTACAGAAATCGAAAATGAAAAATTATTTGATCAAGTGACTACAGTCTCTGGATCTGGTCCAGCTTATGTTTTTTTATTTGCTGAAACTATGGCGAATAAACTCTTCAGTTGGGGACTGGAAAGAGATCAAGCAAGAAAAATAGTTTCCCAACTTTTTAGAGGAAGTAGTGAGCTGATGATTTATCAAAATGAAAAATCTTTTGAGCAGCTTATATCAAATGTCACTTCAAAAGGTGGAGTTACTATTGAGGCTGTGAATAGTTTTAGAAATAGTAAGATTGAAAACATTACATCTAAAGCACTTGATGCAGCATACTCTCGCTCTAAGGAGATTGAGCTCGAACAAAAGAGTACTTAATTAATATTTCGTCCTAAAAACCGTACTCTTTGGTAAATTATCCATATACTTTTAACAGATCTTTTAATTTAATGTAACTAATTAAAATTAAAAGAGGTCGTTTATGAGTAAAGTTAGCACTAAAGAGCTATTTAAAATATGGGGATATATTGCAGCAAATAGCTTTGGCGGTCCTGCCGGACAAATAGCTGTTATCCACAAATTAGTTGTCGAAGATAAGAAACTTATTTCAGAAGAGAGATTTCTTCACGCATTAAATTTCTGTATGCTTTTACCAGGTCCAGAAGCTCAGCAGCTTGCAACTTATATGGGCTGGCTTATGAGTAAGTGGAAAGGGGGCTTGATCGCTGGTGGTCTTTTTATTCTTCCAGGCTTCTTATCTATTCTAGCTCTTTCATATGTATATGTGCTCTTTAATGATGTAAGTTTAGTTCAAGGATTGTTCTATGGAATCAAGCCTGCTATTATCGCAGTTGTTCTATCAGCTCTTTATAGAATCTCAAAAAAATCTTTAAAGAATACCTTCTATTGGATCTTAGCCTTTCTAGCTTTCTTTGCTCTTTTCTTTATGAACCTATCTTTTCCATTAGTTGTAGTGGGATCTGGAATTGTAGGAGTTCTTTATGGAAAGTTTATTGCTCAAGATGAAGAGCTAGTTACTCACGATATAGAAATGCCAAAACTTAGTGCAGCAATAAGAACTTTATTAACATGGACCGCTATATGGATTGCTCCTATCATTTTAACAATTTTTGTCTTTGGATCAGATTCAACTCTAAACACTCTAAATCTCTTTTTTAGCAAAATGTCTCTTGTCACTTTTGGTGGGGCCTATGCAGCTTTAAGTTATGTTGCCCAACAAGGTGTAGAAGTTTACGGTTGGCTCCAAGGTGGAGAAATGCTGGATGGGCTAGCACTAGCTGAAACAACTCCAGGTCCACTAATTCAAGTTGTGCAATATGTGGGCTTCATGGGTGCATATCGTTTCCCTGGAGACTTAGATCCACTCTTTAGTGCCTTTATAGCTTCCGTTTTAACAACTTGGATGACCTTTGCTCCGTGCTTTTTATTTATCTTTACACTTGCTCCATATATCGAATTCATCAGAGGTAAGAAGATATTTTCAGATGCATTATCCGCCATCACAGCTTCAGTCGTTGGTGTCATATTTAACCTATCACTTTGGTTTGTTTTAAATGCTTTGTTTTTAAAGTCTACCGAGGTTAAAAACTTATTATTTGATTTCAATTATCCAGTACTATCTTCAATTGATTATTTTGCTACAGGTATATGCCTAATAGCTCTAACTATGCAGTTTAAATTAAAAAATGGATTGTTTACTATCTTAGGCGTTAGTGTGGCCCTTGGGATAATTGTAAAAGTCATTTAGTCGGAAAATAGTAGCAATATTTGTCGTGATGACTTTAACATTATGTATGCGAAAATAAGATAACAAATTCTTAGGAGATTAGATGAAAAATATTTTATTATCATGTATTACATTCTTGTTATTTATCCCCACTGCTAAATCAGATTTAGGACTTAACGTTGGATTAGGTCTACCTTATGTTAGTCAGTATGGGATAAATTATACTATGGGGCCAAGCTGGAGCGTTAACCTAGAAGTTAATACGCTTGATATAAGTACAGGTGAAGCATCAGTAAAACTTGGTATGAATGAATTTGGCATAAACTGGCATCCATTTGCAGGATCGTTTTTTATAGGCCTGGGTATAGGCCAACAAAAGTTAGACGTTTCGGCTTCTGACCTTGGGACTGGTGCATCAGCTAGTGTTGATGTGACTTCAACAACTACAATTGCAAAATTAGGCTGGATGTGGGGAAAGGCAGATGGCGGTCTCTGGTTTGGGATGGATCTAGCATTCATTTCACCGACAGGATCAGAAGTTAATGTTGAGACTACCGGTGGTCTAGGGACTAATACTCAAGAGTATCAGGACGTTTTAGATGCGGGAGAGCAGTTTGGCTCTACAGCTTACGCAAATATTACTTTTGCACGACTAGGTTATTTATTCTAAATTTACCTTTGAGAAATAACACCATCAACTAGATAAATTTCTCGGTCAGCCATGGCCGAAAAATCTTCTTCATGAGTTACTAAACAGATCGTTGTATGTTGCTCTTTATTTATTTTTAGTCAAATATCCATAACTATTTTAGCATTATCACTGTCGAGATTACCTGTGGGTTCTTCTGCAAAAATATATTTAGGGTTCATGATTAACTCTCTCGCAATAGCTTTGTACTCTTTTTCTTTTCCAAGATTCCTTGGAGGGAGTAAGATATTTTCAAGTGCCGTTAAATCATTTAGTAAGTAATGAAATTAAAAAATAAATTCAATTTAGGGTTAAGTCTTTCTAAAGGGATTATTGAAAATAATGGAGGCCCTCTTAATGTTCTAACGACCGAATAGGTTACTAACTTCAATATATCTTTGCCTCAATCGACTAGAGTTTAACCTTCCGAAATACACAAGCTAACCAGGGACAATTCTCAATTGGCTGGCCTTCAGGACGATAGTAATGATCTATTAACTTAAATCCAGCTTTTTCTACAATATCTTTGTATTCTTCTATTTCCATAAAGTTTGCATAGCGCGTGCCTTCAAGGTTTTCACCGCTTCCTCTAGGATTAGATGAGAATAAAACACCATCTTTTTTGATTGATTTCTGAAAACGATTTATTAATTCGGATAGATTTTCTTTTGGTACATGAAAAAGAGCAGCATTTGCAAAAATCCCATCATAAAAACCAGAAGCTAGATCAATGTCTATAAAGTTTTGTTGGAATACTTCACAGCCTGAGTGATCCCGTGCCATATTACAAAATTCTTCAGAGCCTTCAAGCCCAAAGGCTTTGTGGCCTAGATCTTTAAAAGTTTTTAAATCTCTTCCTGGTCCACAGCCGAAATCTAAAATTGTATACGGGGAATTACCATTAATATGGCTTAGAAGTGCATTAATATTTTGAGAAACATCATGATCTTTAGTACCTTCCCAAAAGCTTAAAGCGTCGTTAGAGTAATGGGCAATAGTTTTTAATGTCATATCTTTTGAGTGATTCATAAAAATAAATTTATGACATTAAACTTTAAAAATCAAATCTACTATTCATAATTATTTGAAAAATTTATTTAACTCTTCTTTAATCATAAAACTTGGTGATGCATAGTTTAGTTCTTTCCATAAGAATATGAGAGGTAGTCTCTCAAAGCCGCGTTTGGATATACTTTTACTTTTTGGGTACTTTCCACTCCAAAGGAGCCCGATAACTTCATGGGTATTTCTATCAAGAATCGGAGAGCCACTATCCCCATGGCTTACATCACATCCATGGAGAAAAGAGTATACCTTGTAGTCTATGGGATTCAATGTATCTGGGTCTTTAGTTAAACGGATGTCATTTGATAATACTTGGCAATCAAACGAGTCGTCTTCAATCATAAGAGATCCATATTCATTTTTATGTATTCCAAAACCCACAGATATTAGTTCTTGATTGAAGTAAGGTTTTTGCTCCGAGAACACAAGTGGCTTTGGTGCCCTTGAAAAAGTTTCAAGATTATCAAAAGAAATTTCAAGTAGTGCCAAGTCAAGACTCTTAATAATTAGTGGGACTTCTTTGATTATTCCCTTTAGCGCTTGGCCTCTTTTATTTTTATAGTAGTGAAAGCTTATCCATTGATTCTTACAGCTATTAAGAATTCCTTCTTGAGCCTTTGTGATGTTAGGACAAACATGATTATTTGTAATGGCCCAATGTTTGTTATTAACTTCTCCAATGTAAAAAAGAGTTGCACTAGCACCGACTTCGCCAACTGATTCTTTAAGGTTTTGAGAACTTTGCTGAGCCTTGTGTATATGTTTCTTACTCCAGAATTCACCTACTTGGTATGACTGGCTAAAAGCTATATTTGAATATAAAAACAGTAATAAAGAAGTTATTTTCATAACATTCTTCTCTCATTAAACTTTTAAAAAGTCTAAAGGCTATAAATTTTATGCAAAAAAAGAAAATGGCGGGAGTGGCGCCAGTTGAACCTCTTTCCAGTAACTTAGTTATCCTTACTTTAGCAATTATATCCTACAAGAGTGCTCGAATACTGTTGGTTTCATTATGCAACTTTATGTGATATAATGAAACTTGGAGGCTATATGAGTAGAGCTGTAAAAATTTCTGAAGAATTGGTTAATGATGCCGAAGTATATTCAAAATCTTTCAATAGATCTATTTCTTCACAAATTGAGTTTTGGACTAAAATTGGAAAGATATCAGAAGAAAACCCGGACATGTCGTTCAATGAAATAAAAGACATTCTAATTGCGAGAGAAGAGGTGAAAGCAGGCCTTGTATCTGAGTATCAATTTGGTTAAAAATGAGTAAGAAGAAAATCAAGATATTTCAAACTAATCTCTTCAGCAAGAAGATCAAGAAACTATCTAAAAAACAAAAAGCTGATCTAGATAAGGCAGTTAAAGAAATAGTTGGAAATCCTCAAATTGGTAAAGAAAAGAAGGGTGACTTATTTGGTGTTTATGTACATAAGTTTAAATCTTCAACACAACTCTTACTTCTTGCTTACGAGTGGGATGAGGAATCAAGAACATTATTAATAATAGGTGTTCATGAAAACTTTTATCGAGATCTTAAGAAAAGTCAAAAATAAAGCGATCATTCACTTCACTTGAACCCTTTAAATGTCATCCTATAAAATTAGTCACAAAGCCGATTAGAACAATCAGCCAGTTTATCGGCTAAGGATAAAGTTATAATTATTCCTGATATGAGTATTATAAATACATCCACATAATTCCATTTGTATTAACATATGGAACTTATATATTAAGAATAGTCATTTCTAGTCATGCAGCTTTCGCTATTAGTTTTTTTACCTTTAGCTTTAATTGGTTCTTATCCACAGGCTTTGATAAAAATTCAAACGCTGATTCGATTTCTAAAAATTTCAAATCATCTTTAGAGCGGTTGTTTGCTGAAACAAATAAAATTGGTATGCCTATCTCGTGAATGCTATTCATGATTTTCGCGACCTTTTGGCCATTTAGTTCGGGCATATTAATATCAAGAATAACCAGATCAGGGGGGGAATTATAGAACTGGTCTATGGCATCTCTTCCCGAGCTAAAGACTTGAATAGTAACATTTTTAAAATCCCTATTGATCGCAGATGCGAGATATTTCGAAAAAACTTGATCGTCATCAACAATATACAACGAAATTATTTTGTTTTTGAGAAAATCCATTTTTGCTAAAGCATTCCTTACATCTTCTCTTAATTTTGTATCAACTCGGTGACTAAACAAAAAATTCTTATTCATAAATAGCTCCTTGTTTGGGGGGGGAATTGTTTACGTTTTTAGAACAGTATAATAAGACTGTTGCACCGGAGTTAATTCCATCACTGATTATCTCAATTTTACCATCACATGATGCCATAAAATTAGAGCAATTATGAAGACCAAACCCGGAACTACGGTTTTTTGTTGAAAAACCATATTTAAAAAGCTTTTGAACTAATCCAGTTTCTATTCCGATACCATTATCTTGAAAGGATAGAATAATATATTCATCATTTTTGTTTGTCGTTATTGTTAGTTCTTTATCATTAAAGTAAGGGTCTTTTTCAAATCTTTCATCAATCGATTCAATTGCATTTAAAATAATATTAGAAACAACCTGTGCAAAACCAACTTTTTCAATATTAATACTCACGCTTGGATTTATTTCGAATTTTATCTTGATTTTACGATTTTCAAAACGGTCTTGGTGCATCGTGTGACAGTCAGAAATAATTTCAAATAAATTAACTTCTTGAATATGTTTTTCTTTAAAGTTTGCAAACTTTTGTTGTGCTGTGATTATTCCAGCAATGTGAAAACATTTATCATCCACAAATTTAGCATAGCTTTTTATGACATTTTCAATTTCGTTAAAGTTCTTAGTAATCTCTTTAAGTAATGGAATAAACTGCTGTCCCTTCTTATCATCCCTAATAAACTCAATTACATCATCTTGTGTTTTAAGCGAATTAAAAACATCGGAAAACTTTGTCAAGATACTATTTGAAACACTGAATTGGTCAAGGGCGTCAGTTTTTGACGACGTATTGATGATAGCAGTTAAGACATTTCCAATGTTGTGTAATACTGAGGTCGCATTTTCAGCAACACCATCGCGATAAGCTGACTCAATTATCTTCTCTTGAAGTTCTCGGATTTTATTTTCACGTTTCTTTTGAGAAGTTATATCTTTTATGCTGAAAATTAGTTCATCTTTTTTGTGTTCAATTTGGGTCGTATGAACGGTAAAAATTTGATTATTAAATGAAAATTCAAAATCTTTATTTGTATCATCTTTTTCTATTTGAGATGAATCCTTTACAATGTCTTTATTGGAAACAAAGATATCCCAGATCATTTTTTTTTCATTTACTTCTATATCAGGGAAATAATTTTGGGATTTTTTATTCATCCCTATTATTTCACCATTGATAGTAGTGATAATCACCCCAACTCCAAGGGCGTTGAAAATTAGTTGATTATATTCATAGGCAATATGAAGCTTCCGGCTCTTTGATTCAATCTCTTCTTCAAGAATCCTTTTTGCCTTCTTTTCTTGTGCCAATTTTTTTTCGAGCTTTTTTATTTCTTGTTCCATATCTCATCCCTTACTCATATAATTAAATGTTGAAAATACAGTTACCATGCCATTTATGAGTACATTCAGTTTGTGTATATTTGACTTTCTTTTGGAAAGATAATGCAAGCCCTTCTAATAATCCTTCCACAAAAAAACATAGTTTTCGATCAAATTGATATTCCATTATAATATCTTTACCTTCTCGTTTGACATCAAATGATGTTGTATTTGCATCTTCTAAGAGTTTTCTAACTTCCACATGAATGATTCCATCTAGTGCGAAAAGTATTTCCTCAGGGCAACTATAACTCGCCATAACATCTGGGAGCTTTCCCTTTAATCTTGAATAGGAGAACCCACCAAAAATTCTAATAGCATCGTCTAACTTTAGTTCTTTTAACTTAACAGCCGTTTGAACAAGATTAAGGAATGATGAGTCCTGGGTATGTCTTCGCCCTACAAATACATCTTCTTCTTCTTCTTCTTCTTCTTCTTCTTCTTCTTCTTCTTCTTCTTCTTCTTCAGATATATT
>Ga0209712_10001255_pt1 | contig 21832 bp, 18 predicted proteins | sample ArcOceMetagenome_FD_187443 | JGI IMG/M metagenome (GOLD analysis project Ga0209712, IMG submission 187443) | Marine eukaryotic phytoplankton communities from Arctic Ocean - Arctic Ocean - Greenland ARC118M Metagenome (SPAdes) (version 2) | ecosystem: Environmental > Aquatic > Marine > Oceanic...
TGCCCTTCATTCTATCCAAGTTAGATTATTAGCGACTATGGCTTTGTTGAAAGGCGTTAACGCAGAAGTTTTTTTAGAGCAGCAGGATGTCAAGCTCTGGTGTTATCGTTAGTTTCGATAAAGGGTTTTAATTAAGTGAAACCCAAATTGTGTTTTCACTGGCCCATGAACTGTAAGGATTTCTTTTTTAAACACCACATTATCAAACGCCTTAACCATAGTGCCGGGGCTAAACTCACCTAAGTCCCCACCTTTTTTACCCGATGGGCAGGTGGAGTGTTTTTTGGCCAACTGTTGAAAGCTCCCACCTTTATCAAGTTGGCTTTTAAGTTTTTCAGCGAGGTCTTTATCTTTGACTAAAATGTGGCAGGCGCTGGCTTTCATGTAGTAGGACCCAATAAACGTTTACAAATTAATTGATGGGTAAGTTTAACAGTTAGTCGTGTCAAAAAAAGAAAAAGAGCTTCAGCTCTTTTTCTTTTTGATTTATTTGTAGGTTATTGATTATTTAATAAATAACATTTCTTGATACTTAGGTAAGGGCCACAAGTCATCAGACACTACCAACTCTAATGCATCTGCGTGAGAACGCACTGCTAACATAAGCGGGCATAAAACATCAGCACAGTGGTTCATATGCGCTTCAGTGCTGTCAAATTCTTCTACACTTAAGGCATCTTTGAGTTTGCTCACAGAAGACATCATAGCGTCAGTTTCAGTGGCAATTTCATCAATACTATTATGGCTGATGGTAATATTCAGTTTGCCGAGGTTAGTTGCGGCGCTTGAAAGGCTGTCTAAATATTCTACGGCGGCTGGATATATTCTAGTATTGGCTATGCCAATCACTAATTTTGCCTCCATTTCGATTGTCAGAATATATTGCTCTGAATAGACCTCAAAACGACTAGCAAGTTCGGCGGGTGAAAGTACCCCTGTTGACTCAAAAAGATTCACCACTGACTCTTCTTTAAAGGCTGGCAAAGCATCGGCGCTAGTAGGAATGTTTTTTAGACCGCGCTCTTCTACTGCGATTTTATGCCATTCGCTTGAATAACCATCGCCACCAAAGATAACATTTCCATGTAATTCCATTAATTCTTGTAGAACAGTAATAACTGCAGCGGTTTGATCTTCGCCTTTGGCCATGACGGCTTCAAGTTTTTTAGCTATCCAATTGAGTGAGTCGGCTAATATGGTGTTCATCGCCACCAGTGGGCCTGATACAGACTGAGATGAACCTACTGCTCTGAATTCAAAACGATTTCCAGTAAAGGCAAATGGTGAGGTCCGGTTCCGGTCGCCAGGATCGCGTTCGAACTTAAGAATTTGTGACAACCCAAGATCCATTAAGCCTCCTTTAGCTTTTTCTAACAATTTACCGTCTTTAATATCATGAAAAACGCTTTCTAATTGGTGACCTAAATAAACTGATAAAATAGCGGGTGGCGCTTCATTTGCTCCTAAGCGGTGATCGTTAGCAGCAGAGGCAATAACTGCCCTCAATAGTGGCCCATGTAAGTGGACACCACGAATGACTGCACCACAAAATAATAGGAAATTAAGGTTGTCGTGCGGTGTGCTGCCGGGGTCGAGTAAATTCCCTTGTGTTGCGTTACCCACAGACCAGTTCACGTGTTTGCCCGAACCATTTAAACCAGCAAAGGGTTTTTCATGTAATAAACATAAAAAACCGTGTTCTTTAGCGGTACTTTTCATCAGTGTCATTAGTAGTTGCTGATGATCGGCAGCAACATTGGCTGCTTCGTAATAAGGAGCGATTTCAAACTGTCCAGGAGCCACTTCATTATGGTGAGTTTTAGCTGGTATACCTAAGCGGTAGAGTTTGTTTTCAAAGTCTTGCATGAAGACTTGGACCCTAGCAGGTATTGCACCAAAATAGTGATCATCAAATTGTTGACCTTTAGCGGGAGGGGCTCCAAATAAAGTTCGCCCAGCTAATAATAAATCTGGGCGTGCGTTAGCGAAGTGCTCATCCACTAAAAAGTATTCTTGTTCGGCTCCACAACTTGAATTGAGTGTGGCTATGTCTGTTTCACCCATTAGGCTTAATACTTTTTGTGCCGCTTTATCCATAGCTTTGTTTGAGCGCAGTAAAGGGATTTTTTTATCTAAGGCTTCACCCGTCCAAGACATAAATACACTAGGGATCATCAGTGTCGCGCCATTGGCCGTTTGCATTACGTAGGCTGGACTGGTGGGATCCCAAGCCGTGTAGCCTCTGGCTGCGTTGGTCATTCGCAAGCTGCCATTAGGGAATGAAGAGCCGTCAGGCTCGCCTTTTATCAATAAACTCCCAGTAAATTCGGTAATGGCACCGCCATCTGAATTAGTAATTATGAAGCCATCATGTTTTTCAGCAGTAATATTAGTCATCGGGTAGAAGATATGCGAAAAGAATTTCACTCCCTTTGTCATAGCCCAGTCTTTCATCGCTGCTGCGACTACATCTGCTGTTGCAATATCTAAAAGTGCGCCAGTTTGTACAGTCTTTTTGATAGCTTTAAAGGCATTTTTAGATAACGCTTCTTCCATTGCTGCGAGGTTAAAGACGTCAATTGCCCATATTTTGTTCAAGGATTCAGGCATGTCACACACTTTTGGTGCACGATTAGTAATTTCGGTTATTGCGTTTTTACGAGATGTTAATCCGCTCATATCTTATCCTTAGTCTGTTTTTAAAGGGGCCAAAGGGATTTATTAAGTTTCTTTAGAATAAATCTATTCAGATTTAAGATTTGAGGAAGCAGCTTTTAGGCCAGATATGATCAATTAGCTATGGCGATGGGTGTAATTAGAATTTATATTCTAGAGCAAATCTTAGGGTGTGGACTTCAGAGTCGCTGCTTTTGCCTGGAATAAAGGCCCACTCCTATTTTAATTTTTTCTGCCCTTAGTATAGATGAATACCCATAAAACTTGGGCCAACAGCAATAAATAGACGGACTAAAACTAAGCAACGTAAAATAGTATGTTATTTCAGCTAAGAGCCATTTAAAATATGATAATTAGATCAGTCTGGCTTTCTTAAGTCATCCTTAAGAGCGGTTTTGACGGAGAATTTATCTTTGCGTTCAAATTCACCTTCGATGATATCTTCAGATTGATCGGTTGAATGAGGTTGCTGCTGGTGATGTTGCTGTTGCGAAAAGTTACCATTAAAAGAGGGATTGACCATCCGCATGGATAATCTTTTCACCAACCCTTTGGCTATAAGCGGGCGAGTCATCGGTAAACTCAATAAAAAGCCAATGCCGTCCGTGATGAAGCCCGGGGTAACTAACAACACACCAGCAATGACTAGTAATAAACCTTCTGCCATTTCTTGTTCCGGCATGCTGCCAGCCTGCATTTTTTGTTGCGCTTGCATCAGGGTGCTAAGCCCTTGTTGTCTAACTAAATGCGCACCAGCAAAGGCGGTTAAAATAACGATAGCTACAGTATACCAACCACCTATTTGTTCACCCAAGTTGATCAATATAGCTATTTCGACAATGGGTAAAATGGCGAATAATAAAAATAATTTAAACAAAGATGCCTCGTTATTTGAGCTATACGTAACAAGCTTTACGTATACCCTCTATGTTAATGTGTCGGTTATGATATTGGGACTGATAAACAAAATTCCAGCTTATGTACAATCATATTGTTACAGAGTGTTGCTTGGTTTGTCTAACGAGTTTAGTGCCTAAGGGCTTTTTATCTTTTAAGTTCAACTTATTTAGCAAAGTAGTGAAATTTGACTGTCAAAGGTTGGGTCTCTAAACAAAGTAATGTGTAGTAAATATGCGGTCTTAATATTTTGTTAAGGTTTGTGCTTTAATAATCCCTGTTGGTCCATTGGTATAATGGACATAGTGCCAAGTTACCTTTTATATAAGAAGTGTTGTCGATGAAATTCAGTTTTAGATATTATGTTTTACTGCTTAGCTTTTGTTTTTTCTCATCTGTGGTTATGGCGCAAACTTCCGCTCATTTAGGTGACCTGTTTCCCGATGAACCAGAATTTTTACAAGTAGATAAAGCGTTTCAATTCGACTTCGCCCAGCAAGGCGATCAGCTCACCCTGAGCTGGAAAATAGCTGATGGTTATTATTTGTATAAAAAGCAGTTTAAAACAGTTGTTAAGCAGGCTGAGTTGGGTATGCCCGTTTTTCCAGTGGCCGAACAAATTGAAGATGAGTTTTATGGATTATCTGACGTATTTCGTAACCAACTAGATATAACTTACCCAGTAGTATCCTCAGTACAAGATGGCATAGTTAAAATTCGTTATCAGGGCTGTGCTGATGCTGGTTTGTGTTATCCACCCACTACTAAAGAGGTGTATTTGAATCAGGTTGGAAATGCCTCTTTAGCGGATTCTAACCAATCATCAAAAGATTCCGTGATTGAATTAAATACTCAAGCACCTATTTCAGAGCAGTTTGAGTTAGCCAGTTTGTTATCCAGTGAGCAGAGCTTACTCATCACTCTTTTATTATTCTTAGGCTTAGGTATTGGTTTAGCCTTTACGCCTTGTGTGTTCCCTATGTACCCGATCCTATCTGGTATTGTGATCGGTCAAGGCAAGACCATTAGTACCTCTCGGGCATTTACTTTGTCATTTGTCTACGTACAAGGCATGGCGATCACCTACTCATTGTTGGGATTAATTGTTGCTTCTGCTGGTGTGCAATTTCAAGCAGGTTTACAACATCCTGCGATTTTAATCACCTTGATCGTGATCTTTGTGTTGTTGGCTGTGGTGATGTTTGGTGCCTATGAGTTGCAGTTACCTTCTTCATGGCAAGAAAAACTCAATGCCATGAGTAATAAACAAACCAGTGGTAGTTATTTAGGTGTGTTAGCTATGGGAGCAATTTCTGGTTTAGTGGCATCTCCGTGCACCACAGCGCCTTTAACTGGAATTTTGTTGTTTATCGCCCAAAGTGGTGATTTGGTTTTAGGGTTTAGTGCACTATATGTGCTGAGCTTAGGTATGGGTATTCCATTGATTTTATTTGGTATTACCGGAGGCAAATTGTTGCCCAAAGCAGGTAATTGGATGAACGTTGTTAAAGTCACTTTTGGTTTTATGATGTTAGCTGTTGCCATTATGTTTGTTGAACGTTTAGTCACGCATTTTGCTACTGATATTGCTTGGGCGTTACTTGGTTTGATAACAATTACCTACTTTTATGTGATGAACCAAAATACTCCCGTATCTTTTTTCAAAGGTCTTCGCGCATTTTTAATTTTTATCGGATTATTTGTTTCAGCTGGATATGGTTACCAGGCATTTAATGGAATCGGCCAGAGTAATGTTCAGGAGCAATCAGGAAAAACTTCCATAGCACATCCTGAATTTCTTAAAGTCCGTAGTATCGAAGAGTTCAATCAGGCACTAACAGCAGCTAATACTCAAGGTCAAACTGTGATGTTAGACCTCTATGCAGATTGGTGCGTGGCCTGTAAAGAATTTGAAAAATACACTTTTTCAGATGCGAACGTAGTCAAAGCACTAAGTAACAGTGTATTAATGCAGATTGATTTCACTGACAGTAGTGATGCAAATCTTGCTTTTCAAGAGCGATTCTCTGTGCTTGGTCTGCCTACTATCATGTTCTTTGATACCCAAGGGCAAGAGCTCGAGACTGCTCGAGTGACAGGTTTTATGCGTGCTGCGCCTTTTGCTCAGCATGTAAACAGCCTCTTCGCTAAATAACGGTGTTTTGCCCTTCTACTCAGTATTTTATAAGTAAAATTTTTGTATCTTTTTTTATAACTTTGTTCTGTGTGCTGGTTACCTATAGTTCTCTAGCGAGCTCAGATAGCTACTGCATGGATGATTGGGCATGTGTTGAGAGAATTGAGAAAAATAAGCAGGTAAGTTATTGGCTCTACAATAAAAAACCTTTTGTGGTGACCGTCACCTTAGAAGTGGACACCCGTAACTTAAAAATGCCCACCACAGACTTACATCAGCATATTGTTAGCCAAGTGCTTCAGGGTCATCAACGAGTCAAAGCGCTTGAATTACAACCCATCAACATTTATAAAAAAATTTGGTATGACGAAGCTTTTTATTGGACGCCTGGCAATATGCTGGTTGTACACCAAGCGAATACTGTATATCAATATCCATATGCCCAAGGTAGCGACTTCCCTATAGTGCAAGGTTTTGGTGGCGGGTATAGCCACAGCGGTGCGTCTCAGTATGCAGTGGACTTTGCTATGCCTATAGGTACACCGGTACATGCAGCTAGGGCAGGGATAGTCATTGATTTGGTTAAGCATAATACGCGCGGAGGGGCGAGTCGCAAATATGCTAAATATGCCAACTATGTGGTCATCTTACATAGTGATGACACTACTGGTGAATATTATCATTTAAAAAAAAATGGCGTGACTGTAATCCAAGGAGAATACGTAAATACAGGTCAAAAGATAGGTTACTCGGGCAACACTGGATTTTCGTCTTTACCACATTTGCACTTTGCCGTTTATCGAGCTAAGCCTTTTGGCAAGTATGAATCATTGCCTTTTGTGTTTGAATAAAAAACTAAAGACATGAGTCACGTTATTTCTAATAGTGCTGAATTTTTTTTGCTGGAACAGGTTTAAAAAAGCTACAACCTTGCAAATATTGGTATTAACTTTTTTGAAAAACTCGACTTACTCAAGAGTTTTAATAGCTTCAGCTACGCTGCTCATTTTCAATTGTTTAGCCCTACTTAGGGCTGTGGGTATAATGGCTTGATTATTAAGATCCCCTTATATGTTCGACAATTTTTTTATTTACTTTGATAATATTGACTAGGAATTCTTTGAGATACTTAAGGGATGAAAACCTAGTACTAAATTCGTCTAACATTATTAAAATTACTTTTTGGTGTATGTGGATCATCTACATCAGTGTTTTATTATAAACACGCATCAGAGCACTGTTGGTAATTTCAAAAATCATGTCTGAAACCAGTAATTTTTTTGATCCATAATCAATCTTCTCAATTGAAGATTGATTATGGAAATTTATAAACTTCCATCGATACCTAGCGATAATTTTTTTTTACATTACTAATACTTTTTAATCATGGTTGTTTGTGATGATATATAAGGCGACATCTAACATCTATCGACTTAACGAGTACCAAATATTTTATCACCAGCATCACCAAGTCCCGGTAATATGTAACCGTGTTCATTAAGCCTTTCATCTATTGAAGCAGTATAAATTTCAACGTCTGGGTGCAAAGCTTGAACGGCCTTCAAGCCTTCTGGAGCCGCCACTAAAAAGAGTCCCATAATACGTTTACAACCTTTTTGTTTGAGTAAATCAATAGTGGCAATAAGGGTACCGCCTGTTGCTAACATTGGGTCTAAAATTAATGCAGTACGCTTTTCTGCATCTTTTACTACTTTATCAAAATAGGCCACTGGTTGAAGAGTTTCTTCATCACGATATAAACCTACCACACTAATTTTTGCATTAGGGATAAGCCTTAATACACCGTCTAGCATACCTAAACCTGCACGTAAGATAGGTACTACCGTGATTTTTTTACCTTTTATCTTTTTTATATTAATTTTTTTTCCATTCCAAGACGTGGTTTCAACAACTTCAGTTTGTAAGTCTCTGGTGGCTTCATAAGTTAAAAGGTTACCCACCTCGTTAGCTAATTCCCGAAAATCTTTGCTACTGATACCTTTCTCACGCATTAAGCCTAATTTATGCTGTATCAAAGGGTGATGAATTTCGTGTATGGCCATATTTATTTCTCGTAATTATGATGATGGATGATACGACCGAACAAATTTCAGCCCGTGATGGAGACACTCAGGATAGAACTGTTGAAAGCTAGACTCAAGACGCTCGCCATATTGGAGCAAAAAACATTCCGCTTTTTTTGCAAAGATTACTTTATTTTGTAATCGATTTTCAATATTTATAAATGCTCGGAAACAGGCTTCAATATTAATATATTCATTTAACCATAGATGTTTTTTGATACCTTCAGCCACTTTTTGAAAATGGGTATTACCGGGTAATGAAAATTGTTCAAGTTGCTGGTAAAAATCAGCAAAGACAGTATTAAAATGAGTGCCAGAGTAACGTTTCCAAGTTTGCATCAGTAGGTGATCAAAATAGATATCGATAATCACCCCTGCCATTCTGCGTATATCATTGGGAAAACATCGCCTTAATTCAATTATTAGTGGATGTGAATCTGTGAACACGTCGATACTACGATGTAAACGGATACCTTTCTCAATCTCAAAAGGTAAGTGTTGTAGTTGACTACCTTTAATAAAGTCCCCAAGAAAATTTCCTAACAAGCTGGTATGGGTATGTGTGCCTATATGGATGTGGGCGATATAGTTCAAATTAAAAAAGTATTCCAATTAAGTAGATAATAAGTCGTAATAAAAGCATAAAATTCGTTAACTTTGCGGTAATCTTCGCTGATAAGACCAGTATTTTGCTGTTAATTTTTATTTGCTCCCTATAATAGACGGATAATTTGATTTAATGTACAAATTTAATATTTAAAATATTGCTGCTCATATGCTTTAAAACACAACAAAATCATTCCTAATTAAAATGGCGACACAGTGAAAGTATTAGTTATTAATGGCCCAAATCTAAACATGCTGGGCAAGCGCGAGCCGGCAACGTATGGCTCACAAAGTCTACAACAAATTGTTAGTAAGCTAAGTATTTATGCTGACTCAATAGGTTTAAGTTTAACTCACGTGCAGTCAAACGCTGAACATGAGTTAATTAATACTATCCATGATGCTTTTGAAAAAATTGACTTTATTGTCATCAACCCAGGGGCATTTACGCATACGAGCATTGCATTGAGAGACGCGCTTTTGAGTGTGTCTATTCCTTTTATCGAAGTGCATTTATCTAACGTACACGCCAGAGAAGAGTTCAGGCAGCATTCTTATCTATCCGACATTGCCCAAGGTGTCATTTGTGGATTAGGCGCACAAGGTTATGAATTTGCTTTAGCGGCAGCCAAACAATATTTAATGAAATAAACATCAGCAAAAATTTACTTGCTGATTAACTAATTAGAGAGCAAAAAATGGACATACGTAAAATTAAAAAATTGATAGAGCTAGTGGAAGAGTCTGGCATATCTGAGTTAGAAATTACTGAAGGTGAAGAATCGGTTCGTATTCACCGCGGTGTCACCGCAGCTCAAATCGCGGCACCTATGCAATTAGCACCGCAACCTCAATTAGCACCTATTGCGGTTGCACCTGTAGTTTCAACACCCGAAATTACGCCTGCGCTAAGTGGTCACATTATGTGTTCGCCCATGGTCGGTACTTTCTATCGTTCTGCATCTCCAACTGTTAAGTCCTTTGTAGAAGTGGGTCAAAAAGTGAATGTGGGCGACACACTTTGTATTATAGAAGCGATGAAAATGATGAATCAAATCGAATCTGACAAATCGGGTGTGGTCAAACAAATTTTAGTTGAAAACCAAGAGCCTGTAGAATTCGACCAGCCTATGTTTGTGATTGAATAAAGGTCCATGATAATGTTAAAAAAAGTCCTTATTGCAAACCGTGGCGAAATCGCTCTGAGAATTTTACGTGCCTGTAAAGAGTTAGGTATTAAAACTGTGGCAGTGCATTCGACGGCCGATGAGTCACTAAAACATGTATTGTTAGCTGACGAAACGATTTGTATTGGTAAAGCGTCGGCTACAGAAAGCTACCTTAATATTCCTCGTATTATTGCCGCTGCTGAAATAACAGACGCAGATGCTATTCATCCCGGTTATGGATTTTTAGCCGAAAACGCTGACTTTGCTGAAGCTGTTGAAAAAAGTGGTTTTACTTTCATTGGGCCCACTGCAGAAACCATTAATTTAATGGGTGATAAGGTTTCCGCCATTAGATCGATGAAAAGTGCTGGCGTGCCTTGTGTCCCTGGTTCTGATGGACCTTTGGATGAAAATGCAGCTCGAAATAAAGAACTTGCTGCAGGTATCGGTTATCCGATTATTATTAAAGCTGCAGGCGGTGGCGGTGGTCGTGGTATGCGTGTGGTGCGCAGTGAAAATGAATTGATTTCATCCATTGCCATGACTAAAAGTGAAGCTGGTGCTGCCTTTAATAATGATGTTGTGTACATGGAAAAATTCCTTGAAAACCCTCGCCATGTTGAAATTCAAATACTGGCTGATGGTCAAGGTAATGCGATCCACTTAGGTGAACGTGATTGTTCCATGCAACGCCGCCACCAAAAAGTAGTGGAAGAAGCCCCAGCGCCTGGTATTACACCAGAAATGCGTGCAGCTATTGGAGCCAGATGTTGCCAAGCCTGTATTGATATTAACTACCGTGGTGCAGGTACCTTTGAGTTTTTGTTTGAAAATAATGAGTTTTATTTTATTGAAATGAATACTCGTATTCAGGTTGAACATCCTGTGTCAGAAATGATCACAGGTGTTGATTTGATTAAAGAGCAACTGAGGGTAGCAGCGGGTCAAAAGCTGTCTATGACTCAAGAGCAGATACAAGTCAAAGGTCACGCGATTGAATGTCGTATCAATGCCGAAGATTCAAAAACTTTTATTCCAAGCCCAGGTAAAATTACCAAGTTTCATTCACCAGGTGGTTTGGGCGTAAGGTGGGATTCGCACATTTACACGGATTACATAGTGCCACCTTACTACGATTCAATGATTGGAAAGCTGATCACCTACGGTGAGACTAGGGAAGTGGCTATCGCCCGAATGCGCCATGCTTTAGACGAGCTAGTCATTGGAGGAATTAAAACCAATGTTGATTTGCAGAAAAGCATTATGGCCGATGAGAATTTTGCCGCTGGTGGTGCGAACATTCATTATTTAGAGAAGAAATTAGGTATAGGTGGCCATTAGTGGATTCACTAATCAGCTAGAGTATGATTAAAAAGAGCGATATATCGCTTTTTTTTTACTTTGTAATATAACAAATTTAAAGTGTGACTTACGTTTATGCCCTGGATCCAATTAAAAATAAACAGCCAAGCTGAATACGCCGAACAGATTGGTGAAATGTTATCAGCCAATGGTGCTCAAGCCGTAACTTTTGTGGACGCAAAAGATACGCCAATTTATGAGCCTAAGCCAGGTGAAGTGATGCTCTGGCCAAACACCCAAGTAGTTGGGTTGTACGATGCACAATTCGATATGTCCCATGTGTTAAGTCAGCTGAGTAAGTCCAAGCTTTTAGGTAAAAATTTCAACCATATATTAGACCAACTAGAAGATAAAGACTGGGAAAGAGAATGGATGGTGAATTTTCATCCTATGCAATTTGGCAAACGTCTTTGGATTTGCCCTAGTTGGTGTGATGTACCTGATCCAACAGCAGTTAATGTGTTACTTGATCCCGGATTAGCTTTTGGTACTGGCACACATCCCACAACTAGTTTATGTCTAAGATGGTTAGATAGTTTAGAGCTATCTCAGGCAACCGTGGTTGATTTTGGGTGTGGTTCAGGGATATTGGGTATAGCTGCACTTAAATTAGGCGCCAAGCGGGTAATAGGTATTGATATCGATCCTCAAGCCTTATTAGCCAGCCAAGACAATGCTAATCGAAATGATGTGGGCGAAAAAATTGAATTATACTTACCAGAACATCAACCAGAATTACAGGCGGATGTGGTGTTAGCTAATATTCTTGCAGGCCCATTAAAGGAGTTAAAGTCAGTTATTAGCGCTTATTGTAAATCCGGTGGTAAGTTAGTGTTGTCAGGTATTTTGGATGAGCAAGCAGAAGAGATTAACACTTTTTATAGTGATATATTTGATATGCAACTTATTACTATTGATGGGGAGTGGGCGAGGGTGTCTGGGGTTAAAAAGTGAAAATTAAATAATCCTAACGAAAAATGTAGCGCCTTATCAAATAAAATTTGAAGTTTTCTTTCTTCAAAACTCTTTGTGAATGTGACAGCACCTTACTCTCATCAAAGGTTTCTGTGAGTAAGGTGCTGTAAATTGCTTATGGGCGATCACCCGCTGCTCGGTGAGTTTCTTTTCTAAGGTAAGTTTACTGCAATAGTTGTAATGTGCCTCTTAAAAATCAAACTATTATTTTTGTCATTATTAGTTTAATTATTCGCTTTGTAGGTAATAGCACACAAAACATGCGCAAAGGTATTGCCTACAGCTTGATTATTTATTGTGATTAATGACTCAACTGGCAGGTATATTCGAGAAGATAGAACAGGATATATTGACCATCATCATAGTCTCATCTTCGAACATTTAGATATCAGCAGCGAGCTGATGCTGTAACGGTATAAAAATCACACCAACCATCAATGATTATCTGATTTTTGCAATTGGAGTTGAATTATTGTTAGGCTTAACTATTTGTCAAAATAAAGCTTGAACCAAAATTTTCTGCTAACCTTTTGGAAGAAATAGCGACACAAACATCCATTTTAGCCATTCAAACAACCAAGAGACCACCGTATGGCCGATAACGCCTCAGCAAAAATATTATCTGCTAAAACTGAATTAATAGAAAAGTCTTTACCCGTCTTAACAGAGTCAAATGACATACTAACTGATCAGGCTGGAAACGTAATCGACACCAGTATAATAATGCCTAAAGTTGAGCTGACGAGTTTACAAGACTTTGATATGGTTGAGAGTATCGGTCAGGAATTAGAGCAAGTTAATGCGATTTATCAGATGGTGGTAGAGTTTTTTGTAGGCTATAGCTTCCAGATAATTGGTGCCTTGCTCATTATGCTGATAGGTATACTTGTGGCGAGTAAAGTGAGCAAAATAGTTGAACGTTTATGCCTTAAAAAGAAGTTGGACGTCACACTTTCAAGCTTTATCGCCTCTACCATTAAAATTATTATCGTGGTTTTGATTGGTATTATTGCATTAGGTAAATTAGGCATTAGCGTCACTCCCTTTGTGGCTGCGATTGGAGCGCTATCACTCGGTGCAGGATTAGCTATGCAGGGGTTGTTGGCAAATTATGCGGCGGGACTCAATATTATCATCTCTCGCCCTTTCATCGTGGGAGATACTATCAAAGTGGAGAGCGTGACCGGCTTAGTGAAAAAAGTTCAACTGGCTTACACAATGTTGATAGACGAAGACGGTACAGAAATAACGATCCCAAACCGGCATATAGTTGGTGAGATCATTCACAATTCTTACTCCAATATGCTGGCCGAAATAAGCATCGGCATTGCCTACAGCGAAGATGCACCAAAGGCCATCCTGATCATTATGCAAGCTTTAGCTAAAGTCGAAGAATTACAAGATATTCAGATGCCGTTAGATAAAGAAGGTGTGCCAAAAACTGAGCAGAAATTACAAGTCGGTATAGGTAGCTTTTGTGCAAGCAGCGTTAATCTCTCGGTTCGAGCTTGGTTGCCTACTTCCAAGTTTCACCAATTACGCTTTAAGTTAAACGCTGCAATTTATGCAGCCCTGAATGAAAATAATGTGAAAATACCATTCCCGCAACACGAAGTACGTATATTGAATGATTAGCTGAAATATTGTTAAACAACTCTATGTTGAAGCAATCCGAACCAATATTAGTATCTTGCTCCCATTACCACCACCGAAATTATTATTGGCAAGACATTCACGACAGTCAATTTGTGAAAGATATTGTTTTAACCGCGGATCCCAAGGAGTATTGTTAATTCCCAAAACCAAAAAATAGTCGAATTGCTACTAGGCTTGGTAACTGAGTTAGGTCGCAGCAGAGCATAAAAGTTATCGAATAATGCTATTTTTGAATATGTTTAAAGTTTCACCAGTCTGGCCGCTTCGTCTTTTAGCATTGGAAAATATTGGATCGGTACGTACTCAGCCAAAGCCTGCATTGTCTTCCCTAATTCAGCATAATTATCTGCACATAAATTGAAATGCCCCATCTTGCGCTTATTGCGCGCAGTTTTACCGTACCAGTGTATGTGGCAGCCAGGAATACTGAGCATATCCCTTGCAAAATCCTTGCAACCTATGATGTTTATCATAGCAGTAGGTGATGTGACTTTAGTTGAGCCTAATGGTAACCCCCTTACAGCTCTAAGGTGGTTTTCAAACTGGCAAGTGTCTGCTCCTTGCATAGTCCAGTGCCCTGAATTATGCACTCGTGGTGCTATTTCATTGACCAGTAACTGCTGTCCAATTTGGAAAAATTCAACTGCTAACACACCTACGTAATTTAAGGATTCTGCTAATTTATTAAAAATTTCTTGTGCTTGTTGGTTAAGAGCTTCGTCAACTTTTGGGGCTGGGGCTATAGATACGTGTAATTGGCCTTGATAGTGTAAGTTCTCAGCAAGCGGGTAATAGGCAATATCGCCTTTACTACTGCGTACTGCAACCAATGAAAGCTCACGATCGAAGTTGAGCATTTTTTCAACTATTAAGGGAACTTTGTGTAAGTCTAATTTTGATAATTTCTGTTTCAGTTCAGGTAATGCGTTTTTGTTTTGTAAACGCCATTGTCCATAACCATCATAGCCATCTCTGCTTGATTTGATAATTAACTTTTCACCAAGCCTTTCAACTACTGCGTTTAATTGCTCAACCTCGGTAACGATTTCAAACGGGCAGTTGTTGATTGCTAGTTTTTCAAGTAATTTTTTCTCACGTACTCTATCAGCACCAGTCAAAATCGCCTCTACACTAGGCCTGAGTTTGCCACTGCCATGAACTAACTCGAGTAAGTCCTCAGGAATATGTTCAAACTCAACAGTGATCACGTTGACCTCCTCAATCAGCCTATCGAGGGAGTTATTGATGGTAAGCTTAGTAACGGGATCGACGATTTTATTATCTGCTACATCTACTGCCTGAACACTTATTCCAAGTGGATAACCAGCCAAAGCCATCATTCTAGCCAACTGGCCTGATCCAAGAACTAATATGCTCATTTATACGGTCTCACGTCAGTCTGTATCATAAAGAGGGAAGGACTAATTCGTCTTGTGCCATTACAGTAGCGGTTTGTTCTGCTCGAAAGTCTTTGATTGCTTGTTGCACATCTGGGTTTTGCAGGCCAATTACCTGTGCTGCCAGCAATCCGGCATTGGCTGCACCAGCTTCGCCAATAGCTAATGTGCCTACTGATATGCCTTTTGGCATTTGTACAATAGAAAGTAGAGAGTCAATACCGTTAAGCTGGCTTGAACGCACAGGTACACCAAATACAGGTAAATATGTATGTGCTGCTATCATTCCAGGTAAATGTGCAGCCCCACCAGCCCCACCAATAATGACTTGGTAACCTTGGCTAGCAGCTTGTTCAGCAAAGTCTGTAAGCAAATGTGGAGTACGATGAGCAGAGATAACTTTAGCCGTATAACTCACGCCCAACTTTTCTAACATTAGCGCTGCGTTTTGCATGGTAGGCCAATCAGATTTGGAGCCCATTACTATTGCCACGTTTGGCATAAATTTCTCTCTTAAATCACATTTTATGATACAGGGAGAAACCAATCTCCCTAAAATTTTGGACAGGCATTGTAGCTTATCGCTATCAGCATAGAAACCACCTCAATGATTGATTCTGTTAGCGCGTATTTTAATGCAGGCTCATATAATCCAAGGTTAAGTCTATGAGTAGTTTTACGCCTGTTTTCATACCTGAATCGTCGACATAAAATTCTGGAGTGTGGTGAGCTGGAGCTTGGTTTTCATGCACATCCAAGGGTTTACCACCGATCCACATATACAGGCCTGGTATTTTTTCTTGAAAAAACGAAAAGTCTTCAGCGCCAGTAACGGGTTTGCTATAAATAACATTCTCACGGCCTGCACTTCTAATCAGAGTAGGCACCATTTTTTTAGTTAGTTCAGGATCGTTGTATGTGATGGGATAGTTGTAATCTAAAGGCAAAGTCACTTCAACCTCAGCGCGCATACTGTCAGCTATACCCTTAACTTTTCTGGGGATCGCTTCATACATGTGTTCACGAGCCGCTTTATTTAAGGTTCGAATGGTGCCCACTAATTCAACTTCATTTGGGATAATATTTGAGCGGTTACCACCATGAATAGAGCCTATTGTGACTACAGCAGCTTCATCAATAAGTTTAATTTCTCGGCTAACTATGGTTTGTAAACTCATGATGATCTGTGCGGCTGTAGTGATAGGATCCACACTCAGCCATGGGTAAGCGCCGTGTGCTTGTTTGCCTTTTATTACAATTTTAAACGGGTCAACCGCAGCCATAGTGCCCCCTTCTTTATAGCGTATTTTGCCTATGTCAGTATCAGCGCTTATATGAAGCCCAAAAATTACGTCTACCGTTGGGTTATTGAGTACACCCTCTTCAACCATCAGTTCAGCACCACCTTTTTCACCTCTAGGTGCACCCTCTTCGGCGGGTTGAAATATAAACTTTACTTTACCGCGCAGTTCACTCTTCATGTTCACTAAAATTTCTGCGGCACCCATTAGCATGGCAACATGGGTATCGTGTCCACAGGCATGCATGACTGGTACATTGTTACCCTCAAGCTCACCGCGTTTAGTCGACTTCCAAGGTAAATTATTTTGTTCAAGCACAGGTAGCCCATCCATATCTGCACGGAGTGCAACTACCGGCCCTGGTCTGCCACTATCAAGTACAGCTACCACACCTGTTATGGCCACACCTGTCTGTACGTCCAATCCGAGGCTTTGAAGGTGTTTAGTAATATACTTTGCTGTTTCAAACTCGCGGTTAGACAGTTCTGGGTTTTGATGTAAGTGATGACGCCACTTAATCACCTGAGGTTCGATATCGTTAACCATTTGCTCCACGTTCGAGGCGGCAGTTATTTTAGGTATGAAAGTTAAGAGTATTAATAGGGCGGGTATGAGCTGTTTCATTGATGACTGACTATAAGTGAATGAATATCTAATATGTTAAAAGCACATCCGTTTGTCAAATATTAAGGAAAGTCGATGTTAAATATCCTTAAAAAGGCATAAAAAAATCCACTTGCAGTCCCCTGAAGTGGATTTCTATCACTCAACAAAAATATTAGCTTCTTTGTTTACGCATAGCGGTAAAGAATTCATTATTGGTTTTAGTCATAGACAGCTTACCGATAAGAAATTCCATGGCGTCTATTTCTGACATTTCATGGACTATTTTGCGCAATATCCACATTTTTTGTAATTCGTCTGGCGTCGTTAATAATTCTTCACGACGAGTGCCAGAACGATTGTAATCAATCGCAGGAAAGACGCGTTTTTCGGCAATTTTACGGTTCAGGTGTAATTCCATGTTACCTGTACCTTTAAATTCTTCGTAAATAACCTCATCCATCTTAGAGCCTGTATCAATCAATGCTGTGGCAATGATAGTTAAGCTACCGCCTTCTTCAATGTTACGTGCAGCACCAAAGAAACGTTTAGGTTTATGCAATGCATTGGCATCTACACCACCAGTTAATACTTTGCCTGATGAGGGTATTACTGTGTTGTAAGCGCGAGCCAAGCGGGTAATTGAATCGAGTAAGATGACCACGTCTTTTTTGTGTTCGACTAAACGTTTGGCTTTCTCGATTACCATTTCAGCCACTTGTACATGACGACTCGCTGGCTCATCAAAGGTAGATGCTATGACCTCACCGCGAACCAAACGTTGCATTTCAGTTACTTCTTCTGGTCGTTCATCAATTAACAGCACCATCAATAAACATTCTGGGTGATTAGCGGCGATAGACTGAGCGATGTTTTGTAACAACAATGTTTTACCAGCTTTAGGCGGTGCAACTATTAAACCACGCTGACCACGGCCAATTGGGGCAGCTAAGTCTAAAACTCGTGCAGTAATATCTTCACTACTACCATTTCCACGTTCCATAATTAAGCGTTCGTTGGCATGTAATGGGGTTAAATTTTCAAATAATATTTTGTTACGTGCATTTTCAGGTCTGTCATAGTTAACTTCACTTATCTTTAATAATGCGAAGTAACGTTCAGTATCCTTTGGTGGACGTATTTTGCCTGAAATTGTATCGCCAGTTCGCAAATTGAAGCGCCTGATCTGACTCGGCGAGACATAAATGTCGTCTGGCCCTGCCAAATATGAAGAGTCGTTGGAACGCAAAAATCCAAAGCCATCTTGAAGAATTTCTAGTACGCCATCTCCAAAAATATCTTCACCGCTTTTAGCGTGAGATTTAAGAATAGAAAAAATAATGTCTTGTTTGCGAGCGCGGGCCATGTTTTCTAGCTTCATATCTTCGGCTAGGCTAACCAGTTCACTGATTGGTTTGTTCTTGAGTTCGGTAAGATTCATAATTGGTGGGTCTTTATGCTAGAAGCTTGTCTTAAAAGCCAGTTTGATTGATTCAAAAGTTTTTACTTAAGTACATTTCTGATTTGAGCGAAGTGTGGGTGTGTTAAGATGTTAACAAGACAAAGTTAGCACCAAATAATTCCTGCGTCCAGTGAATTGTCCACTTGAGGGATGATTTAACGTCAACATGAATATTTTTTTAGATACAGGCCGATAGTCAAAACATAAATGACGATCTGTTTACAGCAAGGATAGGCGCTGCAGGTAAGCCGATGATTTAAAAATATTTATATACAAGCCCAGCAAATACTGAGCTTATATATTTAATTATTTTTAATAACGAATATTAAATGTTTTCGTTCAAAAACTCTAAAAGCTGAGACTTTGACAATGCCCCCACCTTAGTTGCGGCTACACTACCACCTTTAAATAACAATAATGTAGGTATACCTCTTATGCCATACTTAGGTGGAGTTTCGTTATTTTCATCGACATTCAGCTTGCCAACTGTTACTTTGCCATCAAATTCGTCAGCCACTTCATGCAGTATTGGTGCGATCATTTTACATGGACCACACCATTCTGCCCAAAAATCAACTAACACAGGACCAGCAGCATTGATAACATCGGCCTCGAAACTGTCATCAGATAACAAGATAATTTTGTCGCTCATTTTTTTCTCCGTAATTTTTCTCTCGCTGACATTACTCAGCGTATTTATGATTGTTATATAGAAACTGGTTGTTAATGCAAGCAATGATAAGCTATAAGCTATGCCAACTACACATTTAACCGATACAAAATTTTCAGACTTACCCATTCATCAGCAGGTTGTAAATGCGTTGTCTGAAGCTAACTTTAACCTCTGCACACCTATTCAAGCGTTGAGTTTACCGCCTTTACTGAAAGGCAATGATCTTGCTGGTCAAGCACAAACAGGAACAGGTAAAACCATTGCATTTTTGGTCGCCACCTTCCATTATTTATTGACCAACCCTCAAGACTCAAAACGTCAACCTAGAGCAATCATTATGGCGCCCACACGTGAGTTAGCTGTGCAAATCTTTAACGATGCAGAGCTACTTAGCCAGCACACAGGTTTATCGCTTGGCTTAATTTATGGGGGCGAGGGATATCAAAGTCAACGGGAGAAATTACAAGGTGGCGTAGATATTATTATTGGTACTACGGGTCGTATTATCGATTACTACAAACAAAACATCTTCTCACTAGCCGCTATTCAGGTTGCGGTATTAGACGAAGCCGACCGTATGTTCGACCTTGGCTTTATTAAAGATATTCGTTATTTATTTAACAGAATGCCCAAACCGACAGAACGTTTGAGTATGCTCTTTTCTGCTACTTTGTCTTACCGTGTTCAAGAGTTGGCCTACGATCACATGGATAATCCCACTCATGTTCAGATTGAGCCAGAAAGAAAAACTGCTGAACGCGTAAAAGAAGAGCTATTTTATCCATCAGATGAAGATAAACCATACCTTTTACTCACTTTGATGGAAGAAGAGTGGCCTGACAAAGCTATAGTGTTTGCGAACACTAAACACGGCTGTGAAAGGGTTTCTGATTGGTTAGAAGCTGACAAACATCGGGTGGGTTTATTAAGCGGTGATGTACCTCAAAATAAACGCCTGAAAATACTAGAAAACTTTACTAGTGGTGTACTTGATGTTCTCGTCGCTACAGATGTAGCAGCACGTGGTTTACATATACCTATGGTAAGTCATGTTTTTAACTATGACTTACCCGACGATGCAGAAGATTATGTGCACCGTATAGGTAGAACTGGTCGTGCTGGTGAAAGTGGTAGTTCTATTAGTTTTGCTTGCGAAAAGTATGCGTTGAACTTGCCGGCGATTGAGGAATATGTTCAACACTCAATACCAGTGACCGATTACAACCCAAATGATTTGATGCGCGATATCACCCCACCTAAACCTCGTTTTAAAAAGCGTATGCAAAATGGTAAGAGTCATCAAAAACGACCTTCAGGTCCGCGCCCTAATCGAAGTAAATGAGTAATAATAACGAAGTTATTAGTCCCTTCACTCAGCCTGAGCAACTGTATGCAGCTGTAGACCTTGGCTCAAATAGTTTTCATATGGTCATTGTTCGGGTTGTGGCGGGTAGTATACATATTATTGGTAAGGTGAAACAAAAAGTGTGCCTTGCAGCCGGACTAGATGAAAATATGCTGCTAGACCAACCTAGTCTCGAAAGGGGCTGGAGTTGTCTTGAAACCTTCGCTGAACGTTTACAGGACATTCCCCTCTCAAATATAAAGATCGTGGGTACAGCCACTTTACGTTTGGCAACCAACGCTGACGTATTTATAAAAAAAGCTGAAAGAATTCTCAAACATAAATTGAATGTGATTGACGGTAAGGAGGAAGCCAGACAAATATACTTAGGTGTGGCTTACACCTCGGCCAACCAAGGCAATTCTTTGGTGATTGATATCGGTGGTGCAAGTACAGAAGTGATTGTCGGCAATGATATGACTCCGATTCATTTAGTTAGTATGAATATGGGATGTGTTATTTTTAAGGAGCGATTCTTCACTAACGGTATCATATCAGAGCAAAGTTTTGAGCTGGCGATCAATGAAGCTAAATCTATATTAGAGCCTGTAATCAATGATTTTATTCATTTTGACTGGCAACAATGCTTAGGTGCATCAGGTACTCCTCAAGCTATTACTGAAATTTTAGTGACACAAGGAATAAGCGACTCTATCCGTATCGACTATCTGCATAATTTGAAACAGCAGTGTATTGATTGTGTGACCATAGAGTTATTACAAATAGACGGTTTGACTGAATCAAGGCGAGCAATTTTTCCTAGTGGCTTAGCGATATTGATTGCCCTATTTGAACAACTCGATATCCAAGAAATGCAGATATCAGGTGGGGCACTTCGTGAAGGCCTTATTTATGGCATGTTAGATAATATGCAACAAAATGATCGCAGGTTGCAAACGCTCGATCGATGTATCGAGCGGTTTCACATAGATCCTGAACATGCTTATCGCGTTAAAGGTATTGCGCTCGAGCTGTTTAAACAAGTACAAAACCAGATGGTATTAGGTAAGGTTGAGTGTGAAGCGGTGCTAATGGCTTCTGCCATGTTGCATGAGACTGGTCTGCATATCGAATACAAATTATACCATCAACATGGCGCGTATATACTTAGCCATCTACCTATGGTCGGTTATACACAACAGCAACGTGCCGGTATCAAAACATTAGTACAAAATCACAGACAGGAAATTAAACTCAGCTTGTTTGACTCTTTCCATCCCGAGGTACGCCAAGTACTTTTGGTCTTGGTGAGAATATTACGTTTATCCTGCTTACTATCGATACGCCGCAAAGACAACTTGCTGGCAGACTTTACTTTAATTACTTCAGATGAAAAGTGGACACTGACTTTTCCAGAAGGTTGGCTAAAGTCACATCCACTAATAGATGCAGAGTTAGCAAACGAAAGATGGCAACAGCATAAAGTAGG
>Ga0209712_10001257_pt1 | contig 21803 bp, 19 predicted proteins | sample ArcOceMetagenome_FD_187443 | JGI IMG/M metagenome (GOLD analysis project Ga0209712, IMG submission 187443) | Marine eukaryotic phytoplankton communities from Arctic Ocean - Arctic Ocean - Greenland ARC118M Metagenome (SPAdes) (version 2) | ecosystem: Environmental > Aquatic > Marine > Oceanic...
ACATAAGTTTACTTGAATACCATACTTACAATATTCATAACTTTCGGGCAAATTTAATTAGCTTTTAACTATAAAATATAGAAACAACTTGGTAAGAATATGAGTATAACTACAATAACTTTAGCTATATATGGAACTAACACATGGAATATCCGCAACTAAAGCGAGCAATTGAAACAATTAAGGCACTTCATCAACCTGGAACTGGTTGTCCATGGGATCTAGAGCAGTCTCATAAAAGTCTTGTGAAATACCTTATTGAAGAAACTTACGAATTTGTTCACGCTGTTGAAACTAATGATCCCAAAAAAATGGAAGAAGAAATCGGTGATGTCCTCCTTCAAGTTCTTCATCACGGAGAGATTGCCACAAGAACTAATAGTTTTGATATTGAGTCAATTGCAAAAACGATGGCCGATAAGATGATTAGACGCCACCCTCATGTCTTTCAAGACCAATCAAAAGCGCTAGATGTGAAAACAGTAAAAGAGAACTGGGATAAGATTAAGGCGCAGGAAAAATCAAAGAAGCAGGAACAGTTTTTTACTGAAGAAGATACTTTTATGCCAGCTCTAATGAGTGCAGATAAAATTGGAGCTAAGTCAGCTCAAGTAAACTTTGACTGGGATCATGTAGATCAAGTCCTTGCAAAAGTAGATGAGGAACTACAAGAAGTTAAAGATGAAATGCACGATGTAGAAAACAACAAAGTTCGTATTAAAGATGAAATTGGTGATCTTCTTTTTAGTGTTACTCAACTAGCAAGGCATATGGATATTGATGCTGAAGATGCTCTAAGACAGGCCAACTTAAAATTCATAGGGAGATTTACAAAGTTAGAAGCTCTAGTTAAGTCTGAAGATAAAGATATGATGAAAATGGAAGTGCCTGAGCTTGAAGAGTATTGGCAGCGAATTAAGAAAAAATAAGTTTACTGTGAAAAAGGCAAACTGCTAGAAAATCACTATTTTTTTATAGAGCATTTATTTGAAAGATCAGAAATGTTAAAAGTTTTAGTATCTACTCCAGGAGCAATAATACCAATTTTTTTTACTTTATAAGGACAAGATTTATCATCGATTTCGAATTGGTACTTATATTTATCAATCAAGAACATCTCACATTTAACAGGTAAGATATAATTATTTGATAATTGTTTCTCATTTATTAGTATCGAACACTTATCATCTTTATCAATAAACCGTCCCTCTAAAGAAAGCGCCAAAGCAGAAGAAGAAAAGAAAGTTAATAAAAGTAGTATTTTCATTTATTCCCCCATCTCACACATTACTTTATTGATAAATTTATTTTTAGTTTTAGGATCTTCAATCTTTTCATAAATATCATTCATTTTTTTAAGTGTATTCATTTCAGCCAGAACAGGAACAAACTTAGCAAAAGCTTTGCAGTTCATTAATTCATAGGATAGATCATTCCTTCTACCTTCAATATTCTTCTCTGTATTGACATAATTTTGACTAAGAAAAGACTTATAGTACTTAATAGCATCTTTATAAGATACGCTCTTAAGTGGACCGGATACTGGTTTAATCGCAAAGTGCTCGTATTGTTTTCCGTAACTTGAGCTTGTTATGGGTTCTGATAGTTTTAAAGCTTGAATTTTTACTTTCTTCTTGTTTAAAGTATCAGAATAAGAGTTTCCCTCTTCTCTAATTTCTTTTTTCATATTTGCTATTAAGTCATTTAGTTTATTATAAATAGTCTTTTCATTTTCAGTAAACGTTCTATAGACAGCATCATTTTTAAGAGCTTCATCATACTTTTTAGAAAGACACTTATCTAATCCTTCTTGAAATTCTTTTGAAGATACCATTTCATTCATATGCCTTTGCTTTTCTGTAAATATTTTGACTGCAACAGAGTCAGAGACATTATTAATTAAAGAATGAATTTTCACATCGTCAGCAATAGTTCTAGTACATTCGATTGTATGACTTCTAACACTCTTAAAAGGTAAATTAACAAACTTATCTTTTTTAGAAACTCTAAAACTCTTTTCATCACCCATGCTTATAAGCTCTAGACCTTGAGTTAAATAGTCTCTATTTTCATATTCTTTTTGCCATTTTTTTCCAAGTATTTCTATCTTTTTTAATTGTTCTATATTTTTGTTTGTCGACCTCTGTAGAACAGAGTTCATATATTCTCCAGTTTCTGCTCTCAAGCTTTTAAAGTCATTTCTAAATCTCCAACTAGCTTTTCCCTGTCCAAATCCATTTTCCCAGTAGTCATCATTAATTCCAAATATACTCTGAGAGTCTTCAACTGAATGAGTATTCAGTTTATTCTTTAGTAAGTATTTTTTAGCGAGATGCTCAGAAGAAATCCCCCATTTATGAATATGACTTCTATTTATATTGTTCCATCCTTGAGTGGCCTCTGCATTTGCAGCAGCTTTAATAAAGTCTATTCCTTCATTTTCTTTATAACTATCCCAAATGTTTTTTGTAAAACTATCATTTGATTTTTCATTAGCTGATTTTGAAACAGTTGCTGTGATATAGGGTTTTGCTTGAGAAATTGAACAGTATCTAACTTTTGGTTTTAAATACTCCCCAAGATCATTATGATGACCAGAAAAGCACTGGTAATAGACTCCATTTATTTTTTTTACTTTAGCTGGAATTCCAGATTCATTCAAAGCTTGTGCGATCTCTTTTTTAGTTAACATTTTTCCACTAGCATCATTGAGATATAAATCTCCAGTACCATCTTCACCATGAGAGGCCGTCTGTAAAATAAGATTATCACCTTTTTTAATTTTTTTTGAACTTACTTTAAGAGCTTTTTTAATAACTGATTCAGAACAACTATGGATACCACAGCCGGGATAGCTTTCAATAACCGTTCCATCTTTACACTTTAGATTTGCACCAATTAACATCGTAACCTCTACACCTTTACTTCGTGCAGACTTATATGAATTACAAATTGTTTGTACTAAGGCCCACTCTCCGGTTTTAGTGCCATCAAGTGTGTGAGTGTCTTTATCGTAAGCATCACTTGCTATAGAGTTCATCCTCGTGTTCCCAAGAGAAGTTCCAATAAGAATTAGATGATCACCTGCAAGGGCTGGTAAAGAGAAGGTAAATGCTAGAAACAAAAGTTTTAGTACCATAATCTTTTATCGGTAACTAGTTAATGGTTCTTGAGTATTTAAGGCAAGAATAGAGTGTAAATTCTATAAATGCCTTAAATTATTAGCTTAAAGTAATCCAGCTCTTCTAAGTAAAGGTTCTACATCCGGCTCATGCCCTCTAAAGTTTTTATACAATTCCATCGCATCAACACTGCCACCTTTTTCAAGAATATTTTCTTTAAATAGCGTCGCTGTCTTCTTATCAAAAATTCCATTTTCTTTAAAAGCTTCAAAGGCATCAGCATCTAAAACTTCTGCCCATTTATACGAGTAGTAACCAGATGAGTACCCACCATGAGGAAAGATATGTCCAAATGAACAAAGCATGTTTCCACCATTTCTGGGATACGGGCTATACTCATCCATTACTTTATCTTCAAATTTTGCGATATCATCAATCTCTTTTGGATCTGTATTATGTAGACTCATATCAAGATAGCCAAAGCTTAGTTGTCTCATTGTTCCTAGACCTTCTAAAAATGTATTGGCCGCTTTAATTTTTGTCATATATTCAGTTGGAATTTTTTCACCTGTTTCATAATGAACAGCAAAAAGGTCTAAGCACTCTTTTTCTAAAACCCAGTTCTCCATTACTTGTGATGGGAGTTCAACAAAGTCCCAGTAAACATTTGTTCCTGCTACTGATCTATATGTACATTTAGAAAATAGTCCGTGAATAGCGTGACCAAATTCGTGAAATAACGTTGTTACTTCATTTAAGTTTAATAGAGATGGTTTAGTATCTGTGGGTTTTGTAAAGTTACATGTAATTGAGATATGTGGGTGCCTAACTTTTCCAAACATTAAACCTTGAGAGATTAAATCATTCATCCAAGCTCCTGGACGTTTTTCGGGTCTTGGGTGAAAGTCTGTATAAAATAGACCTATAAAGGAATCATCTGCATTCAATACTTCATAGGCCTTTACATCTTCGTGAAAAACTGGCAGATCTGGGGCTTCTTTAAATTTCACATCATAAAGCTTCGTTGCAATATCAAATACACCTTGAACAACATTTTCTAATTTAAAGTATGGACGAAGTAACTCATCATCCATATCGAGTTCTCTTTTCTTTAAGATCTCAGTATAAAAAGCTGCATCCCATGATTGAAAATCAGAATCTCCTGTTAACTCCGTTTTCAGATCAACTAATTTTTTTAGATCAGCATCTGTTGCGGGCTTAGCTTTATCATGTAATTTTCCTAAGAAGTCTAAAACAGTTTCTGGAGTTTTTGCCATTCTTTCTTCAAGGATAAAGTAAGAGTGATTCTTATATCCCAGAAGTTTTGCTCTTGCGTCTTTAAGCTCTAACATTCTTTTTACATTTCCAGCATTATCAAACTCTCCACCAAATGCTTTCGCTCCACTTGCTCTTGCCATTTTTTCTCTTAGATTTCGGTTCTGGCAGTATTGAAGAAAAGGTCCAATACTTGGATAGTCTAGTGTAAATACCCACTTACCAAGTAGATCTAGCTTCTTGGCCTCTCCTGCTGCAGCTTCAATTACTCCTGCAGGCATTCCTTCCAAATCTTTTTCATCTTCAATTATTAAAGAATAAGCATTGTTTGCAAGACGAACATTTTCAGTAAACTTATTATCAAGTTTTGCCATCTCTTCATCGATTGATCTAATTTGATTCTTTTGATCTTCATTCAAAAGAGCTCCGTTTCTTACAAAGCTTTTATAATGCTTTTCAAGAACTCTTTTCTCCTCAACTGTTAAGTCTTCATTTAATTCATAGACAGCTTTTACTTTTGAGAATAGTTCTAGGTCTAAAGAGATATTATTATAATACTTTGTAGATAAGTCAGAGAACTCATCTGAGATTTTTTGGATATCCTCAGTACAGTGAGCACTATATAATCCGTAATAAATCCCAGCAATATAATCAACTTCGTTATCGCAACATTCAAGAGCAATAATTGTATTTTTAAAGTCAGGGCTTTCAATTTGTTTAATCCTAGCTATATTAGCGTTCCCCAATTCCATGGCCTTCTTTAAAGCAGGAATATAGTCTGTCCCTTTTATTTTATCGTATGGTACAGCTTCATGGGGTAAGTTTGATAATTGTAATAAATGATCCATATGGACTCCTTATATTAGATTTTTAATTTTTTGTTCTCTGAATAAAAAGACTATTGCTATAAACCAAAGTCCTATAAAAATGGCCTGAACTGAGTTTAGGCTTCCCATCTCTTTAACTGCAAAGAAACTCATAGCAAAAGCGATTAAGGCCTTAGCAGTTCTGTAGATAAAAATATCTGTAATATACTTTGCTCCAAATTTTTGGGTACTTTCAAGTGGATGGTACATAACTTCTTTTGCAACCGCGAAAATCGAGTAATCAGTAGACTTCATGCTTATGAATACACCGGCCACAACAAAGAGAGTTCCAGACCCCATAGAGAGTCCACCAAAAATCAAAGCTAAATACAGTATAGGAACAAAAAAGAATAAGCTCTTTATATTAACTCTCATTAGCAAGTACGGTAGAATAACAAATTGTAAAAAGAGAGTGACTATATTTATATATTTATAGATATCTCCCAAATAAGCAGTCCTTGCATCTTTGGATTCGACTACTTTTTCAAAGACTATATTGAATTGAAGATCAGCAATAAAGATAACAAATTGAGTAAGGGCCACTATTGTTGCGATAAAAAAAACGTACTTTCGAACTCCAGCGACAGACTTTAAAGGTGTAAGATTTTTTTCTTTTTTATCTTCAATAAGTTTTGCTTCTTTAGTTTGATAGAAAGCTATAACAGTAAAAAGAATGATAACTAAGGAAGCGTAGAATACGATATCAGTACCATATGACTTCGCTAAGCTTGATGTGAGCTGACCGCCAATAATCCCACCAATACTACCTGCTCCACCTAAAGGTCCATAAAGTCTTTTAACTTGTTCCATTGAAAAGTAAGCATTACTAAAGGCTAAGCATAAATGAATTAGAAGAACGATATAAACTTCTTTAATTGCAAAAAGAGCGTATGCCATCTCTTTCATTCCGCTTTGATGAAGGAGAAATGCCACAAGTAGAGTCACAACTGATAAAATGCCAATTATTGCATAAAGCTTATGAATTCCAATTCTTTTTTGAACCTTATTACTAATAGAGATTACAAAGATCAGAACAACTACAGATATAAATGTTGCAAATGAGTATTCGTTTGAAGAATAAGACTCATAAAAAAGAGCTCCAGTTGATGATCTTGCTAATGGATAGCTAAAAAGAGCAAAGAAATATGTTAAGAATATATAGAAGCCATTTTTTTTAAGATCTGGGGAAAGTTCTTTTATAAAATTAAGATAATTTTTCATTTAAGATTCTAAGTATTTGTCACCTGTTTGAGCTTCACTAAAATCTTCATGAGACTTATATTCTGCCAAACTTAAATCCGTTTTGATTTTTAATTTTTCTGGAGACTTTGTAACAACTTTCATAAATTGAAAAAAGTTTTCACGGGTTTGATCACTTAATAAGTGCTCCATTAAACAAGAGTCTTTATGAGCTACATCATCATCAACTTTTAATACATCTTTTAAGAAGTAATAAAGTAATGTTCTAGAAGAAAGAATTGCATGAACTTCGTCGTGTCCTATATCTGAAAGAGATAAAAACTTTGAATCATCTTCAACGACTAGATTTTTCTTTTTAAGATTATTTAAAGCTGTCGAAACACTGCCTTTCGTTAACCCCATATCTTTTGCAATATCAGTTACACGGGCATAGCCTTTAGCTTCCTTTAACTTATGAATAGTTAAAAGGTAGTGGGCCATTGAGTGAGTTAAATCACTATCTGAAGTGTGCTGAATTGAAGTCTTTTTTTCCATACTTATAAGTATCTATCTTTGGGTTAATTGGTCAATTGATAATTATAGTTTGCACCTTGATTATATCCAGAAATACATCACAGACGACTTAACCTATTGTTTTCACTGAATTATGGTAAAGGTATACTTTTAACCGCCTAGAATCTCATAGGCCACATGGTAAAATATAATCAATATATATAAGACAAAGGCATTTTATGAAATCGTTTCTTCTTTCACTATTAATATTATCCTCTTTTGGACAAAGATCCCTTGCTTCCGATGGGTCAGCTTTTGACGAAACAGTAGTTATAAGTGCAGAAGAAGAAGCCGCAGCAGGTACATATCAACATCAAGGACAAATTCAAAACAAATACAACTCTATGTGTTACGACGCAGATGGAGTTTTTAAATCTGAATGTGACGCTAATAATGAGTCAGCTTTTAAACAAGACAGTACTGAGCAAAAACTAGAAGCCATGATGCCAGCAGTAACTCAGGCATATGCTGCAATCACCGGTATGGCCGGTCAAATGAAATATATTGAAAAGAAAAATGGTGCTCCTATTTTAAAAAATGATGAAGGGGTTATTAAGGCCGATAAAGATGGAAATTATTCTAATAAAGCTGGCCCTGTAAGTAAATCTGATATTGAAAGTGGCGACTATAAAAAGAAAACAAAAGAGGGTGCTGATTACTGTTCAAAGATTCCTATGGTAACTGAAACTGCAGCGCAGTTTTATGCAAGTACAATGAACAGCCAAACAGAACAAAATATGCAGCAAACTGAAGGGTCACAAGTTCAGCAAGCAGCAGCGTTTGATGCCATGGCAAAAGTTCATAAAGATCGTGCAAAAGCTGCAACAGTTCAAATGGGTGGTTGGGGAGCAACTTCAGCCTGTTATGCTGCAATGATGGCAACGAGTACAGTTACAGCGAGCTTTGGAACAGTAGCTAAAACGGCTGGAGCTATACTGCTTACAACTTTCTATAATTTAAAAGTAAAGGCCCATAAAGAAAGAGCCGCCATTCTTGAGGAAATGGCAGATGAGTTTCCTAATACTGGTGACTGTAATCCATATACTGAAGCCTCGTGTTTTTGTAATGAAGATACTTCAATAGCAATGGACCCAGCAAATTTTCAAAAATTTTGTGTACCAAAAGATTATCATTCAGCAACTGTTGATTCATTTGTTTGTATGACTCAAGATATGAAACCAGATCCAAAATGCGCGTGTAAAAATAATGGAACATGTATCAATGCAAATTTTGCGAGTGTAGGAGCTCAAATTGGTCTTGATCCATCAATAATGAATAATCCACTGCAAGGAATTAGTCCCCTATCTTCAGGCTTTGGAACAAGTGGTCTAGATGCAATAACAGACAAAAACTTGGCATTTGCTAAAAAGGCTTTAAAAAACCACGGACCAAAAAAGATTCCAAACATAAGTCTGTCTGAAAAACAAAAGAAGATTGCAAAAGAAGTTGCAGCTCTTGGAATTCCAAAACTAGCGGCAGTATCGTTTGCAGCATCAAGTGGAAATGGATCTCTTCCATCTGGACTTAGTTCAGGAGCCATGGGCAGTGCTAATGGAAAAGCAGGTTCAAGCCTAAGAAAGGCCATGAAGGGTGTTAAGAAAGCAAAGTTTGCATCAGGCTCTACCATTAGAGGAAACTCGAGTAAGACGAAAAGGAAAGGTTCTAATCCATATAGTAGATTTGGAAAGAAAAGAGGAAATCATGGGGCAAAAGGTGTAGAGATTCTAAGTTTTGCTCAAAAAGCCCAAAGAGAAGCTGAGATCAGTAAAGATAGGTCTCGACCAATTTTTGATATGATTACCTACAGGTATAAAGCAACTGCTTGGCGTGAATTCGAAGGAGCTATAAAGAAAGAAATGGAAGCAAAAGAGATTAAAAAGTAATTAGTGGCCGGTGACCAACACTTGCCAACTTATCAGCCAGACCTCCTAATAAAAAATCAATCACTTACATCTATAAATCTGTATGTTTTGAGTATAGGCCGCAACAGAATATAATTAATTACAGTTAGAAAGTAACTAATTAAAATAGGGAGCACATAATGACATTAGTAAGAACCTTAATAATTTTAGTAATGGCAACTTTTTCAGTATCAAGTTTTGCCATTGGTCCATATGAAATGAACAACTACTCTGAGTGCTGCTCATCTCCGCCAACTAATGACGGTAACACCTGTGGAGCTGCAGCAAGCATAGTAGCTTGCGGAGAAAACCCTGTACCATTGATTGCAAGCCCGGCTTTAGAATTGGATTTAATTGAAGTAGAATATTACAAAGGTGATAGCATCATCATAAACGGCGTCACTTACAAGAGAGTTAAAAAATTAGAAAAAGCTTTTTAACTTATCCACATATTTGGGGTCTTTCATTCCAACAAGAATGATGTCGACTCCAAAAGTTTGGTACTTGCGAGTGACCATAACTGATAAGTCCGCATCTTCTTCAAATAATAGGCCTTTGTTAATAGCCTGTTCTTTAAATTGATTAGCCCTTTCATTCATATTCTTTTTAGCAAGATCACTAGCAAGATCAAAAAGTTCATAGAAAGGCTGAGACTCTTTAGCTGTGAGATTACTACCCCATACTTGAGCGATAAAAGGAAATAGATACTCGAAAAAAATCTGCTCAACAGCATCAACAGAATTTTGCTTATTCCAAAGTGCTGCAAACTGCTTCATTATAGAAACTTCAAAAAGTTTTTCATCGGCTTCTTCTTTTGTTTCCTCCCATTTAGTATTTAAAGGAGCTATTAGCCTATTAAATTCAGAATTAACATAATCTTCTGTTAGAACTTCACTTACTTCATAGTTAGCTAGTCTTACTAAGCCTTGATCAGTAATTGCATTTAAAGGTCTATTAATCATAGTCTTTAAACCCAGTGACTGAGCCTTCTCTATTAGATGATCCCCGCCGTATTGTCTCTCTAGAGCTCCGAGTTCCAATAGGTTTAATGGAAATTGAATATACTGAAAATGATGATTTGGAATATCTTTAACTAAGTCCATAACTTTTTCTAGATCAGTAGATTCGTGATCTTCTTTAGGATCAATAAAGGTATTAGAACTAATACCGTATGATTTTATTTTACCAAGACTTACTTGTTCTTCTAGGAACAAAAAGGCTTTTTTTATTCTTGAATAATATTCATCTGAATTTGAGTTTGGAGTTTTTAAATAATATTCTGGATTATGGAGTAAATAGATATCAATACAATCAACACCCAGGTTCTCTAAACTTTTTGTTAGCTGATTCTCAATAAAGTTTGGATGAATTGAATGAGAAATACTTTCAGAGTACTCTACAAGATCAACTCGTAAGTCTTCATTCTCTTTAATAACATCAAAGACACTTCCTTGAATATAGCCAACTTTAGATACAATAGTGGGTTTTTGACTTACCTCTTTTAAAACAAGGCCTATAAGTTTTTCTGAATCACCATCAGTGTAAATACTTGATGTTTCAATTAAGCTACAACCTGAAACTATAGCGTGCTTTAAAGCTTCATAATGTTTTTTAGACTCAATACTTATTCTGTATCCGCCAAATCCAACTATACTCATATCTTTTATCCAGTTTTAATAATTAGTTATCCAACATGTCTGTTCGAGTTTTGTGTCTACCACCTTCAAACTCAGTTACAAGCCAAGCATCAACGATCTCTTTGATTTCCTGGAGTGTATTTCTTCTACCACCTAGGCAAAGAATATTAGAATCGTTATGCATTCTACTCATTTTTGCATCTTCTGTATCTCTACAAAGAGCTCCACGAATACCTTTAAATCTATTAACTGCGATTGAAATTCCAATACCTGAACCACATAAAGCAATTCCACGTCCTTTACTATCTAGAACAGACTCTGCAATCTTTTTTCCAAATGTTGGGTAGTTAACCCTATCAGATGAACTTGGTCCAAGATCGATCATTTCAAAACGATTCTTTAAAGATTCAATTAATTCTTGTTTTTGTTCGAAAGCTGCGTGGTCTGATGCAATGAAAAGTTTTTCCATAATAATCTCCATGAGTCTTTATATAAGATTTTATAAGCTTTTAATTAAACTCTCACAAGAAAATATTACAATTTTAGCCACGTAGACTGCTCAATTAAGCTTTTACCGGAATGATTAACAGCATCAGAATAAGAAAAAATGACAGAGCCATTTTTAATTTTATTAATTACTATTTCATTTAAAGATCTATCTTTTAAACCATAGAACTTTCCAGATTCATAAATAGGAAGGGTAATACATCCTGCTGACAACCCCATATTGCCATAAGTCGCTATCTCAGCAAACAAAGACCCAGATCCGTGCATAACGATTGCCCTGCTCCTAACTTTTGAATTTAAAGTAGTATCTATGCCTTTCAAGCGCATAGAGAAGCCCCACATACCTCGATATGTCTCCTGGGTTAACATAAAACCTAAAGAGGTCTGTTCACTGTTTGGTATGTTTGAAAAATCTGATGCCATTCCTGTTCGCTGTGAATCAGATCCAAAACCATGTTGAGTCCAAGTATTGAAAAGTACTTTCTTATTTTTAAGATCAATTACAAAAAGTCTTCTTTTCTCGTGGTGAAGAGTGTAGTCGACAATTGTTAAGATCTCTTTTTTTACAAGTCTAGATTTTTTAATTTTCAAATAGCCTCTATAGGCCTTCTCAAATATATCAAACTTAATAAATTCAAAAGCAGGTAACATTTGTACCTGTTTAGAGGTTAAAGCTCTTCCATTTTTAACTTCATAGTCTGGTGAGACTTCTTTTATATATGGGCTTACAGTTCCATCTCTGTGGATATTTATATTTTCATTATTAAAATAAATATTTTCTGAAAAATTTATTTCTAATTGATTATAAATTTCCTGAGAAGAGCTAGCATAAGCTTGAAGAGAAGTTATAAGGAATGAAGTAAGAATTAAAAATTTAATCATACTTAACTTTAGCAGATTTATAAAAATGACATGAATTAAGTATATTTTTTACAGATAGTGTACAAAAACCAAACACTGCTAAGTACCTGATAGGACATAGAAAAGCCCCACTAATAGTGAGGCCCTCTTAAATATAAATTCTAAATAGTTCTTAGTATCTATAGTGATCAGCTTTATAAGGACCTTCAACGCTAACGTCGATGTACTCTGCTTGGTCAGATCTTAACTCAGTTAACTCAACACCGATTTTAGAAAGGTGAAGTCTTGCAACTTTTTCATCTAAATGTTTTGGTAACATATAAACTTGATTTTCATATTTACCAACATTTTGCCATAACTCTAATTGAGCTAAAACTTGGTTACAAAATGAGTTACTCATTACAAATGATGGATGTCCAGTTGCACATCCAAGGTTAACTAATCTTCCTTCAGCAAGAAGAATAATATCTTTACCATTTACATTGTAAAGATCAACCTGAGGTTTAATCTCAATTTTAGATTCACCGTGATTAGTATTTAACCAACCAACATCAATTTCATTATCAAAGTGACCGATGTTACAAACGATTGCTTTATCTTTCATAGCTTCAAAGTGTTTACCTTGAATGATGTCTTTATTTCCAGTAGTTGTTACGAAGATATCACCTTCACCAATAACTGACTCTAATCTCTTAACTTCAAATCCGTCCATTGCAGCTTGAAGAGCACAAATTGGATCGATTTCAGTAACAATAACTCTTGCTCCTGAACCAGCTAAAGAAGCCGCTGAACCTTTACCAACATCTCCATATCCACAAACAACTGCACATTTACCTGCAATCATAACATCTGTTGCACGCCTAATTGCATCAACACATGATTCTTTACATCCATACTTGTTATCAAATTTAGATTTAGTAACTGAATCGTTTACGTTAATTGCCGGCATTGGAAGAGTTCCTTTTTTAACTCTATCGTATAATCTGTGAACACCCGTAGTTGTCTCTTCAGATAAACCTTTAATAGCTGGAACTAACTCTGGGAATCTATCGAAAACCATATTAGTTAAATCTCCACCATCATCAAGGATAAGGTTAAGAGGTTTACCATCTTTAAAATTATTTATTGTTTGCTCAATACACCAGTCGAACTCTTCCTCGTTCATACCTTTCCAAGCAAAAACCGGAACACCTGTAGCTGCAATAGCTGCTGCTGCTTGATCTTGAGTTGAGAAGATATTACATGAAGACCATGTTACATCTGCTCCAAGAGCCGTAAGTGTTTCAATAAGAACTGCTGTTTGGATTGTCATATGAAGACAACCAGCGATATTTGCACCTTTAAGTGGTTGTGATGCTCCGAATTCCTCGCGTATAGACATTAAACCTGGCATCTCTGCTTCAGCTAATCTGATTTCTTTTCTTCCCCAATCTGCTAGGGCAATATCTTTAACTTTGTAATTTGTAGACATAAGGGTTCCTCACTTTGTCGAATGAATGTTTTTGGTTGTTTATTGGCCTCATACTATAAGAAAAGTTAGGGAATTGCGAATATTTTTAAAGACAAATGCTGTGCGACACGCTAAAAAAGCGACATCAAGGATAACATTATGAGTAAAGAAATCATTAAGTACCAAAATGCGTTTTTCGCATCGTCCCCAACAGGCCTAGAGAAGGTTTTAGAATCTGAATTAATACAATTTGGAGCTAAAGAAACTAAGGTTGTTAAAGGTGGCGTGCACTTTAATTCACTTACTGATGTTGCCGTAAAAGCTGTAATAAACTCCAGAATAGCTTCTAGAATATATAAGAAGATGTTTGGTTTTGAAGTGAAAATCGAAAAAGACATCTACTACAGAGCTAAAGAGATTAAGTGGAAAGCTGTATTTAATCTTGATCAAACTTTTAAAATTCAAGTTATCCAAGGTAAGTCTCCAGAAGGGACAAAAAGAAGTAAATTTCCAAATTCAATGTATCTGGCTCAACAGCTTAAAGATGCTATCGCTGATAATTTTCGTGAAGAAATGAAAGAGAGACCTTATGTAGATAAAGTTTCTCCTGATGTGAGTTTTCTTATGCGTGTTGAACCAAATGATAACCCGCATTCGCAAAAAGAAGATGCAACTGTACTAATCGATATGTGCGGACAGGCCTTAAGTAATCGCGGTTACAGAGTTAAAAGTTTTAGTGCTCCACTTCGTGAAAACTTAGCTGCTGGAATCTTAATGCTTGCCGGTTACACTGGGAAAGAAACTTTAGTAGATGCAATGTGTGGATCTGGAACTTTCCTTGCAGAAGCCGTTATGATTAAAGCAAATATCCCTCCAAGTTTTAATAGAATATTAGATAATAAAGAACACGGTGATGAGCTATCATGGGACTTTTTAAACCATAACTATTATACAAAAGATCCAGATCTAGTTGAGAGCACAGCGAAATTAGTTGAAGAGGCTTTTCAACAATCAGATAAAGGTTTAGCAAGTCTTGAAAAGGGATCTATATTTGGATATGACCTTGATAAAGGTGCCTTAGAAATTGCCAGTTACAACCTTCAAGTTTCTGGTCTATTAAACGGAATTAATCTTGAATACGGAGATGCTACTAAAGTTTCCAAACCCGTTGAAGGTCCCGGAATATTCGTTGTAAACCCTCCGTATGGTGAACGTCTGGGTGAAGAAGAAGAGTTAGCTTCTGACTATCATGATATGGGAGAGAATCTTAAAAATAACTTTAAAGATTACACGGCCTATATCCTTACAGGTAATCTTCCTCTTCTTAAAAAAATATCTCTTAGGACTTCTAGTAAGCATATTTTATTCAATGGAAATATTGAAGCCAGACTTGCAGAATATAAGCTGTTTTAGCTCTACTGAATAATAATTTTTTGACGAATATTTACTTTTTGGCCATCAATCTGAGACACATCTATATATCCTCCGGCGTTAATAAATTCTAGGGCAGAACTAGAAATTCGAACCCTTCCAGAATAGTTTCCAGAGAACTGTATTTTCCTAGGACCATTCAAAACTCCATTTGTAGCTGTAACAGTTAGTTTTTTTCTTTTATCCACTGAGATATTTAACGTCATACTAACACTTGTATAAGTCTTAAAATCATTGAGTTTTAAGCTTACGGGGAAATTTTTATCAAGCTGAATTTTAATTTCACCTTCAATGTCACAGTCTTTTTTAAATTGATATATTTGTTTAAATGGTTTTTTCATCATAAACAACATGCCCCATTTCAGAATGCTTACATCACATTCCTTCGTTGAGAACTCTGTAACTTGTGTTGATGAGAAATCAGGGATTAATCCTCTAAGAAGTAATCCTAGATTTGGAAGTTTGATATCAGACTTCGAAACCTGAGGAGTGAATCTAGCTTCAGTTTCCTTTCCAGAATTATAGTATTTTTTCTCTGCAATTGAGCCATCACTATTATATTTTAAATAAGGACCATGTTTTAGAGTTACACCATTAATTTTGGACTGACAGAAGGTATGTTTCTTTGGCTCAAATTCCATATTAAATGAAACTTTATAGGCTCCATCAGGACAGACTAAATCAGAAGAGAATCCAAAAGTTGAAAATAAAAAAACACAAGTAATTATCAGAAGATTAAGCATTCATCTTTTCGTCAATTTTCATTGCCAACGATGGAGTTGAAAATTTTAATAATGATGATTTATTCTTAATCTTACTATAATGTTTATCAGATTTACTAAAGAAGTACCCCGCGACATCTGAATCCTTTAAAAAGATAGTATGTCCCTTGCCACCAAACTTTCGAGTTACAAAGTCAGAGTCTAAAAGAAGAATATCTCGAAGCATAAAGTTCTTAGCAACATACATGATTACAGTATAGTCAGAAAGCTCTACTAAGGATTTTTTTAGTTTAACACCCTTTGGACTTGTTTGATCTTGCCAGTGTATTTTAACTTCTACTTTTTTACCTTCATCAGTATGAAAATCGAATCCTCTTTGAGAACTTGATTTTATCTGCTTTAGTCCCAAAATAACTTTTGCATACCATTCTCCAAGTTGAATCGGTAAATTTTTTCCGTTAACTACAACTTTATGATCTTTTAATATTTGGTAAACCTGGTCTACGATTTCAACAGCTTCAAATATTTTTTTCGTATCTGGTCTGTGAATAATACCAATTGTTTTTTTGGTTTTTGCGTCGAGAGTTTTATTAAATTGTTTAGAATACCAAGATTCAAAATTTTGTAATTCTAAGAAATCCAAAGAACTATAAACATAACCTTCAGCTTGAAGATCCCCAATCGTTTTAATATTCTCATTCTTTTTTTGAATATATGCTAGTGGTGCGAACTCATTATCGTTTTCACCGCGAACAAAAATTTCTTCTTTCCAGAAATCACTGTTTCCATGAGAGCCCGAAGTAAATTCCTTCGCCGTCTCTTTTATTAAATTTTCCAAAAATGCCTCAATACGTTTTAAATTTTATACTTTGTTATAGTAACATTTTTTTTAACTTAAATTAAGATAGAAATATGGAAATGAGATTGAGTAAATAGATCGGAGAAGGTCTCGAGAGAACTCGAGACCTTATTTATATTTAGCTTATAACTTATACTTAGTAATATCTTCGTCTAAAGAAGTAATTGACATGGCCATAGAGATTGCATGAACTAGATACTGAGAACAATAGATTTTAAAGTCGACTATTTTAGTCTCTAAAAATTCTTTATCTTCACCCTCAGCAGATGCCATTTTTTCTTCTGCAATCCATGCTGATTCCATTAGCCTCCATGCAACAACGATATGAGCTGAAAGGTTTAAGAAATCCATACAGTTTTGAAGAACAAAATTCATCTCACCTTTTTTAGCTTTTTTACCAATAAATCCCATTGCTTCTTGAGCTGCGGCCAAAGCTTTACTGAAGATTCCTTTTTCGAAAGTAAAATCATCAGAGAGTCTATTTGAAGTTTTAAATACTTCTTCACTTAATTGTTGAAGAGATTTACCACCATCTTTTAAAATTTTTCTTGTTACAAAATCGATTGCTTGAATACCATTTGTTCCTTCATATAAAGAAGCTATTTTTGTATCTCTAACAAATTGTTCAATTCCATACTCAGAACAAAAGCCGTATCCTCCGTGACATTGGACGGCTTCAACAGCAACCTTGAATCCTTCATCAGATCCAAATGACTTACAGATAGGAACTAAAAGACCTATATAGTCATTATATTTTTTATCTTTTTCGGCCATATCAAAAAGGTTTGAAGTATAAAGCATTAAAGATCTAAGACCACGAGACATCGCTCTCATTCTTAACATCATTCTTTTTACATCTGGAAGATGTTCAATTGCAGTTCCAAACTGTACTCTTTCTTGAACATATTGTTTGGTTAATTCAAAAGCTAAATTTGCTTGAGACTCTCCTTGAACTCCAACATCAAGTCTAGCTTGGTTCATCATGATGAACATTGTGGCCATACCATTAAACTCTTCACCAATTAGATAACCTTCACAGTTATCATCATCACCAAAGTTCATGACACAAGTTGCTGATGTGTGAATTCCCATTTTGTGTTCAATACCAGAGCATCTAACATCATTTTGTGCACCTAAAGATCCATCTGCGTTTACTCTATGCTTTGGAACAACAAATAAAGAGATCCCTTTAGCTCCAGCTTTCCCCTCGGGAGTTCTAGCTAATACTAAATGGATATTATTTTCATAAAGATCACTGTCTCCAGAAGATATAAAAATTTTAGTACCTTTAACTTTAAACCAACCAGCACGGCCATCAATTGCCTTAGCAGTTGTTTTCAAGCTTCCAACATCACTACCTGCACTTGGTTCAGTAAGACACATAGTCCCTCCCCAAGTTCCTGCAACAATTGGATCAATATAGGTATTTTTAATATAGTCATCACCAACAAGTCTTATTACATTTAATGCACCTCTAGTTAGAGCTGGATACATTGACCAACCAGTATTAGCGGCACAAGCTAGAGATAAACATGCTGTACTTAATGCTTCTGGAACTGGAGATCCACCGATATTTTCTGGAAGCCCTAGAGCAAACCAGCCCATTTCATAGAAGTTTTTTGTAAGCGCTTTTAAGTTTTCAGGAACTGTAACGCCATTTTCCGTTAACTTAACTCCTTCAACATCTGAAGACTGTCTTGTGGGATAGATTTCATTCTCAACAAATTTATCAAATTCAGTAATTATTTCTTTAACAGAAGCCTCATCAAAACCATATTGCTCATGTTGAGTTACGTTTAAAACATCAATTAAATTAAAAAAGATATCTTTGTGATCAGATTTATATACCGCCATACCCATTCTCCATGTTTAACTATTTAAAAATATATCTAAATATAATAACCGAAAATGAGATTTAATGGAATAAGAATTGAAATAACAAAGGCCATGCATGATAGCGATGGCCTGAGTATTTTAGTTTTTTATTTTTTTTATTGAATTACATAGTTTTGTTGCGGCATAAGGCTGTAACCTTGATTACCGTTTGATCCTTGGTAAGTATGTATTGTGTTAATTTGAATGCTTTTAATCATTCTATAATTACTTGGAGTTCCTACTGCTGCCAGATATCCAGATAAACTTGGGTAAGCTCCATTAAGAACAGCAATTGGGTTAGCGATAGTTGGAAGGTTTGTACTTAAAACAAATCTTTTCATATCAGTCACCTGAGTATTTCCATAGTTATTATTTCCAAAGACTACCTCTACAATTTGTCCAGCTATAGTAGTGTTGTTTTGAAAAGTAATAGTTGCTGGAGAAACTCTTGTTTCTAAGATATCATTTCTATCTATTGCAAGCATCTCTTTATATACTTCGTCCGTTCTATCGTAAGTAATATCTGAACCGTTATATGTATATTGTACCGTATTATTTACTACTTCAACTCCTGTTGGAATTTTATAAGTTAATGAATTAGGAGAAGCTTGAAAAACTGTTTTGTATTCGCCACTAGTTAATCTGCTCATCATCTCAGCTTCTTGTTGAGAAGTGTTTGTACCACAGTCACCAATTTCCCAAAAAAGTATTTGAGCACAGCCGCTTACATTAAAACCACCAGATCCTGATGATCCGCCAAAGTAAGAGCCGATATGAAATATTTCAGTTGCAACAGGAGCTCCATCAGCGATCGACTTAGCAGCAAATGCTTGTCTTACCTGATCGATAGATCCATAAGCTTGTGTTTGAGTGTATTCACTTATTCCAGCACCTCCACCAGATCCACCAGATCCAGAGTTATTTTCTTTTTTCCCACATGACACTGTCATGAAGGCTGCCATCATTAGTACCGATAAAGTTTTAGTTGTTTTTCTCATTAGTTCCTCACTTGTTCTTTTTTTAAATTTAGATACATTCTTATATACAAATCTTGTGCCAAAAGTAGTCTTCCAAATATTAACTATTTACTAGTTTATTAGTGTCCAAAATTTATACAGTGTAAAAGAAATAGACAGTGATTTTTCGAAAATGCTAATATTCGGACTATATAATAGGAGATACGAATGAACGTTAATAGCTATATAGACCACACATTACTTAAGCCTGATGCTCAAATGGAGGCCATAGTTAACTTATGCGATGAAGCTCAAAGATTTCAGTTCGCTGCAGTTTGTATCAATGCGACCTATGTAGCATTAGCATTTAAATTGCTCGAAAAGACATCTGTGAAGGTTTGTACTGTTGTAGGATTTCCTCTGGGAGCATCACCAACTGAAACAAAGGTTCACGAAGCTAACTGGGCCATAGATAATGGAGCTGATGAAATTGATATGGTTATCAATATCGGAGCTTTAAAAGATAATGAAGATTCAATAGTAGAAAATGATATTGCTGAAATAGCTAAAGCTTGTCACGCAAAAGGCAAAATTCTTAAAGTTATAATTGAAACATGTCTTTTGAATGATGAACAAAAAGTTCGGGCCTGTAAGCTCGCAGTTAACGCAAAAGCAGACTTCGTCAAGACATCAACGGGCTTTGCTGGCGGTGGAGCAACATTAGAAGACGTCGAGCTTATGAGAAAGACCGTTGGTCCTGATATGGGTGTTAAGGCCTCTGGTGGAGTTCGTGACCTTGAGATGGCAAATAAAATGATTGCTGTTGGAGCGACAAGACTTGGGACTAGTTCTGGGGTTAAGATTGTTGAGGGTATGAAGGTTGATTCTGGGTATTAGAGTTTTTTAATTAGCTCTTGAAAGCTACCAAGTATTCGCTGCCTTTGTTCTTTGCTGATAGTCTCTCTTTGTATCGGTATTGTTACTCTATTCCTACTGATGACTGCTTTATACCGAGTCGAAATTATTACAAAGAGTGATGCTTCTTTCATTTTGATAATAGTATCAAACTTAAAGTTCTTACGTTTCATTGCGTTTGCTCGATTCTCTAAGTCGTTTGTGTTTCTTTTTAATGGGTTTTCATTATTAGCAACTTCTTTTGAATCTGTTTTTAACTCTTCAATGGTGTTACCTATAATCTTTCCACTTGCAGAAATTCTAATTGTAGAACTTGGAACATAATCTCCATAAGCTTTTCCTGTTAGTTTACTGGCAAGCATTGAGTTCATCTTTCCAAATATTCCTTCTTGGTTTAGCCTTGCGATTGTTTCTTTTGGAATTGATTTCATATATTTTCTATTCATCGCCTCAACTCTATCTTTCATTCGCCATTTTTTAGCACCTTTACTCTTTAGAAAATTTTCATACCACTTAAGTCTTTTTGCTACGACTTTATCTAGCTTTTGGTTTTTTTTCTCAAGGTCAATAAAAGCTTTATCACTTGGCTTAATTTGCCTGGAAAATAGCTTTGTCTCAATATCATAAGCTTCTTTGGCAAGCTTATATAACTTCTTATCTGTCTTAGTCTTAGTTTTGTATTTATAAACCTTCTTATCATTTTTAGACATCGCCTGATAGCAACTATTCGTTGAAACACATGAACATGAAAGATCTAATTGAACTTTTTGGGTCACACACGGTGCTGACATTTGAGCAGCCAAAGGAAAAGAACAGGAGAAAAATAAAACCATTAAGCATATATTTTTAATCTTACTTATCTCCAGCATTTGATTGATCTTCTAAGACTTTCTCAGCAACCATCTTATTTTGATTAACTTCTGCTATTTTTTCTGTATTAAACTTCATTTCATTAGCATTATCTTTATTTGCTACATGAGCCCTTGTAATTGGATCGTCATTTGCTGAAGCAGATGGCGAATCATCATCTTCACCTTTTTCGTTATCTTTTTCTGCCATAAAAAGTGGTGCAAGCTGCATAATCATCGGTAACATTTGAGCCAGATCGACTTTAGAAGCACCTGCCTCCTGACTAGCAATAGCTCTTGGAAAAATAGCATCATATGAAGTTTCAATGAATGTAATCATCATATTTTTAATTTCATTATTTATCTCTTCTGGAATTTCTGTTAAGAGTTCTTCGCTTTTAATAATAGAGCTTGAGTCTAGGAAAGTATCTCCATCAAGGAACGACTCCCACTCAGTGTATACCATGAAAGCATCAAGAGGATTCTTAGTATTCTTAATGTGAGCAACTGCTGTATTTATATATTTAGGATCTACATGTCTGAATGGAATCACCTGAGTCGCTTTGGGAGCTGTAGGAAGGCCACAACTAACTGTTCCAGTTGATTGAAGTTGTTCAGATAATCCTATAATTGCAGTATTAATTTTACGTTTGGCAGTTTTATTTGTAGCCACTTTAATCATGAGTCCAGTCCCAGCTGCAGTCACGGCCATAACTGTAGCTTTAAAAGGTAATTTAGTATCTCTGTCTTCAACTTTTCTCTTTTTATCTTTAGAAATCATTGATGTAATAGCGATTCCAGTACCTATAACAATCGCATCAAATTC
>Ga0209712_10001258_pt1 | contig 21788 bp, 18 predicted proteins | sample ArcOceMetagenome_FD_187443 | JGI IMG/M metagenome (GOLD analysis project Ga0209712, IMG submission 187443) | Marine eukaryotic phytoplankton communities from Arctic Ocean - Arctic Ocean - Greenland ARC118M Metagenome (SPAdes) (version 2) | ecosystem: Environmental > Aquatic > Marine > Oceanic...
GCCAGTTGACTTCATCTGGTGTAATGCCAGTTTCAAAGGTTCCATTAAACACGTCATCAAAGGCCCGGTGTAGCTTTAACAGTTGCTCAGGAGGCAATATTTTATCGACTACGAGGAAGCCTTGTTGTCTATAATCTTGCTTGTTTTGATCCGTTGGGGTGAATAACATAATGATTTTAATTCCACTCATGCATAGCTCATGAGTATACACACTAAAAAATAAACAGTTCAACCTAAGCATTATTGGCATATGTTCAACAAATATGAGTTGGCCCTAATGCTGACCACCTAGCTGGCGCATAACCATTAATATGGCGCCAGAAATGATGGATGTGATGGTCATGATTCAAAGCACAGAAATCGTCACCTTAGCCAAACATAATTACGAGAAATACCAAGACTCCGTAGAGCGGATGAAATACTATCAGGCACTTGGCGTCGAGTTTCTCGATTGTGGCTTAGCGGCCAAAGTCTATAGCTACCAGCCTGGAGATCTGTACGACTTTGTTACTTTGGTGACCTCCGCCCCACCACTGCAGATGCAAGGTTATGCCCTTATCGTGCCTTTAATAAGAAGTAAGACATTCAGTATTGAAGAAATTCGATAGCATCTGCGGACCCATGGACATGTTAAAACGAAGCTGAGTTTGAACCTGAAAACAGTCAAGATTGTCTCCCGGCTTAAGGTGCGCTAGAGTGTGAGCTAAGGTAAGGAAGGTCGCCGCAGAGCAGCAGACTTTCGTTTGATACAGACACCACAATGGTGTGTGGGGCTAGAACGCCTGCAGGTGGTCTATGTAAGCATAAATGAAACATTCGTAAGAGCCGATATAAACGCCACGATCGAGTCTTTAAAGGGCCTTTTAACCACGCCTATGGAAAAAGCCTCCACCACTATCATCTATCTCACGTATACTTTCTTGTGGTTTAGTCTAATGGAAGGGGTAAACTTTTAATTCCTCATAGATGTTTTTAGTAGGGGGTTCAGGTGCACTTTACAGGGAATACGAACAGTTGCGACTTCAAGCTCATAATCTCCAGCCTCAATATAATTTTTATCGACACCCTCCTGATTGCGTATATAGCCATACCCAATTGACTGTTTTACTGTGTACCCAAAACCTCCAGAGGACAACCAACCTACCCGCATTCCGTTACGAAAAATAGTTTCCCGACCCAAAAGAACGACACTTGGATCATCAACCGTAAAACCTGCCAGCATTTTCTTAACACCATCCTGTTTTTGCGTCTCCATGGCAGCACGGCCTTTGAAAGCTTGATCCGTGTTCAATTTTACTGCCCAGCCAAGGCCCGCCTCGTAGGGGGTGTGGTCTGCACCTAGATCTGAGCCCCATGCACGATACCCCATTTCTAGACGACAGCTTTCGATGGTACGGTAACCTGCGTTGATTAGCCCATAATGCCCTCCTGCTTTCATGACAGCTTGGTATACGGCAGATGCATATTCCACTGGAAGGTGAAGTTCCCAGCCCAATTCACCGACATACGTAACCCTCAATGCCTGCACGAGGCAGCCAACGATATCAATTGTTCTTACAGTACCAAATTTGAAGCTGGTATTGGAAACATCGTCGCTTGTTACCTGTTGCAATATATCTCGCGCCTTAGGCCCCATCAACGACAGCACTGCGTTTGACGAGGTGATATCAAACAACTGGCAGTTTAGACCGGCAGAAATATTTCGGCTAATCCAGTCAAAATCGTGGGTGACGAAACCCGTTCCAGTGACAATATAATATTCATCACTGGCCAGACGAGCAACGGTGAGATCACATTCAATGCCACCACGATCATTCAACATTTGAGTATAAATCAGTGATCCAACAGGTTTGTCAACATTATTCGCAGCGATCCAGCTAAGCGCTTTTTCGGCATCGGGGCCTTTCAGCAAAAACTTAGCAAACGAACTTTGGTCAAATAACACTGCAGCCTCACGAACAGCTTTGTGTTCTCTGCCTACTGCATTAAACCAGTTCTGTCGGCCAAAGCTGTAAACATCCTGTGGAGTTTCACCATATGCTGCGTCAGCAAACCAGTTCGGCCGTTCCCAACCTAACTTCTCTCCAAAGCAGGCCCCCTGATCTTTTAGCATTTCATAAAGTGGGGATTTACGGCAGGGACGCCCAGACTGATTTTCCTCATGTGGCCAATCCATTGTGTAGTGTTTCCCGTAAGCTTCTACCGTGCGGGTGCGCACCCAGTCCGTATCAAAGTGCGGATACCCAAAGCGGCGAATATCGGCAGACCAAAGATCATAGGGAGGTTCACCTGCATGCACCCATTCTGCCAGCGCCATGCCTGCGCCACCGCCCGCGGCGATGCCAAAGGCATTAAAGCCAGCACCAACAAAGAAATTCGACAATTCTGGCACCTCACCTATAATAAAATTGCCATCTGGGGTGAAGCTTTCCGGGCCGTTGGTTAAGGTTTTGATACCCACATTTTCAAGAGCTGGAACACGACCCAAGGACAATTCCATCAACTGTTCAAAGTGATCGTAATTGCTGTCCAACAAAGAGTAGTGAAAACCCTTAGGAATCCCTGCAATTGCCCAGGGTATAGGGTTTGATTCATACCCCCCCATTACCAGCCCGCCCACCTCTTCTTTGTAATAGGTTAGGCGATCTGGATCACGCAAAGTTGGCAAATTCTTAGGCATACCCGCGATTTCTGCAGTAACCATATACTGGTGCTCCATGGAAACTAGCGGCACGTTGACGCCAAACCGTTTAGCAAAATCACGTGTCCATTGCCCAGCACAAACCACAACTTTTTCACATTCAATACGGCCATGTTCTGTGATTACTGCTTTGATTTTTCCATTGTCTATTTCAAGGTCTAAAACCTTGGTGTCTTCAAATATTTTGGCACCTGCCATGCGCGCTCCCTTGGCTAGGGCTTGGGTAATATCTGAAGGATTAGCCTGGCCGTCAGTGGGCATAAAAGCGGCACCAATTAAATCGTCAATATTCATCAATGGCCAGAGATCAAGTGCCTCTTTGGGTGTCAGTAAGTCCATCTCCAACCCGAAGGAGTGGGCGGTGGTTGCTTGGCGTTTTACTTCTGTCCATCGTTCTTCAGTGCAGGCCAAGCGCAAGCCACCGTTCATTTTCCAGCCTGTGCTAAGTCCAGTTTCTTCCTCTAACTTATTATAAAGTTCTACCGAATAGCCGAGTAGCTGAGTGATATTAGCATTTGAGCGCAATTGCCCAACCAACCCAGCCGCATGGAATGTAGTACCAGAGGTTAGCTTTTTGCGCTCAAGCAGAATAGTTTCGACGCCTATCTTCGCCAAATGGTATGCGGTTGAGCAGCCGATAATACCACCGCCTATAATAACCGTTTTGGAAGAACTAGGTAACTTGGGCATATGGGGCCTCATGTTTGATTGTAGTTGTTATAAGCAATGCGAAAGCGCGCTAGATTGTCGGTCGTGTAAGTTGTGTAATCAAAGTTGATATCCGAACTGATTTCGGACACCATGCTCCACATGGTTTCGCGCAGCAAAGATGCACATTTCATGGCGGTGTAGCGATGTAGCAAAATAGATGTCACAGGTGTTTCGAAGTAGTTTTCTAGGAGCCAAATTTCTTGAGAATCGTCAAGTTCATTATTAGAAGCCAGCCCACCGAGGTCAAATAGTGGCGAATTAAATCCGGCATAATCCCAGTCAATCAACCATAAGCGATCTCCATCATCCAGAAAATTGGCCGCCAACAAGTCATTGTGACTATAAACCATATCAAATGGGCCTGCGTTGGTTTCTAGCCGATTGCCAATTTGAACGAGTTCAGGTAATAAATTTTGATACGAACTTCCTGCCTCTTGCAGGCCCGCTGCATAATCCCTAATGACGTGAAATACCCAGAAAATAAGAGCGGGGCCACGCAGGTGTTTTGGCACCTCCACATGGCACTTTTGGATTAATGGCAGAATTCTTTTCAGGTTTTCAGGCTTACGAACATCTTCTGGGGAATAGGTTGCACACTCAATAAATTGCAGAACTGAAATGCCGGGTTCGGTGTAAATAACAGCTGGTGACAGACCTGCTAAATGAGCTGCGCGACTGGCAGACAATTCGTTGAACCGCATGACGTGGTGTTTGGGGATATCTTCGCCCAAACGCACCACGTATTTTTTATCTCCGTCGGTCACAACATAATTTATATTAGTGATCCCGCCATCCAAAGGGGTTGCAGATATTTCACCTTGCCAAAGTGGCATTGCTTTAATCCGGTTCAAAAACGTATTAGTTGTCATTCGCAGTCTCCAGTCCATAACGAATACGGGCATTTTTAGCAGATGCTGAAACAATCCTATCAGCAATAATCGCAATGAAAGCAATTGAAATTCCAGCGATAATACCGTGTCCTGTGTCAGCTCTAGTTAGAGCAATATAAACCTCTTGGCCAAGGTCACGGGTACCAACGAGCGCTGTTATCACCAACATTGAAAGTGCTAACATTATAGTCTGGTTAATTCCCAAAAGAATATTAGGCAAGGCCAGCGGCAGGCGAATTTGAACCAAAATTTGTGTGGGGGTGCAGCCAGACATAATTCCAGCCTCAATCAGTTCGGAACTAACTGACCGAATACCATGAGCCGCATAACGCACGGCTGGAGCCAGAGCGTAAAGTACGATGGCAATCATTGCAGTGAAGTCTCCAATACGAAATAACATGACTACAGGAATTAAATAAACAAAGCTTGGCAGGGTTTGCAGTGTATCAATCACAGCACCTATAGTTTTGCCTGCCCCCTTATTAACAGCTGCCAGAACACCCAATGGAATGCCAATAACTAAGGCAATCACAACAGATACTCCACAAAGATAGACGGTAATCATTGCTTTGGCCCACATGCCATTTGTAACAATAAACAACGCCATTAGTCCGTTCATTAGCGCTAGTTTCCAACCACCAAATTTCCATCCGATAAAAACCAGAAGACAAGTCATCCACGGCCAGGGAATGCCAATAAAAAAGCGTTTTGTAGGTAACATAAAACCTTTGAGGAGAAATATTTTCACCGCTTCAAACTGGTCAAAATAATTGATGTTCAAGTATTTAATTGAGTCATCCCAGAATGCACCAGTAGTGACGGTATGGCTCTCAGGGTAATGTTGATAAATAGGGACAAAAAAACCAACTATCATCGACAGAACCAGCACTGTGAGAACGATCATACTGCGGGGATGGCGGTTGTATATCCTTTTACCAACTATGGGGTGCGAATAAGTAATGCTGCGTTCAGCGAAGGCCTGGCTCAGACGGTCTATTGCTATAGCCATGATAACAATGGCGATACCTGCTTCGAATCCGCCACCAATATCAAGTCGGCGCAGTGAGGCCAGTACATCAAAGCCAAGTCCCCCAGCCCCAATCATCGAAGCTATAATAACCATGTTCAAAGACAGCATTATCACCTGATTAACACCAACCATAAGACTTCCAAGGGCTGATGGCACAAGAATCTTCCAAGTCATCTGAGATTGTGTGCAGCCACTAATCAATCCGAAATCTATAATTTCTGGGTCAACAGAATTTAGTGACATTGTGGTAATACGCACCATAGGTGGCATGGCATAGATAACTGTTGCAACAAGTGCAGATACTGGGCCAAAGCCAAACATAAACAGAATTGGAACGAGATAAGCAAATATTGGAATAGTTTGCATCAAATCTAACGCTGGCTTTAATATGCGGCCAAACCAATGGTGGCGGTAGGCCAGAATACCAACCAACAGTCCACCACCCACCCCTATTGGCACGGCGATCACCACCGAGGCAAGTGTTATCATCGCGCTGTCCCACTGGCCAAAAACCGCCAAATAACCAAAGGACAAACCAACAATCGCAGCTAGCACCCAATCTTTTGCATAGTGACCAAGTGCAATCACAGCAGCTATTACCGTTAACCAGCTAAGTGGGGGCAAAATTTGTACCGCACTTTTCCCTAGCCCTCGTTCAAAGCCTCCTGATAGAAGAGCACGAGCAAAATTATAGGGCTGCTCAATTACCCAAGATAGTCCACGGGTTGCTTCAGTAAAAGTGAATATTCCAAAAGTAGCGTCTTCAATTAGCCACTGCATGGCTGACGAAACGCAGTCTTTGAGTGGGAATACCCATACCTTGGGGTATTTGACTAGCCAGTTCATGCTGATAGCATCGGCTAATGATTTCCCATAGTTAGTCAGGAATAGGGTTATGAAGAACAGGCCAATCCAGATAAGGGCTGAACTTGGAATCCGCATCACACCTATAGTCATATCTTAATCCTTTGACCTACAAAGAACTGAAATTAACTTACTTTTAGATATTTTTCCTGTGATTCTATCATTTTCGTTCACCACGCTCAGAGGTAATTCTGACTTAATAATTGTGTTGGTAATCTCTGCAATTTTAACACTTTTTAAGATTCTGTCCCCACAGATACATTCGCCTTTAGTCACAATATGGCCAACGGCCTTGATTAAATTTAAGGTTGGGGTTGGGGTTGGGGTTGGGGTTGGGGTTGGGGTTGGTTTTTTTTCCAGAAAACTGTCAGTACTTTGCCCGTAAAGTTTACACATATTCTGAGAGGAAAATTTGGATCGCCCGGTCATGTGAAAAACCTGTGTTTAGGGTTATTGATACCACACTATTAATATGGCAAAAAAGCTACGAGTATCTTATTGATAAAAATAGGATTTAAAGGGGGTAGCAGATGCCTCGGGGCCAAACAATAGCCCCAAGGGATTTCAAGTGTTGCTTATTTTATTTGGCGATCCAGCCACTCCAGCGATTCTTGTTATTAGCCATCCAGTTGCCTACCACAGAATCAATGTCTTGACCATTAAGGTCAACGTCACCAACCATAGCACTCATTTCCTCATTGGTCAGGGTGTAAGCTTGAACAGCAGCAAAAGCGTCTGGCCATTTATCTTCCATCCCAGCCCAAGCTGCTTTCCATATTGGACCACGTGGCTTACCACAGTCGTAAGCTGCATCAGGGTTAACTCCTACTGACGGATCTGAGTAACATTCAGCAGAAAATGGTGGAAACTCCACAAACTCACCATCGTATTTGGCTGGCGCCCAATGTGGCACATAAACCCATAAAATAACTGGAGCCTTGCGCTGGTATGCAGACTCAAGTTCAGCAAAAAGCGCAGCATCAGTGCCTGCGTGGACTACTTCGAAGTCAAGACCAAGTGCCTCAACTCGTTCGTCATCAAAGCCACCCCAAGTTACAGGCCCGCCTACATAGCGTCCACTTGGCGCAGTTTCAGCTGTGGAGAATACTTCAGAACAGTCTTTTAACGCCTTCCAGTCAGGTAGGCCCGGACAAAGCTCTTTCATATAAAGTGGATACCACCATTCTTCTATCGCCTGCAGTCCAGTCTCGCCAGCATTTACCACTTTGCCAGTTGCAGTGGCTTCATCTAGCGCTTCCTGGCCTGTTGTAGCCCAAATCTCCATCGCTAATGTCAAATCACCAGTCTTCAAACCTGCAAACTGTGCAATATAATCAGCCTGAACGTATTCAACGTTGTATCCAGCCTCTTCTAAAATTGAACCCATAATTTTAGTGTTTATTAACTGGCCAGACCAGTCATGTAGGGTTAGTTTTATTGGATCTGAAGATCCAATTTCAGCTAAAGCAGCACCTGACAGCAGGGTTCCAGCCAAAGCTCCAAACAATGTGCTCTTAATTAAATGCCTCATATAAGGCTCCTCTTAAATTATTGTTATTCTATTGAGCGAGATTTGCTCATTAATTTCAGTTTTACTTTAAACCCCACACTTGTCAACAAATAATGGAATATATTGCGGTATATTATATTATAATGTTGCTAAACGAGGGTATTTATTGTGTCCAATACTACCGCTCCATTCATATATGAGAGGAATATGCAATACACTCCAACTACCTCAAACCAACGAGAGCAGGAAATTCTGCGAGAACTGCGTTTGGCTGGCGGCCTGAGTAGAATTAGTTTTCTTGCAGACCGACTTGGCGTTTCCGATGAAACGATCCGGCGCAACATCAAGTCACTAGCTGCTCGGTCTCTTGTTAGAAAAGTGCATGGGGGCGTTCTGTTGTCGCAAAGCCTAACAGTTACCGAACAACCCTTTCAGCTGCGCATGGATCAAAATGCTGGCATCAAACAGCGGTTGGCTCAAAAAGTAGCCGAAATAATCGTTGATGGTGATTCCCTGTTTTTAGATATTGGCTCCACAACCGCATATGTTGCTATGGCCCTGCGTAACCACCAGAACCTTTACATTGTCACCAATTCCCTTGCCGTTTCTCATGCGCTAGCTACTCGTAACAATAACCGTGTATTTTTTGCTGGAGGTGAACTTCGGCCTCACGATGGTGGCGCCTTTGGGGTGAATGCCATTAACTTTATTCGTCGTTTTAATGTACGCTATGCGATCTTTTCAATCGGCGCTATTAATGCAGATGTTGGCTTTATGCTGCACGATATTCAAGAAGCTGATCTTTCTAGGGAAGCTGCGGCCCGTGCACAGAAACGAATTATAATCGCTGACAGTGGTAAATTTGGACAGCGCGCACCCATTGCGGTTGAGGATCCAAGTCAGTTTGATATACTGATAACAGACCAATTGCCAGGAGATGATATCACTGCCATGCTGGCTGAAAACTCAATTTCAACTATATTGCCACAAACTTAGTCTTCACTAAACTAGTATTCAACTCCCATGCAATCTTATATTAAAATTTCCAGTATCTTGATGGCTCGCTGCATAATCCTTAATCACTTAAAAGCGAATGGTCTTGCCTTGCCTTATCCACGCTGGAGAATCAAACATGGATGGATCAGCTTTGATGTCAATTTCTTCTCGCCTTTGCTGCAACGACATTTGAAAAACAGTTATGTTGGCTGCTTCAATCGTGTCATTTAACTGGGCTTGATCAATCACTTCAAGGGTCATTAAGGCATCAGCAAAGCCACTAAAATATTGTTTGCGATCATTAGGCATTGCACCTTGGTCTCGGTAGGTGCAGTAAACGTCGATTAGTATGGCTTCTAATCTTGCCACTGCGGTTTGTGCTTGAATCATTATTAGGGCCTTTATTGATCAGTTTTTTGAACCTGAGGCAAAACCACACTTGAATAATGGCCTATGCAGTCAACAAGTCAAACCTCTGCATAGTCACTATCTAAGCAGCGCTTAGACATTTTCTCAGCTTTGGAAATAGCCGATGTTGTCATGAGTTTAGCCACTTGATCTTTGTTTTTAGTGCCTCGTTTATTGCCGTTAATGGCACTCAAGTTATACCACATGTATGCGCGTTCTCGATCTTTTGCAATGCCACTGCCATCTTCGTACATAAACCCTAGATTAGTTTGCGCTTGGGCATGGCCCTGTTTAGCCGCTAAAGTGTACCAATGAACGGCTATCTTGCCATTTTCTTCAACACCTTTGCCATCTTCGTACATTAACCCTATGTTAAGCTGCGCACTGGCATTTCCCTGCTCTGCTGCTAAGGTCAGCCATTTCATCGCCATCAGTTCATTCTTTGGTGCGCCATCGCCACGTTTATAAAAGAGCCCTAAATTGTATTGTGCTTGAGCGTGACCCTGCTCAGCCGCTTGGCGATACCATTCAAAAGCTAAAGTCAGATCTTTTGGAGCACCTTCGCCTGTTTCAAAGGCTACAGCCATATTGTATTGAGCTAAAGTAACGCCTTGCTCAGCCGCTAAGGCGAATAGTTTTAATGCTGTTGGGGCATTTTTGGGCACACCTCTGCCTACTTCATACATTAATGCTAAGCTCAACTGGGCTTCTGCATAGCCCTGCTGCGTCGCAAGGGTGTACCAATGAGCTGCTGTTTTAGAATTCTCGATGACACCCTTACCCTCATCGAACATGAGCCCCAAATTAAATTGAGCACTGGCATTATCCTGCGCAGCAGATTTGGTAAACCAAATAACAGCAGCTTCATCACTTTGGGGCACGCCATCACCCCGTTTGTGCATGAGGCCCAGCTGATATTCAGCTTTTGCATGCCCTTGTTCCGCTGCTTTGTTATACCAATTTAAAGCTGCTGAAATATTTTTTAGCGCACCTTCTCCATCGGCATATGCAACACCCATATTAAATTGAGCCACCATATGCCCTTGTTCCGCAGATTTAATAAACCAATAAGCAGCGAGTTCACTATTTTGAGGAATCTCTTCACCAACGCGGTGCATGTTACCTAAATTAAATTGAGCTTTGGCATGCCCCTGCTCAGCGGCTTTGGTATACCAATAAAGGGCGACCTTACCATTTTTGGGAATGCCATCTCCAAGGCCATACATATTGCCAAGATGATATTGAGATATTACATCCCCTTTTTCAGCTGCTTTGGTATACCAATAAACAGCAGCCTCACCATTTTGGGGTACCCCTTCACCGCGTTTGTACATTAATCCCAAGTCATTTTGGGCAGGCGTATAACCTTGTTCAGCAGCTTTGGTACACCATTTTAAAGTGGCTTGCTCATCCAGAGGAACACCATCTTTGCCTCGGCATAGTTGTGCCAAATTATATTGCGCTTTAGCATGCCCCTTTGCTGCAGCTTTGGTGTACCAAAGCGCAGCAGTATGGGTGTTTTTTAATACCCCATAGCCTTCGATATAAACATGGCCCAGATTATATTGAGCTTCAATATGACCCTGTTCAGCCGCTTTGCTAAAACATTCAAAGGCAGTTTGATAGCTCTGTAAGACAGCTTCTCCAGCTAAATACATGCGTCCTAGATTGGATTGAGCGTTCGCATTTCCCTGCTCAGCAGCCAAGATGAACCACTCAGCAGCAGTCTTCTCGTTCTGTTGGACCCCATGCCCGTCTTCATATAAAAAAGCCAAATTGGTTTGCGCTTGGGCATGCCCCTGCTCAGCCGCTAGCGTAAACCATTGCGCTGCGATCTTGTCGTCTTGTGGCACCCCTTCGCCATTATGATACATAACCCCTAAGTTACATTGAGCGTTAACGTAGGCTTGCTCTGCTGCTAAGGTAATCCACTTAGCAGCTGTCTCATGGTTTTGTAGAACGCCGTGCCCCTTGTCGTACATTAAGCCCACACTAAATTGAGCCTTAGCATCACCTTGCTCTGCTAAGGGCTTCCACTGTGCGAGAGCTGTCTTAAAATCACCTGATTTTGACGCCTCACGACCTTTAGCAAAATTAGTTAGCACTATCATTTTATGGCCCAATAGAAATTCCTATGCGTTATTTTTTAAACGTCCATGCTCAGGGTGCTTGGACTGTGAAAAGCGCGATATTATAACGGCTTTTAAAAAATGGTTATAGACGGTAGAACATTTGTCATTCTCAATCTTAGCCGCCTTAAAGCATACCAAGATCAACTAAAACCCCCATAAAACCAGAATCTAAGCACGCAATCAAATTCCATAGACTTGTATGACTAACCCACCTAAAATATGTTGATCAGGCATAGCAAGCTAATTAACGACCACCAATGGCACTGTTCATGGCACAAGTTATCTTTATAGGAATCGTCGCTACTTTAGTTATCGACATATGGGCTGTTATATTAAGCACAATTTTCAAACTCCCCACCACCAATTGGAGCATGGTTGGCAGGTGGTGTGCGCATCTTCGCACTGGGCAATTTATACACCGGCCCATAAGCCAATCAAAGCCTGTAAAATACGAGCAGACTATCGGCTGGTTGTTCCATTATATTATTGGCATTGGATACGCCTATTTATATGTCATGTTGATGGTTTTTATCATTATCAAAGACCCTTCTTTAACATCGGCTATTATCTATGGGCTCGTTACTTTAATAGCACCATGGTTAGTTCTACAACCTGCGTTAGGATTGGGTTTGTTTGCCAGATTAGCCGAAAAACCCAATACAATAAGGGCTCTTAATTTATCTGTGCACCTGATATTTGGGGTGGCATTGTACTTTGCGTGGACCCTGTCACTGGCATTGTTTTAACCCAATGAGTCCCATGGTTGGGGTTATTTTAAATGCTTGAATAGCTGTTGTGACACGCGCTAGATTTAATTTACACTAAACCATGGTTGGTCATGGTCGAGGTATTAACAATGAGTACAATTTTAAAAGTGAACCAAAAAATGTCTGATGCAGAATGGCAGGTTCGCTGTGACCTTGCCGCATGCTATCGGCTATTTGTTAAGTTTGGTTGGACTGATTTAATTTTTACCCATTTAACAGCTCGAGTGCCCGGCCATGAAAATCAGTATTTGATCAACCCCTATGGGCTTTTGTTTGAAGAAATTACTGCCTCTAATTTACTCAAGGTAGACTTTGATGGCAAAGTCATTAGTGGAGACTACCCCTACAATGATGCGGGCCACTATATCCATACTGCGGTATTTAAAGCTCGTTCTGATATTAATGTTTTATTACATAGTCACACGCGAGCAGGTATTGCTGTGTCCTGCATGAAAATGGGTTTATTACCCCTATCACAGCAAGCGGGAGAGATTCAGGATCTGGTTTGTTACAATCACTATGGTGTTGCCAGCAAAGACCACCCCGAGTATTGTCACCAACTGGGCCAAGATATGGCTGATAAGTGGTTAATGATCATGCACAATCATGGTTTATTAGCGGCGGGCAGGACGGTTGGAGAAGCCTTTTACTTTTTGTACATGCTGGAAACCTCTTGCAAAATACAAACTGATGTTGTGTCATCAGGGGTAGATTATCACCTACCCGATGCAGCCTCTGTAAGTGAATTAGCAAAAACTACGGCACCTTCGGGTGACCAGCCCTGTAATGACGTTAACATTGCGTGGCAGGCGATGATTCGCTTGCAGAATCGGCTCGACCCTTCCTACAAAAACTAAATAGGCTATCCATCTAGCAGAGTTATTTAGCAGAGCTATTTAGCTGAGGCAGTCATTAGGTTAATCAATTATTAATGACTAACATCGTTTTAGGGTGTTTTAGGACCTTTCTTCTCAGACAATAAGTCTAAAATGGCTTTGGCGTGTTCTTCTGGTATATTAAAGCGTGCCCTAATGGTCTCAATGTGGCGTTTTTCATCACTGGTAATAATGCCATCACTCATGGCTGCGTTAATTTCAGCCTCAAAAATAGCCTCTCGGCGCGCCATTTGATTGGAAAAGGCTGAGGCTACAATACCTGTGAGCAAAGCCACTGTGCAGACCCCCATCAATGCCGTCAAAGCACCGATGAACTTACCAATCGGTGTAATAGGGTAAACGTCTCCATAACCCACCGTAGTCAGCGTAATTAATGACCACCACATTGACTCTGGAATCGATTTAAAATGATCAGGCTGAACATCACTTTCGGCTAGGTACATCATTGAACTGGATAAGAATAACGCGATTGCCAATAGGTAAAGCGTGGCGGCAAAAGAGCGGCGTTCTTCATGCACCGCCGAGACTAAATCCTCAAGGGCCGAGGAGTAATGGGACATTTTTAGCAACCTTAGTAGCCGCAACACACGCAGCCAGCGCAGATCTAAGCCACCCATAATGAGGGGCAAAATACTGGGTAAAAAAGCGGCTAAATCAATGATGCCGGTAAAACTAAAAATATAGGAACTGCGACGGCCCCAAGGGGTTGCACCCCGCGCTGAGTCGTCTGCCGTAATGGACCAAATACGCAGTAGGTATTCAACCAGAAATATAGACACGGAAAACCATTCAAACATCATCAGTTGGCGATGATACTGGAGGTTGATCGAGTCAACAGATTCTAGGCACACAGCCACAAGGTTAAGTAGTATTAGAATGGATAGGAATAAGTCACACACTCGACTCGTCGAGTCGTTAAGGTCACCCTTACTTAAAACCTCCATGACTCGCTGTTTACAAAAGTTCAAAGCCTTAAAACCTCTTATAGAATCAACATCTTCTAATGTATAGTATGTGACCTTTGAAGCTTGCGCAATCTTTGCAGGCAAGGTTAAATCTGAATCGCCTTTTAGAACGGCCTCTGCGCATCAATAAATACCTTTATATCCTTTGCCAGTGTGTTCCACGTTCAAGCTAACAACTCTTTCAAGCTCTTAACAAGCGCTGCAGACGCAGCGTCTTCAAGGTTATGACAACCCGCAGCAACCACCTGCTCACCCGCCACAAAGACATCTCTCACTGGGTTGTGATTAATACCAAAAGTCCAGCGATTGATCAATTGTTCTGGCTTAGCTGAGGCTAATAGAGGATGGCTAGTGTCCAAGGTTATAAAGTCAGCGCGGGCACCCACGCGCAGGCCAGTATTAATGTTACAGGCGGCATTACCACCCACTGCGCTGGTTTGGTAAATAAAATCTCCCACACTAGGTTGGTCATTACTATAAACGCGATTGCGTTGCTGGTCACGCAAACGCTGACCATATTCTAATAACCGTAACTCTTCTGCTACAGAGACACACACATGACTATCGGAACCGACACCAAAGCGGCCACCTTGGGCTATTAAATCAGTGATGGGGAAAATGCCATCACCTAAATTGGCTTCAGTGCTGGGACATAAACCAACAACAGCTTGGCTGTCAGCAATAATTTTTACTTCTTGCTGGCTCACATGGGTGGCATGAATTAAACACCAGCGCGCGTCAAACCCTACTTCATTCGCTAACCACTCTACTGGCCGCTGACCACTCCAAGCAATGCAATCATCGACTTCTTTTGTTTGCTCCGCAATGTGGATATGCACTGGCCAAGTTTGTGGCAGGCTTGATAATGCAGTTTGCATTTGTGATTTCGTCACCGCTCGCAAAGAATGAAAACATAAGCCTTGGTTATGCTTCAAACTGTCCATGTTTTGGCCTAATTGCTCTTGCAGACGCAAGTAACCATCAAGATCATGAATAAAGCGAGTTTGGCCCCCATTGGGAGCCTGACCCCCAAAACCTGAATGGCTATACAGCACCGGCAATAAGGTCTGGCCAATGCCCACATCAACTGCCGCTTGTCGAACTTGTAGGGCCATTTCCGCAGGGTTGTCGTAAGCCTGACCACTTTGTTGATGATGCAAATAATGAAACTCAGCTACTTGGGTGTAACCCGCTTTGAGCATCTCGATATAGAGATAAGTCGCAATTTGCCCGACTTGTTGGGGGTTCAATTTGGCCACTAACCCATACATCAGATCTCGCCAACTCCAAAAACTGTCTTGCGGGTCTAAACACACTTCAGCCAAGCCAGCCATGGCCCTTTGGAACGCATGTGAATGAAGATTCACCATACCAGGTAGAACCGGACCTGCTAATATGTGACACCCTTGCTGGCTCTCATGGGTCGTTTGATTAGTTTCAAGGTGACTAATAACGCCGTTAGTGACGATGATTTTTACGTTGTTAGCCCAGCCTGAGGAGATTAAAGCTTGGTTGGCAAAGTAAACTTGGTCCATTATTGGCACTCTCATGGTAGGATGTGTTTAACTTGTATAGACATTACATGAATTGGCATAGTCAAGTCAAGATTGTATACTCCAAGCAGAACAAAAATCTATGGGCCCCTTGTGAATATTCCTCAAGCAGATACCACTCAAAGTTTATTAAATGCGCTTCCTAATACCAATGCACCCATTTATGCTCGACTAAAAAGCGCCATTTTAGAGAACATACAGTCATCCAATTGGATGCCAGAGCAACGCTTGCCATCTGAAGCCCAAATGGTGAACGCTTTAGGCGTGAGCCGCATGACGGTGAATCGGGCATTAAGAGAACTCGCCACCGATGGAGTGCTTATTCGCCAGCAAGGCGTGGGCACCTTTGTGGCTCCCCAAAAAGCCCATTCGGCATTATTTGAAGTGCACAATATTGCCCAAGAAATTGCTGACCGAGGTCACAAGCATGAAACAATAGTTGTTGAATTACAATCAGTTAAAGCGAATACAGATCAAGCTTTACGACTTGGGGTGCGTACGGGTGAAATTATTTTTAAGTCAACTTTAATTCATCTTGAAGATCAACAGCCCATTCAATTAGAACAACGTATTGTGAATGCTACCTTGGTGCCAAACTACGGCCAACAAGACTTTACTCAATTAACACCCTTTGCTTATCTAAATAAAGTCGCCCCTATTACTGAAGGTGAGCATTTAGTAGAAGCCGTCATTCCAAACGCGATTGAGGCCCAGCAGCTGGCGATTAATTCAACCCAAGCCTGCCTCCAAATAAAACGTCGAACTTGGTCTGGCAAGACAATTGTCACCAGTGCTAGATTGCTTTCTCCAGGTCATCTTTTTCAATTATTTGGTCATTTTGGACGCATCTAGAGGCTACATTTTACTTGCCAGAGTATTAAAATGGGCGTATCTTTTATTACTTGTATATACATGTAAGGAAAATGCCCATGATTAGTCCTCAGGAACTCACCGCACGCCGCACCCGCCATGGCGATATTAAAGCACCTACGGGCAGTACAATCAGCACTAAAAGCTGGCTAACTGAGGCACCTCTGCGCATGCTAATGAACAACCTCGACCCAGAGGTGGCAGAGAATCCCAACGAACTGGTGGTCTATGGTGGTATCGGTCGGGCGGCTAGAGACTGGGCTAGTTATGATCAAATAGTGGCATCACTGACCGAGCTTGAAGATGACGAGACGCTACTCGTCCAGTCTGGCAAACCTGTTGGGGTGTTCAAAACCCATAGTAATGCTCCGCGAGTGTTAATTGCTAATTCAAATTTGGTTCCACATTGGGCCACCTGGGACCACTTTAATGAGTTGGATGCGAAAGGTTTGGCTATGTTTGGCCAAATGACAGCCGGTAGTTGGATTTATATCGGTAGCCAGGGCATTGTTCAGGGTACTTACGAAACCTTTGTGGAGGCTGGGCGACAGCACTTTGGTGGGAGCCTAAAAGGGCGCTGGATTCTTACAGCGGGGCTTGGCGGTATGGGCGGGGCACAGCCATTAGCAGCAAGCTTGGCGGGTGCTTGCTCCCTTAACATCGAGTGTCAACAAAGTCGTATTGACCTGCGCTTACAAACTCGCTACCTAGATGAACAAGCCAAGGATCTTGATGATGCTTTGCAACGGATTGAACACTACACACAAATGGGTGAGGCCAAGTCGATAGGCTTGCTGGGAAATGCGGCAGACATTTTACCAGAGTTAGTAAGACGTGGCGTTAAACCAGATTTAGTCACCGATCAAACCTCTGCCCACGATCCTTTAAATGGTTACTTACCGCAAAATATGGATTGGGAAAGCTATCGTCAAAATGCGACTGATAAACCTGCAGCCACAATATTGGCCGCCAAGGCATCTATGGCCACTCATGTTAAAGCCATGCTGGCATTCCATGAGCAAGGTATTCCTACCGTAGATTACGGCAACAATATCCGCCAAGTCGCGCTTGAAGAAGGCGTAGAAAATGCCTTCAACTTCCCAGGCTTTGTGCCTGCCTATATTCGGCCACTCTTTTGCCGTGGTATCGGGCCCTTTCGCTGGGTTGCCTTATCTGGCGATAAGGAAGATATTTATCGTACAGACGCCAAGGTTAAAGAACTTATTCCTGATGATGCCCATTTACATAATTGGCTCACTATGGCTCGTGAACGCATTCAGTTCCAAGGTTTACCAGCCCGTATTTGTTGGGTTGGACTTGGCCAGCGCGCCAAACTTGGCTTGGCCTTTAATGAAATGGTACGCTCTGGCGAAGTCAAAGCCCCCATTGTGATTGGACGCGATCACCTAGATTCGGGTTCTGTGGCTAGTCCTAACCGAGAAACAGAAGGCATGCGCGATGGCTCTGATGCCGTATCTGATTGGCCCTTACTTAATGCCCTGCTCAATACAGCATCAGGGGCTACCTGGGTCTCTTTACACCATGGAGGTGGCGTGGGCATGGGCTTTTCACAACATTCAGGCATGGTGATTGTTTGTGATGGCACTGACGAAGCCGCCGAACGTATTGCCCGTGTGCTCCACAACGATCCAGCCACAGGTGTTATGCGCCATGCAGATGCCGGCTACGACATTGCTATAGAGTGCGCCCAACAGCAGGGTTTAAACCTTCCCATGATTAAGCAGAACTAAACTCACTGAGGCTTCTTATGTACACCTTTGAAATTCAGCCTGGCCTTCTCACACTCGCGCAATTGCGTAAGGTAGTCCGCCATCGGGTTAATGTTTCTATCGCCAGCCATGCTCTGCCTGCTATTCATAAAAGTCAGCAACTGGTCAATCAAATGATTGAGGAAAATAGAACAGTATACGGTATCAATACTGGGTTTGGGCTACTGGCTAACACCCGAATAGAGGTAGACGACCTTGAAGAACTACAACGTTCTATTGTCTTGTCTCATGCAGCAGGCATTGGGCAATTCATGGACGATGCGACCGTTCGATTGGTCATGGTACTCAAGATCAATAGCTTAGCGCGTGGATTTTCTGGCATCCGCTTAAGCGTGATTGAAGCGTTAATGACCCTCATTAATACGGAAGTTTTTCCCTGCATTCCTGAAAAAGGTTCAGTGGGTGCCTCAGGTGATTTGGCTCCTTTAGCCCATATGAGCGCCGTGTTATTGGGCGAAGGCCAAGCCCGTTACCAAGGCGAAATAATTCCTGGAATAGCGGCATTGAAAATAGCGGGTTTGAAACCGGTGACCTTAGCCCCAAAGGAAGGACTAGCCCTACTCAATGGCACTCAAGTATCTACCGCCTTTGCCCTACAAGGCTTATTCCATAGTGAAGACTTATGGGCCTCAGCTACAGTCTGTGGTGCACTCTCTGTCGAAGCAGCCTTGGGTAGTCGCAGCCCCTTTGATGAACGTATCCACCAAGTGCGGGGGCACAAAGGCCAAATTGATTCTGCTAAGGCCTACCGCCATCTCCTCACTGAAAATAGTGAAGTGGGTCTCTCACATGACCAGTGCCATAAGGTACAAGACCCCTATTCTTTGCGCTGCCAGCCTCAAGTTATGGGCGCTTGTTTAGAGCAGATCCGCCACGCTGCAGGCGTCTTGGAAGTCGAGTCTAATGCGGTATCAGACAACCCATTAGTCTTTGCTGATGAGGGAGACATTATCTCTGGGGGTAATTTTCACGCCGAACCAGTGGCTATGGTGGCTGATAATTTAGCCTTAGCCATTGCCGAAATCGGTAGTTTATCAGAGCGGCGTATGGCCTTATTAATTGATTCAGCCCTCAGCCAATTACCCCCTTTTTTAGTCGATAATGGGGGTGTGAATTCAGGCTTTATGATTGCTCAGGTGACTGCTGCCGCCTTGGCAAGTGAAAACAAAACTTTTGCTCACCCCGCTAGTGTGGACAGCATACCTACTTCAGCTAATCAAGAGGATCATGTGTCTATGGCCACTTTTGCAGCGCGCCGTTTGCGAGATATGAGCGAAAATACCCGCGGTATTTTAGCAGTAGAACTCTTAGCTTCGGTGCAAGGCTTAGATTTTCGCACCGGCTTAAATTCCAGTCCGTTGCTCGAACAGGCTCGCTCTGGTTTACGGGCACGTGTGCCTTTCTATGACAAAGACCGCTACTTTGCCACAGACATTGCAGCTGCTAATGAACTGTTAGCTACCGCTTGCCATAATGACATGATGCCAAGTGGCACACTACCCAGCGCTAATTAGTGGGTGATAGATTGCCTACATAGGATACAAAAATGCCTTCCTTTGATACGATTTATGTTGGTTTTCATGCTGCTACCATGGTGTCTACCAAGGATTATGGCCCCATTGAAAATGCAGCGATAGCGGTTAAACATGGCCAAATTACTTGGTTAGGCCCAGTTTCTGAATTACCTAACCACACGGCAACAATAATCGACTTGGGTGGTGGTTGGGTTACGCCTGGTTTGGTTGATTGTCATACTCACTTAGTATTTGGCGGTGATCGCAGCGCCGAATATGAGATGCGTCTGCAAGGGGCAAGTTATCAAGCCATTGCTAAGGCTGGTGGCGGCATTGTTTCCACTGTGACTGATACCAGAAATGCTAGCGCAGAAGCATTATTCACTGCTGCAGAAAAGCGCCTCTGCGCCCTTATGGCTGACGGTGTGACTTGTGTCGAAGTGAAATCGGGTTATGGCTTAGACCTAGTCACAGAAGAAAAAATGTTGCGTGTCGCCCGCTCCCTTGGTGAAAAACTATCGGTGACCTTGCAGACCACATGTTTGGCGGCCCATGCCATACCCCCCGAATTTCAGGGTCAAGCTGATGCTTACATTGATTTGGTGTGTGAAGAAATCATACCCACCATAGCCAAAGCTGGCCTGGCCGACGCAGTTGACGGTTTCTGTGAAGGCATTGCCTTTTCTGTGGCCCAAATTGAACGGGTATTTGACACGGCCCTCGCCTTTGACTTACCCGTAAAGCTTCATGCTGAACAACTTTCTAACTTAGGAGGCTCTGGCTTAGCGGCTCGTTATAAGGCATTGTCCAGTGATCATCTAGAATATCTAAGTGATGCAGACGCCAAAGCCATGGCCATTGCGGGTACTGTTGCCGTGATTCTGCCAGGGGCATTTTTTTGTCTCAAAGAAACCAAACAACCACCCATACAGCGCCTCCGTGAATTAGGTGTACCTATGGCCATCGCCAGTGATTGTAATCCAGGGTCAGCGCCAGTTTTGTCCTTGCGTTTAATGATGAACATGGCCTGCACCTTATTTGGCTTTACACCACTGGAAGCATTGCAAGGAGCCACCCGTCATGGTGCTCAGGCTCTTGGTTTAGGCCATAGCCATGGCCAGCTTAAAGTGGGTTATGCCGCTGACTTTGTCTGTTGGGAGATTCAAAAGCCCGCAGAATTGAGTTACTGGCTGGGTGGCCAATTAGTAAAGCACCGCGTTGTTGCGGGCCAAATCACATGATTGAATTCAATATAACTAAACCAGAAGACTTTATTACCATGCCGTGGCGCAATGGTTTAGGCTCAACGATTGAATTAGTAAAGCACTGGTCTGGTGACTCTTTTCAGTGGCGCCTGAGCATGGCTGATGTGACACAAGATGGCGCCTTTTCAGACTTCTCTGGCTATGACCGCTGTTTACTTCTAATGCATGGCAAAGGACTGACACTCACAGACCAAGCAGGTCAGCAATGGTGTCTCTCAGAAACCTTAGATGCTGCCCACTTTAAAGGCGAAGACCTCATCGATGCGTGTCTCCATGATGGGCCAATCCTTGATTTCAACTTAATGACTAGACGCAAAGATTGTCGCGCCAAAGTCTTCACCAGCCAGCAGGAAAAGGGCCAAAATATAGATTTAAACGGTGACTTATTTTTACTGTTCAGCATGCAGGGTCATGCCTTTTTTCAGCTCAACCAGACCCAAGAAACACCATTACAAGAACAGCATTTACTGCAGCTAAGCCCCAGTTCTAATGATTTTTGTTACTGCAGTGGTGAGGCTTGGATAGGTATACTTATTAGTTACCTATAGCCCATAATAAGGCTTGGTTTAGGGTGGTAGATTATGTTTCACTACACGGGTGTTCAAACTCGACTTTCAACTGAGACTTTCAGCCGAGATTTTCAACTGAAGCCTGTAACCTCGACCATTAACCTAGATATTCAACCCCAAACAGTTTACCTTGGTTCAGATTAAATCAGGAGTCATGCATGCAGCTCAATCAAATCATTAATCTCGCTCCTCACCCTATTTCAGAGCCACAATTTGCACGAACCTGTAAACAACAGTTTGACGAAGCAGGCGTGTTAATTCTAAAAAATTTCCTCACCCCTGCTGCACGGGATGCCATTATTGAAGAAGGCCACAAAAAACAAACGTTGGCTTTTTATACCAATTCTGGCCACAACG
>Ga0209712_10001260_pt1 | contig 21742 bp, 11 predicted proteins | sample ArcOceMetagenome_FD_187443 | JGI IMG/M metagenome (GOLD analysis project Ga0209712, IMG submission 187443) | Marine eukaryotic phytoplankton communities from Arctic Ocean - Arctic Ocean - Greenland ARC118M Metagenome (SPAdes) (version 2) | ecosystem: Environmental > Aquatic > Marine > Oceanic...
AGCTTGAATATTGCTCTTTCCAATTAGTAAAAGCAGCAGAACAAAAGCTAACTTGGAAAATAATTGTGTAAAGTTTTTTTTCATTGTATAGGAAGTTATGTAATTGAATATAAACTATTAATTGATTTACCCCGAAATATCGGGATGAATTATTTCACGCTCTAACGTAGGACTTTCAATTGAATTTACAATTTTTATAGTTAATTGACAAACTGTTCCGAAACCTTGAAACGTTATTATTCAATTGTATCTATCATTTATTTAAACAAAAGGAAATTCGTCATTCAAAGGATATTTTGAATGGACGTATTGTCTGTGTGAAGTATATTTATTGAATATTTTTGTTATTCCGTGTTTTAACGCTACAAATATGGTTATTAATATCTACCTAACAAAAAACGAATTATTAATATTGTACAAAATTTGTAATTCGTTTTGTGAGTTTTTAGTTTGATTATCAATGGTTTAGATGCTTTTTAGGAAATACTTTGTACTCTATAAGTTTTTATTTTTCTTGCTAAGTCTTGATGACGAAAATAAATATGTACTCTTTTTTCGGCTATATTTATTAAAATTATGAATGCTTCCCTCAGCCATATCCCTATCTCACCACCTGAAAGGCTTCGCTCACAAGTTATCGGTTGCATCACATTCGTTTCAAGTGTATATTTGCATTATCTTATTTACTTAGAAGTTTGACTGGAGAATAAAAACATCTAGTTTTTTAATTTTATTTAGTCCAGTTTCTTTTTTTAGTTTCAATTTAATCTTGATGACTTTTAGTAGTAGTGTTTCATCATTAAATCATTTACATCTTATAATACCAAAGTTGGTGCAATTTAGAATTACTGCAAAATACATGAATGCCTAATAGTATTGCTTATTCTGTCAAAGTTGCACCACTTTTTTTATGACTTTCCGAAAAATAAATAAATACCAAAATAGTATTGAGAATCAAAAATCGAATAAATGCTGAAGTAATACAACAATCTTCATCCGTTATTTACCAATATTTTGCTTGGATTATTTAGAATTCAATTAGAATACTTTGGATTTACCGAAATAATAAGATGCTTCCCTCACCCATATGCATTATTCACCATCTAAAAGAGCTTGTTCACAGATTGTCGGTTGCGTGATGTTAGTACCAAACCTATATTTGTTGCATTCTTGTTTACTTAAGAGTTTAATTAAATAAAACATCTGATTTTTTGACCTTCTTTAGTTCGTTTTATTTTTTTGATTTCAGTCTAATCTTGATGACTTTTAGTAGAAAATTTCATCATTAAATCATTTATATCGAGTCTCAGGAGCTGGTGCAATTTAGAATTACTGCAAAATACATAAATGCCTAATAACATTGTATTCTATCAGAATTGCACCACTTTTGAAAAGTAGAACTAAGTTTTGGTTGGGTAGTAAGATTAAAAAAAAACGGTGTTGGTTTTTAAAACCAACACCGTTTCGTATTAAAAAGTATCAAGTATTATCCTGATAATTCAGGATAAGCGTCGAGTATCATTTTACAAATAGCTTTTCTTTCAAGTAAAATCCAGTATGCGATTCTTTACAATTCACTAAACCTTCCGGTGTTCCTTGAAAAACTAAATTTCCACCGCTCACACCACCTTCTGGACCCAAATCAATTACCCAATCTGCAGATTTTATCACTTCCATATTATGTTCTACGACCAAAACCGTATGCCCTTTTTCAACTAAGGCATTTAATGCATCCAATAACTTTTGAATATCATGGAAATGCAAACCAGTTGTAGGCTCATCAAAAATGAAAAGGATTTTATCTGAATAACGTTCTCTTGTTAGGAAAGAAGCTAGTTTTACACGTTGAGCTTCGCCACCCGAAAGGGTAGAAGAGGATTGTCCCAATTGAACATAACCTAAGCCAACATCTTGTAATGGTTTGAGTTTATTTCTAACTTCTTTTACATCTTCAAAGAATACTAAGCCATCATCAATACTCATTTCTAAAACATCAAAAATACTTTTTCCTTTGTATTCAACATTCAAAACATCTTGCTTGAATCGCTTGCCTTTACACTCCTCACATTCTAAACGAACGTCTGCTAAAAACTGCATTTCTACGATAGTTTCGCCACTTCCTTTACAGGTTTCACACCTTCCAGCATCGACATTGAATGAAAAATGTTTTGGTTTGAAACCATTCATTAAGGAAAAATGCTGTTCCGAAAATAGTTTACGGATTGCATCATAAGCTTTGACATAAGTCACAGGATTTGAACGAGAAGAACGTCCAATCGGACTTTGGTTAACCATTTCGATTTGGCTAATTTGCTGTAAATCACCCTCCAAAGCATCAAATTCTCCTGGTTTTACTTTTACATTTTCGCCCAAATGTTGTTGAATCGAAGGATAAAGAATTTTTTTGACCAAAGTCGTCTTTCCAGAACCAGAAACACCAGTTACAACCGTCAAGGTATTCAGTGGAATTTTGACATCAATATCTTTTAAATTATGTTGTCTTGCTCCTTTGATTTCAATAGAGTTAGAAGATTTACGCCTTACTTTTGGAACAGGAATTGACATTGTTCCATTCATATATTTTGTCGTCAGACTTTCGGTTGCCTCGGTATAAATATCTTTATATTCACCGGCAAAAACCACTTCGCCACCGTGAACCCCGGCGTAAGGTCCCATATCGACTAAGTAATCGGCATTTTTAATAATGTCTTCTTCGTGTTCTACGACGACAACGGTATTTCCCAAGTTTCGCAATGTCTTCAATACATCAACTAATCTGTTCGTATCCTTCGGATGTAAACCAATACTTGGCTCATCCAATAAATACATTGAACTCGTCAAATTACTGCCCAATGTCCGAGTCAAGTTAATTCGTTGCGTTTCACCACCGCTTAAAGTTCCGGAAAGTCGTTCTAAGTTCAAATATCCCAAACCGACTTTCAACATAAACTCTAACCGGTTTTTTATTTCTAATAAAATCCGTTTTGCAATAGTTATATCGTAATCATTAAGTTCTAATTGATTAAAAAAGTCCAATAATTTATCCAGAGGCATTTCTACCAACTCTGAAATATTTTTTCCACCAACTATAACGTACAAAGACATTTGTCGTAGACGTTTGCCTTCACAAGTTGGGCAAGTTGTCTTTCCACGATAACGAGCCAACATTACTCGATTCTGAATTTTGTAAGCTTTCGATTCTAATTGATTAAAAAATGAATCAATTCCTTTTACGTGTTTGTTTCCTTTCCAAAGTACTTTCTGTTCCGCTTTCGTCAAATCTCGATAAGCACGATGAACGGGAAAATCAAAATGATGTGCATTCTTGATGAAATCATTTTTCCATTTTCCAAGTGATTCACCTTTCCAACACGCAACGGCACCTTCGTAAACGGACAGCTTTTTATTTGGAATAACCTTACCGGCATCAATTCCAATCACTAGACCATAACCTTCACATTTTGGGCAAGCTCCAAACGGATTATTATAATTAAATAATAAAGGTTTCGGTTCGTCAAAACGCATTCCATCTAATTCAAAACGATTCGAGAAAGATTCGCCTTGTTTTCCAATAATATCTACGATACAATCCCCTTCACTTTCAAAAAATGAAGTTTGAACAGAGTCGGCAATCCGCTTCGTATTCTCCTCGTCGCCATTTTTAGTAGCAAATCGATCCACTAAAATCCGAACAACAGCATCATCTTGGGATAATTCTTCCGAATTCGTTTCTAAAATATCTTCTACTCGATTCAATTCTCCATTAATACTAACCCTCGTATAACCTTTTTGCAAAAATAAATTGAGCTCTTGCTCAACCGTTCTATCATATTTCGTACGAAAAGGAATAAACAATTGCACTTTTGTTCCATCCTCAAATTGATGAATAAAATCGACAACATCCGAAACTTCATGTTTTTTCACTTCTCGTCCTGAAATCGGTGAAATCATTTTACCAACTCTTGCATAAAGCAATCGCAAGTAATCATAAATTTCCGTTAAGGAACCAACCGTTGAGCGAGTATTACTTGTCGTTACCTTCTGTTCTATCGCAATCGCAGGACAAATACCCTTAATGAAATCTACATCAGGCTTTTTCATTCGCATCAAGAACTGACGAGCGTAGGATGATAAACTTTCGACATATCGACGTTGTCCTTCAGCAAATAAAGTATCCATTGTAATCGAAGATTTTCCGGAACCGGAAACACCTGTTACGACAACTAATTGATTCTTGGGAATGCTTAAATTTACATTCTTTAAATTATTTGCTCTTGCTCCTTGTATAAATATTTCAGGTCGTTTTTTATTCATTTTTTTTTCCATAGCATTTCGCGGTATGCTGCTTATTCATTTTTTATTTGACAATATCATGATAATTTAATATTGTAGTTTTTCTATTTTTGGTTTTCTAATACAACCAAACACAAATTTACGCAATTGAATAAGCAAACATTCTAATTTTGTATAAAATCAGTTTTGTAAACAATTTTAACTTAAAAAGTTTTTTGTTTAGAATATTCTTTGCTAGTTTTGGAATGACACACACCAGTTTGAAACATATTACGACTTTTTTTCGTAACGTTTTAGTAACAATAAAAATTCAAAGTTATTATTCACTCATCTATAAAAAGTAATTCAATATCGGTTAGAAACTCTACACTTTTTGCTTCAAATTTTGCTTTTGAATTAAGGCAATTAACTATCAACACAGTTACAAGTAAATATAAACCGATATGCAAAATAAAACGCTAAATGACCGTGAATTGGTACGCTCGTACCTAAGCGGCAACGAAAGAGCTTTTGAAGAATTACTAAGTCGTCACAAAAGTAAAATTTATACTTCGATTTACCTTTTCGTCAAAGAAAAAAGTCTTGCAGAAGATATTTTTCAAGATACGTTTATCAAAATTATTGATACATTGCGTAAAGGGAAATACAATGAAGAAGGTAAATTCGTTCAATGGGCTATGAGAATTGCGTATAATATGTGTGTGGATCATTTCCGCCGCAACAAACGCAAGCCAACTGTAGCTCCAACTGATGAATTCGATATCTTCAGTGTAATCAGTATTAGTGATGAAAATGCGGAAACTCGTATTATTCGCAGTCAGACACACGATAAAGTGCGTCGCTTAGTAGATCAATTACCAGCAGAACAACGTGAAGTTGTTATCCTTAGACACTATGCAGAAATGAGTTTTAAAGAAATCGCATCTTTAACAAGAGTAAGTATTAATACTGCCCTTGGACGTATGCGTTACGCTTTGATTAATATCCGTAAAATGGTGGAAGAAAAAGAGATTTCATTACAGTAAAATTTTGAAAAAAAATATACATTATTGCAATTTGATATTCATCACAAAACAACATCTACACACAAAACAACATTTTCCATATCAATTAACAATAATTAGTACGAACTGAACACACACACTTTAAAATATAAAAATCAACAAGCCATCTTGAATTTAATTCGAGATGGCTCGTTTTTTTTAGGGTAAGTTTATTGCTTATTTCTTAAGCTTAAAATACCATCATAAACTCATTCAGATTAGTTTCCGTTGGCAATTCCATTTTTTTGCGCAGACGATAGCGACTAACTTCTACGCCTCGTACCGAAATATTCAATAAAGGAGCGATTTCTTTAGTTGATAAATTCATCTTTAAGTAAGTACACAAGCGTTGATCTTTAGGCGTTAATTGTGGATAAGCATCCCGTAATCGTTTCAAAAAATTCTCATGAACTTGGTCGAAATATTGAGCAAAATGTTCCCAATCATTATCTAACTGAGCATTTTCATTTAATAATTTTATCGTCTTTCGAATGTGTTTTTTCGTTTTAGGTTCATTCGTTTCATTCAAAATTCTATTGAGTTCTTCTTTTAATTTATTTAAAAACTCACCTTTTTGAACTAAGTGCATTGTAGTTGTTGCCAATTCTTGATTTTTAAATTGTATTTCCGCTTTCAACTTTTCTTGTTGCAATTGTGAAATCTCCGCTTCATTTTGAGCGACTATTTTTTGATGTTCTGCGGCCTTTTCCTGTAAAGTTTTTTCCTGCTCCTCCTTCAAAATCGCTTTTTCCTGTTCATGTTTTTGGCGAGGAATAAAGATTAAACCAAATAAAATGGCGAGGATAATTAAAAAATAAATCACTTTTGCAGTAGCAGAAGCATACCATGGTGGCAAAATTTGAAATTCAAAAGTTTGCGTTTCTGTTTCTTGACCGGTAGCATTTTTTGCCCTTAGCTTGAAAATATATTTGCCGGCAGGTAAATTTGTATATTCTTTAAGTGTCTTTGTGGTCCAAGGAGACCAATCAGCATCTAAACCGTCTAATAAATATTGAAATTCCGTATCATAGAAATCACTAAAATCAGAAGCGGCATAAGTGAATGTAAATGAATTTTGGAAACGTTTAAAAATAGGTTTCTCCCAATTTTCAGATTTCCAACCACCAAATATAATTGTAGAATCTCCCAGCTTAATTTGTTGTAAATGAGCGTGAAATAATGTATCCGATAAACCATACTTTGTTGGATTGAAATGTATGAAGCCACGTTCCAAAGGGAAAAATACATTTTCATCGTCGTAAGGATAAATCTGTTCAAAACCACTGACCAAACGATCCTTTAATTGAGGAAATACTTGTTTTTCTAATCGCTTTTCCACCCCAAAGTCCTTGACCCAAAATACACCAACTTCTCCATCAATGACAAACCAGATATTCCCTTTTTTATCTTCAATAAATCGTTGAACTCTACTCGTAGAATCTACTAATTCCGACCATTTTGATGATAATTCAAAAGCATCTTTCTCAATATTATAGGTATAAATACCACGTTCGGCGGTAAAAATAACGCCATCTCCTATTTTGAAAACATTTGTATATAAATCAGAAGGAAAACCATTTTTAGAGTTATATAATCGAATACTTTCGACGCGTCTATTTTTTAAATCTAATACAATCTTATAAACACCTCGATACGGATGAGCAACCCAAATATTACCCTTATCGTCTTGTGCCATAATACGACAAGACTCCTTAATCATATTTCCAATAGTACTTTGAAATTTCCAATGTCCATTTTCAAAATCATATAAATTAAGTCCTGAATAATTCCCTTCTAATAATTGATTGTCAGTATTTTGTAATGCAATGGAAGTCCATGTCCCGGGAAGGTTCGATAACATTATAGCTTGATTGTCTTCTATTCGAAATGTTCCTTCGTGGTGTCCTAAAATTAATTCATTATTGTGAATATCTAATCCCCAAACTTGCCCTTTTGTATTATTAACCAGCTGAAAATGTTGACTTTCAAATGGATTATAGTAATCTTTCCAATCCGAAACATACAAACCATTTGATGTTCCAAAATAGACTTTATCTTGATAGATTTTTGCAGAATAGCCAGTTCCATGTAAATCTCCATCGGGTTCAATCATTGAAAATGGAGAACTAATTTCAACATAATCAATTCCATTTCCAAGAGCTAGCCAAAGGTTTCCTGCACCATCCTTGAAGATATCTAAAACATCATTACTTTGTAAACCTTGCTGAATATCAATATGTTGTAGGACTTTTCCCGAAGTATTAATAATGAATAAACCACCACTAAGTGTTCCTATTGCAATTCTTTCCTCATCAATCTTCACCGAACAATTAATTCGATTTTGTCTAATGATACCATCATCTTCTAATTCCCATAATATCAAATTTGTGCCATCGAATTTAAAAATACCACCTTTAAGTGTTGTTATTAAAACCTGGCTTTCATTAAGTTGAATAATACTTGTGATGACTTTATCTTTTAATTCTGTTGTATTAGAGACGGGTTGACTTTGATTATTGGAAATAAAGGATAATCCATTTTGGTCATTTTGCAAATAGGTTGTTTGATTATTTTGAGATAAAAAAGCATACGTTTTATCCATATCCAAGACATGAATATTACCATCATAACGGAATACACTATTAGAAGTCCGAAAAATGATTTGATTTCCTTTTTTGACAATATCCCAAACATCTGCAAAATTTTGATGTTTTTCTTCAATTAGGTTTTTTAGAGAAAAATATTGTAAATTACCTTGAGAATCTGGTTCAAAATAGCCAAAATCACCCTGCGAACCAGTATAAATTCGTTCACCATCAATTAGTAAAGAACGTACAATTGTTTTATTATCAACTTGTATGATTTGCCAGTTTGCGCCATCAAAAGTAAGTAAGCCATCATTATTGGCAAAGTACAATCGTCCGACATTATCTTGTTGAATTTCCCAGTTTTGTAAACCAGCTTGATAAATATCTTTAGAGTAGTTTTTAATGATTGGTAAACTGATATTACTTTGAGCAAAGGAGTTTCCATTATAAAAAAGGAATAGAACACTTATACTAAAATATGTAAAGATCTGTTTCATAGTTTTATTTGTGGTATGGCTAAGGTAATAGAAAAAACTGGAACCGTAAAAAAATATATTATAGTCACTATAAACATTAACATTCTCCTTATAGTCGTCAATCAGTATATATCCATTGAAGTAATATTTTTATTGAATATTTAATTGATAATCAGTTGTTTATGTCTATTTTTAGTATAAATGATGTATGAATGATGTAACACTTTTTCTGATTGTTGTAGTATAGAAGTAGATCTTTTTTAGGTTTAAGCGATTTCAGAATATAATTTTGTATAAATGGTTTTAAAAGTTTATTTATTTCAATTTGAACATTTTTATCGAATTTAAATTTAAATAACTTTATATGAACTGTAATATTTAATATTATTAATCTGATAGACTTTAATTTAGAGTCTATTTTTTAAAATCAAATCAAATTATGAAGAATAAAATTACTTTTTTAGTGGCACTCTCATTTATGTTGTGTGCAAGTCAAACTTTTGCTCAATATTCTAATATTGATTTCGAACCAGCAGGTTCAGGTGCAGGTTTTGCATGGACAGTTAGTGAAAATGGTTCTAACCCAGCATTAGCTTTTATCGCTAATCCTGATATGACGGGCGCAAACACAAGTGCAACGGTAACTGAATTTGTCGCAGAACAAGCAGGTAACCCTTGGGCATTATGCTTTACAGATGATATTACTCCTTTTACTTTTGATGCGACTAACTCAACAGTAAAAATTATGGTTTGGAAACCAACAATTAGTAATGTAGCAATGAAATTTGAGATGCCAGGTGGAGCAAATCATGAAATCCAAATTGCTAATACAGTAACAAGTCAGTGGGAAGAAATCACTTTTGATTTTTCAAGCCAAATTGGAGTTACTTTTTCAAGAATGGTAATTATTCCTGATTTCGTAGCAAGAACACAAGATAATACACTTTACTTTGACAACATCCAAGTTCCAGACGGAAATAGTGGTGGTGGTGGTGGATCAGTTGATTCAGTTGATGTGACTTTCACAATCAATGCTTCAAGTGTGACAACAAGTGCGGAAGGTTTATACCTTGCAGGTGGAGCATTATTTGGTGTACCTGGTGATAACCCAATGACAGATAACGGTTCTGATGTTTGGACAATTACAAAAACAGTAGCTAAAGGATTGACTTTTGATTATACTTTCACAAATGGTTTCTCAGGTAGCTGGGGTGATAAAGAAGATATTTCAGGTCAGTCATGTGCAGTAGCTCCTTATAACGATAGACAATTGATGGGTGCTTATGCTGATACAACTATCTTAGGTTGTTTTGGAGATTGTATGAGTGATGGAACTTGTCCTGGTACTATTAATATGATTGATGTAACTTTTCAAGTAGATGTGAATGCTGAGACAGTAGATCCAACAGGTATTTTCTTAGGTGGAGATTTTGAAGGTTGGTCAGGTGGTCAAGCTTTAACTGATGCTGATGCTGATGGTGTTTGGGATGTTACATTACAAATTGCAGAAGGTTCTGCGATTCAGTTTAAATTTATCAATGGTGCAGGTTGGGTTAGTTCAGAGCAATTTGACGCTACACATTCTGCATGTACACAAGATTTTGGTGGATTTATTAATCGTGTAGCAACTTTAGGTAATGGTGATACAACTATGCCTGCTTTCATTTACAATTCTTGTGACTTATCAACGGTAAGTACAAAAGCTATTTTTACAAAAAATGAATTATTCACAATTAACCCAACATTGGTTACTTCTGAAGCAATTATCAACTTCAACGAAACAATCGTTTCAGCTGATAAACAAATTCAAGTTGTAAATGCAGTTGGTCAAGTAGTAATGACTGAAACTGTTGGGCAAGCTCAACAATATCGTTTGAATGCTTCTAACTTAACGAATGGTTTATACTTCGTAGTTATCCAATCAGAAGGGTTCGCACAAACAGCACGTATTTTAGTAAGTAAATAATTACACACTATAAAAAGGTTGGGCGCTTTCAGGGCGTCCAATCTTTATATTACCTAAGTCTCGGTATATTTTACATACCATAATTCTGAATTATTAGATAGTGATTTAATTTATAAATGTTTTAAAAAAAATATTTATGAAAACAGGATTACTATTTTCATAAGTATCTTAGAGTAAATTTAAGTCTTATCATTCGGTTGGATCAAAAACGCACTCTTAACAAATCCAGATTATGAAAAAAAGCATATTATTTTTAACACTTTTCGTTTTCTCCATCAATTTTGCGATGGCACAAAAAACGATAAAAGGAATCGTATCTGATGAGTTTGAATCACTTATTGGTGCGACTATTCAGATTAAAGGAACCGGAATTGGTGTCGCTACTGATTTTGACGGTTCTTATACTGTCAAAGTGCCTAATGCTGAAACTGTTTTAATCTTTTCTTATATCGGTTTAGAAACACAGGAAATCATTGTTGGTACACAAACAACAATTGATGTTATTTTAAAAGAAAATACTTCTGTTTTGGACGAAGTAATCGTAATCGGTTATGGTACTCAAAAACGTAGTAATATTAGTGGTTCGGTAGGAGTGATAACTGCTGAAGAAATTACAGAAACACCAGTTTTGCGGGTAGAACAAGCGTTACAAGGTAGAACGGCAGGTGTTCAAATTGCACAAAATTCAGGTGCTCCCGGAAGTGCTTTAACTGTACGTATCCGTGGTATCGGAACGATTAATAATAGTGATCCACTTTACATCGTAGACGGTGTTCCCGTAGGTGGAATTGATTATTTAAACCCAAATGATATTGAGTCAGTGAACGTCTTGAAAGATGCTGCATCTGCGGCGATTTATGGAGCGAGAGGTGCAAATGGTGTGGTACTTATCACTACGAAAGGCGGCAAACGTAATCAAGAGGGTAAGATTTCTTACGAATCTTACTATGGTATTCAAAGTCCATGGAAAAAAATTAATCTACTAAATGCAGAAGAATACGCAATTTTGTCAAATGAAGCTCGAATTAATTCAGGCATTGCGCCACTTCCAGAATTTTCTAATCCTTCCGTATTAGGAGAAGGTACGGATTGGTTAGGGGCTATTTTTCAAGATGCACCGATGACGAATCATCAAGTCGGAATTACCGGTGGTTCCGAAAAATCAGCTTACGCATTATCAGCGAATTTCTTTTCGCAAGATGGAATCGTAGGTGGTGAGAAATCGAACTTTGAAAGAGTGACGGTTCGTTTTAATGCGAATACAGATATCAAATCATGGTTGAAAGTTGGTAATAACCTTAGTTTTACTAGTATTACAAAAAACTCTTTACCGGAGAATAATGAATTTACAACTCCCTTGGTACGTGCGTTGAATATGGACCCTGTTACACCAATCTATAAAGCAGACGGAACTTATGCTTATTCTCGTTATGCAGATACAGATATTGTAAACCCTTTGAATGCTATTGAGCAAACTAATAATACTTGGAACTCTAATCGTTTGGTTGGTTCTGTTTATGGAGAAGCTCAAATTATGGAAGGTTTGACATTCAAATCTACTTATAGTATGGATGTTACTTTTGCAGAGCAAAATGGATTCGCACCTCGCTTTGATTTGAGTAATGATACGACTTTGGCGGATGCTCCGGCAGGAGAACGTAGCTTAATTAACACCGTATCAATTGGTAATAATATTTGGACAAATTGGCAATGGGAAAATTTAGCAACTTATAACAAAACATCAGGTGATCATGTAATCGTTGCAAATCTAGGTAATACAGTTTTGAAAAATCGTCATGATTATAATGGTGGTGCGAATACGAATTTGCCATCTAATAATGTAGCAGATGCGTATATTTCAAATACGATTGACCCTATTTCTTCTATGTCAAGTTATAGTGGTGCAACTGAAAGTGCGATGATTTCATTCTTTACTCGTGTAAATTATGAATATAAAGATAAATATTTAGGTTCAGTTACTTTTCGTGCGGATGGTTCTTCTCGTTTTGGTGCAAACAAACGTTTTGGATTTTTTCCTTCAGCATCATTTGCTTGGGTAACATCTCGTGAAGATTTCTGGAATTATGATGCGATTAGCTTCTTCAAAGTTCGTACAAGTTGGGGACAAAACGGTAGTGATCAAATCGGTAACTATGGATTTACATCAGTTGTTTCTAATGGTCAAAATTATGCATTTGGTCCAGGGCAAACAATTAGAAATGGTGCAATCGCTCTTTCTCCAGGAAATGAAGATTTACAATGGGAAACAAGTACACAAACTAATGTTGGTGTTGATTTGGAGTTTTTGGATGGTATCGTATCATTCACAGCGGATTATTATATCAAAAATACATCTGATATGTTATACGCTGCACCGATTCCATTACATGTAGGAGCAGCATTTCCTCCAACTCAAAATATTGGAGAGGTGAATAATAGTGGTTTGGAATTATCTGTAAATCACCGAAATACATTAGGTGAGTTTAAATATAGAGTTGGTGGAAATATTGCTTTTGTTAATACAGAAGTCGTTTATTTAGGAGAAGGTGGTGAGCCGATTTCAACAGGTCGTGTTCAGTCTGCGAATGCCAATGTATCTCGTACAGAAGTTGGAAAGCCAATTGCAGGATTCTACGGTTATGTAACAGATGGAATTTTCCAAAATGGAGAAGAAGTAGCAGCACATGCTTTCCAAAGTAGTGAAACACAACCAGGTGATATTCGCTTCAAGGATTTGAATGGTGATAATATCATCAACGAAGCTGATCAGGATTATATCGGTAACGCAACACCAGCGTTCACTTATGGTACAAATTTCAGTGTAGATTTCAGAAGTTTTGATTTCAGTTTATTCTTATTAGGATCTTACGGTAATGATATCTATAACGCAACAGTTCGTTATGATTTTACTTACGTAAATCGTCCAGCATCAGAATTAAATCGTTGGACGGGCGAAGGTTCTACAAACGAAAATCCTCGTGTTAGTTTGACTGATCCAAATCAAAACGCAAGAGTTTCTGACCGCTTTGTAGAAGATGGTTCATTCATGCGTATTAAGAATGTTCAATTAGGATATACTTTACCAAGAAATATCTCAAATCGCTTAAAAATTGATAAATTCCGTGTTTATGTTTCTGCACAAAATTTATTCACCGTTACGAATTATTCAGGTTTAGATCCTGAAATCGGTGCTTTAAGTGCATTAGAAATTGGTATTGACAGAGGATTTTATCCACAAGCAAGAACTTTCTTAGGTGGTGTTCAATTAGCATTTTAATAATGTTTTCAGATTGACGTATTGTTATGTTAATGTGTCGTTGCTTACTTCGAAATATTTCAAAGGAGAATAACACATCAACATAACAATACAACAACGCAATAAAAAAATGAAAAGATTTTCAATCATATTTTTAATATTCGTTTTAGCTTCTTGTGAACAAAATTTCTTGGAGCGTAGTCCAATTATTGGTATTACACAAGATAATTTTTATCAAACGGAAGAGGATGCGATAGCTGCTGTAAACGCAGCTTATTCGACGTTACAGTTTGAAGTTTCTCCAGGTGGACATTTCCGCTGGTTTTGGGGCGATATCATGTCAGATGATTCTGATAAAGGGGGTTCTGGTGATAATGATGCTTACGAACTATTGTTGTTAGAAACATTTCAAGGTCCTGTAAATACAGATTTATTGGAAGGTGAATGGTCTGCTTGTTACGAAGGAATTTATCGTGCAAATACTGTTTTGGAATATATTCCAGCAATGGAAATTAGTGATGCCACTAAAAATCAAGTTATTGCAGAAGCTAAATTCATTCGTGCTTGGTTGTATTATAATTTGGTGACAATTTTCGGTGATGTACCAAAAGTTGACCGATTATTATCCGCAAGTGAATACAATATGGAAAGTTCTCCAAAATCTGAAATCTGGGCTTTAATTACCCAAGATTTGACAGATGCAATGGCAGTCTTACCTGCGAAAAGTGCATATCCATCAGAGGATTTAGGTAGAATTACAAGAGGTGCAGTAAAAGCACTATTAGTAAAATCTTACTTGTGGCAAGAGAATTGGTCAGCTGCTCAATCTATGGCAGAAGAAATTGTGAATTCTAACGAATATCAATTGACACCAAACTATGCAGATATTTTCACCACAGGTGGTGAGAATAACATGGAATCGATTTTTGAGATTCAATATATGAATGCATCAGGTGGAAATTGGGGAAAAAATAACGCAAATGAAGGTACTTTCTCTAACGTTTTTCAACGTGCGAGGGGAGCATTTGAAGGTTATGGTTTCAATATTCCAACGCAAGATTTTGTAGATGAATTTTCAGCAGAAGGTTTTGAAGATCCTCGTTTATCAGCGACTGTTTTCCGTGAAGGAGATGCAATGGGTGATCGTGGTATTTTTACAAAAGATGCAACAGGAATGCCATTTGATTTTTATGCTAAAAAATATTTCAATAATAAAGGAGAAGAAGCTCCTTTCGGTGATCCGAATCCAAACGGTGGTACAAACGACCGTGTAATTCGCTATGCAGATGTATTATTAATGCACGCAGAAGCAGCCGCAAAAAATGGAAATGAAGCAGCTGCAAAATCTTCTTTGAATGCGGTAAGAGCGAGAGCAAGCACGAGTAGTCAAGTTTTGCCAGATGTTACAAGTTCAGGTCAAGTATTGATTGATGCGATTTATAGAGAGCGTCGTATTGAATTAGGTATGGAAGGACACCGCTTTTTCGACTTAGTAAGAACAGGAAGAGGTACAAGTGTTTTAGGAAGTTTGGGTTATACAGAAGGTAAACACAACGTTTTCCCAATTCCTCAATCTCAAATTCAAGCGACTAACGGAGCAATAAAACAGAATCCAGGTTATTAAAAAAAAAATGACCTCACCCCTAATCTCTCCCGTTTTCAAAAAAGAGGAGTTAGGGGTGAGATAAAATACCAAATAATGAAAAAACTAACATATTTATTTATACTTTCCGTATTCGCATTTGTGGCTTGTGAGCCTTATCAAGATGTTGATATTGAGTTAGGAGCAGCAGCAAGTGTACCAGATTTTTCAATCGAATATGCTCAGGGTGACTCTAATACGATTATTGTAAAAGACTTGTCAAGTGGTAACTTTTCAAGAGTCTGGGATTTTGGTGAAAACGCAGACGGACAATCACCTTTAAAGCAAACTTCTGTTTTAACAATTGATACGGTGACGTACATAAAAGCAGGAACATATACGATTACCTTATACGTTTCAGCAGGAACTGGTGGCGGAACTGCTCAAAATTCTAAGACAATCACAGTAGCTAACGATGCGGTAACAGGTTGTACCGGAACAGTTGCGCTATTAACTGGTGATTGTTTGCCTTCAGGAAGATGTTGGACCTTTTCACAAGTAGCAGGAGCTGTTACGGTTGGTCCATCACAAGGAGATGGAAGTTGGTTCACCTCAACAGCAGCAGGTTTAGAAGCGGATCAATACGATGATTCTTTCTGCTTTTTCTTAGATAATACCGAATTTCAGTATAATAATAATGGTCTAACCATCAATCCATTCAACGGTTATGCCGCAGAATCTTTTGCTGGTGTGTCGGATCCTACTTGGACATTTAGCGAGGGTACTGGAACAGGTGGAAGTGACCAAATTATTTTACCATTAGGTATGTTCTTAGGTGTGCGTGATGCGTCTAATGTTTATGATATTCTAACGATTTCAGAAACAGAACTAATAGTACAAGCTCCAATCATTAATGAAGATGGAACTCCTAATGTGAATAATGGCTGGTTCGAGTTGTATTTTATAGCTCAATAATTTGTAAAAGTAAAATGTTGTAAAGAGAGTCGGACGCTTCAAAGGCGTCCGACTTTTATAAAAAATCGATTCATATGAAAAATATATTCTTCTTACTGCTATTTACGCTTACTGTTCTAATTACAAGTTGTGGTGAAGATGAGCCTCAGATAGTAGATTTACCTAAAGTTACCGTAGAAAATGCGACCGTACTTGAGTCAGATAATGACCAAACAGTCGGAATTACCTTGACTTTAGATAAAGCTTCAGATGGAAACATCGTTTTTAATTATTCAACAATAGGAGGAACTGCAGCATCGGGAATTGATTTTGATGGTGTCTCAAGCGAATCTTTTACAATCAATGCGGGTTCGACAACGGCGACATTAGAAGTTGTTATCTCAGGTGATAATGTGGAAGAAAATGATGAAACATTTGAAATCGCATTTTTGAATCCTATCGGAGCAACGTTTAACCAATCAAGAATTACGGTAACAATTTCAGATGACGACGTAGATGGTGGTGTTGTTATTCCTACATCTGGTTTTACTTCTCCATTGACTTATCCTGGTTATACTTTAGTTTGGCAAGACGAGTTTGATGGTTCTTCATTAAGTAGTGACTGGACACAAGAAATCGGTACAGGAAATAGTGGCTGGGGAAATAATGAGTTACAATATTACCGAACTGAAAATACAACGGTTAACGGTGGCAATTTAATTATTGAAGCGAAACAAGAAAGCTTTGGAGGTGGAACATATACCTCTTCTCGTATCATTACGAAAGGTGATATATCCTTTAAATATGGTCGTGTTGATATTCGTGCAGTAATGCCGGAAGGTCAAGGTCTTTGGCCAGCACTTTGGATGTTGGGAGAGAATATTGATCAGGTAAGTTGGCCAGCTTGTGGGGAGATTGATATTATGGAAATCGTAGGGCATCAACCGAATAAAGTTCACGGTACAATTCACTGGGATGCTAACGGACATGCTAACTATGGTGGAAGTAAAACGAGTACAAGTGACCTCTCTGAGGAATTTCACGTATTCTCTATTATTTGGGATGCGAACGAAATTAAGTGGTTATTAGACGGTGTTCAATACCATAATGTAGATATTGCACCTGCTGATTTAGATGAATTCCGGGAAGCATTTTTCTTTATTTTTAATGTAGCAGTTGGTGGAAATTGGCCGGGTAATCCTGATGCAACAACTTCTTTTCCACAGCGCATGATTGTGGATTATATGCTAGTATTTCAATAGTCATAGCGAAATACCAAACCCATAAGGTTTTCAAATCTTATGGGTTTTGCATTATTTAAAAGGACCCAACTTGTCATTTAGAATAACAAAAAATTGATAAGTCAGACTTCGGTTTGACTTATCAATTTTAATAAAACTCACCATGAAAATTTTTATACCTCATCTTGTTGGATTATTAATATCCTTATTAATAATTTCTGGCTGTAAAACTAGTTCAAAACCGGAAGTAATATCAAATGATGATGATACGGAAGGCTATCAATTGGTTTGGGCAGATGAATTTGATACAAGTTTTCTTGATTCGACAAAGTGGAGTTACGATTACGGAGATGGTTGTCCAAACTGCGGTTGGGGAAATAATGAAAAGCAATTTTATACCGGAGATAAATTAAAGAATACTCGCATAGAAGATGGTCAATTAATCATCGAAGCACATAAAGAGAACTTTGAGAATAGTAAATATACTTCTGCTCGAATAACCACAAAAGAAAAAGGCGATTGGCTTTACGGTAAGTTCGAAATCCGTGCAAAATTAGCAAAAGGTGTCGGGACTTGGCCGGCTATCTGGATGTTACCAATAAATTGGGAATATGGCGGTTGGCCTGCAAGTGGCGAGATTGATATTATGGAACATGTCGGTTATGCACAAGATACCATATATGGAACTATTCATACCGAAGCTTATAATCATATGCATGGGACAGAAAAAGGAGGAATGTTGGTTGTTGAAAATGCATCTGATGAATTTCATACTTATGGAATAGAATGGACGGAGGAAAGCCTAAAATGGTTGATTGATGGGGAGGAATATTTTGAAATTAAAAATGACCATCAGACATTTAAAGAATATCCTTTCGATAAGCGGTTTTATTTGATTCTAAATCTTGCTATTGGTGGAAACTGGGGCGGAAAAAATGGTATTGATGATTCGATTTTTCCACAGAAAATGATGGTGGATTATGTTCGTATTTATCAAAAAAAGATGAATTAATAAGAAGGAACTATTACTGCTGATAAATAGCGAATGAAAATAAAAAATATTTAGGTTATCAATCTCAAACGTGTAAAAAATCAGTTACTAACTATTTAAAAAAAAACTAAACTTTCCGCCATATTAAATCTGTACAGTTTTTCATGAGGAAAAATTATACAAGTTCAGTATGGCGGAATTTCTATAATTTTAGAATAATATCCTTAGCAGTAAGTCAAGTTAATCATGTCGGTATTTTTTGACAAAATATTGCCAATAACGAGGCAAGTTTTAATATAAAACCTACTTGAGACTATCAACCTGACTTACGACTTAGGGGAATAAAAAATAAATAGGCTATTCAAGTCTTGTGAAGCCATTTTTTCTTTATTAAAAACAGGAAACATAGCCACAGGAATAGTTGTATCCATTTTTTTTAGTAGTGGGCCTGCGGTACAAACAGGAAGGAAGGAAGGTGAAAAGCGTAAGTGAACTGGGTAGGTTATTTGTCTCTTATTTGCTAAAGCCTAATTATTCTAGTTTTGTAAGAGGTTGATTACTCAAAAAATCAAGAAATAGAACGATAAAAAATGCATATTCTTCGGAACGTTTTTTTTATTAAAAAATCGTTTACTCAAAGTTATTAGAACGAAAAATGAAACCATGAAAAATATATTATACTTTACATTTATTTTTAGCTTGATGATATTTTCAAACACAAGCTGTAATGAAGCAAATCCAATGAGTGGAAAAATAGATAGCAAGATGATTACAAATGCAGAAATTGATAAGAAAATCGTAGAACTGATGGCAAAAATGACTTTGGAAGAGAAAGTCGGTCAGATGGTTCAGTATTCCGGTTTCGGTGAGTTAACAGGGCCGGGGGCAAAAGACAATGATTTCAAAATCAATAAAATCAAGGCAGGATTAGCTGGTTCGATGTTGAACGTTACGACAGCGAAACAAACTCGTGAATTTCAAGAGTTGGCAGTAAATAACAGTCGTTTGGGAATTCCTATGATTTTTGCTTACGATGTGATTCATGGTTATAAGACAATGATGCCTATTCCTTTAGGCGAAACCGCAAGTTGGGATATGGATGTTCTGGAAGCTGGTGCCGCTGTTGCCGCAAAAGAAGCTGCTGCTTATGGTTTACATTGGACATTTGCACCGATGATGGATATGATGCGTGACGCCCGTTGGGGACGAGTAATGGAAGGCGCGGGTGAAGATCCTTATTTGAATTCGAAAGCTGCCGTCGCTCGTATTAATGGTTTTCAGGGAGATGATTTGAGTGCAAACTATACGGTTGCGGCTTGTGCGAAGCACTTTGCAGGTTATGGTTTTGCAGATGCTGGACGGGAATACAATACAACTGAAATTACAGAACATACGTTGCATAATATGGTATTGCCTCCATTTAAAGCTGCTGCTGAAGCTGGGGTTGCAACTTTTATGAATGGTTTCAATGATTTGAATGGAATACCTGTAACCGCAAGTACTTACTTACAAAGAGATTTGTTGAAAGAAGAATGGGGATTTGATGGGTTAATTGTTTCAGATTGGGCTTCGATTGCTGAATTGGTCGGACATGGTATCGCAAAGGACGAAAGACAAGCGGCTGAATTAGCGATTAAAGCTGGTTCTGACATGGATATGGAAGGCTATGCTTATGAAGATAATTTGGGTGCATTAGTCGAAGAAGGGAAAATTGATGAAGCATTAATTGATGATGCTTGTCGTCGTATTTTGAAATTAAAGTTTCAACTAGGATTATTTGATGATCCATATAAATATTGTAGCGAAGAGCGTCAAAAAAATGATGTTTTATCACCTGAAAATTTAGCAATAGCAAGAGATGCTGCTCGTAAATCTATCGTTTTATTGAAAAATGAAGATAACCTTTTACCAATAAAAAATGATGTAAAAACGATTGCCGTAATCGGGCCTTTTGCGAATGATAAAAACTCACCGTTAGGAAATTGGAGAGCGAAAGCAGACCCTAATTCTGCTGTGTCTCTTTTGGAAGGAATTAAAAATGCAGTTGGTGAAAATGTAAAAGTTACTTACGCTAAAGGTGTAAATGCAACAACGGGAAGAAGAGAGTTTGTTTTCGAATTGAATGTAAATAAAACAGATTTCTCAGGTATCGAAGAAGCTGTAGCCGTAGCTAAAAATGCAGATATTGTATTATTAGCAATCGGTGAAGACTGTTTTCAGTCAGGTGAAGGGAGAAGTCAGGTTGATATCAACTTAACAGCTCCTCAACAAGCTTTATTTGATGCGATTCAAAAAGTGAATAAAAATACAGCCGTTATTTTATCAAATGGTCGTCCGATGCCAATACCTGCATTAGCAGAAAATGCAACCGCAATTGTGGAAACTTGGCACTTAGGTTCTGAATCAGGAAATGCAATTGCAGACGTTTTATTCGGAAAATATAATCCTTCCGGAAAATTACCAATGTCGTTCCCTCGTCATGGTGGTCAAATGCCATTATATTATAATCGTAAATCCACTGGTCGTCCGGATAGTAGAGGCGGTGAAGTTGTATTCTGGTCGCATTATACCGATGAAAAAAATACAGCTTTATATCCGTTCGGTTATGGTTTGAGTTATACGACTTTTGAATATAGAAATTTGAAATTAGATAAGTCATCGATGGAAGTTGGCGAAACATTAACGGTTTCTGTAGATGTGATTAATAATGGAAGTCGCGACGGACACGAAGTTGTACAGTTATATATTCGTGATTTATTTGGTTCTGTAACTCGACCAGTTAAGGAGTTAAAAGGTTTTGAGAAAGTCTTATTGAAAGCTGGTGAAACGAAAACGGTTACTTTTAAATTAACAAATGCTGAACTTGGCTTCTATGGTCAAGGTGCAAAGTATGTTGTGGAAAGTGGTGATTTCAAGATTTTTGTCGGTGGAAATTCTGTGGATTTGATGGAAGCTGATTTTGAGTTGAAATAGTCAGTAGAAATCATCGAGGTTTCGGGAGAGGCTGTACTGCCTTTGCCAAATTTTATAGAATTATATGTGGAAAGCGAAATTTGACTTTGGTCAAGTTTCGCTTTTTTATTTTAACTATAAATTTTTTCAGGACGATGCATAGGCTTGATATTACGAAGTTCCCAACTTCACCACCCTCCGATTCACACTCCACCAACTCACGCCAAAAAACAAAACAATAAACAAAACAGCGACCAAATACGTCAAACCCGAGAAGTTATTCGCTAAAGAAAAGCCTTGTTCGGTTGTCCAATTCACGAAGAAGAATCGAGAAATAAATAAGGAGATAAACGTCACTAAAACAGCACTGCCAAATAACAAACTCAGATTCCGAATCAGC
>Ga0209712_10001261_pt1 | contig 21739 bp, 13 predicted proteins | sample ArcOceMetagenome_FD_187443 | JGI IMG/M metagenome (GOLD analysis project Ga0209712, IMG submission 187443) | Marine eukaryotic phytoplankton communities from Arctic Ocean - Arctic Ocean - Greenland ARC118M Metagenome (SPAdes) (version 2) | ecosystem: Environmental > Aquatic > Marine > Oceanic...
AATGCTAAGTTTGGCCTTTCAGGTGATCGTGCTAGACAAGTAGCTAAAGTTGCTCACCAGTTCAATAAACTTGCTGGAACTAGAGAGTTAACTGAAAAAGATGCTGATGTTTTCGCTGTAGAAATTATCGGTAAAAATATGAAAGAAGTAGAAGCGGCAGTAAAAGAATCAATGAGAGGTAATTCATCTCTACTAGACGAAGTACTTGCTACTGTTGGTACAACAAACGGTCTTTCTTCTGAAAACACAATGGAAATCATTACTACGATTTTCAACTAATAGACGCTTAAAAAAGTATAAGTAATAAGTCTTGTTCATGGGATTTATATAAAAGAAGCCTCGAAGAAATTCGGGGCTTTTTATTTTTGATTATTAAATTTAAAAGAATCTCTTAATTGCAATTCCAATTTTAAAATTATTAATATTAGTAACTTGTTTGTCACCAGTCTCAAATTTTTCGGTGACTTCTAAGGATTCGAATGCTGTTTCAAAACTAAACTCAGTAATTTTAGTAAGGGGTAAGTGGATGCCTAGTTTTGTAATTGGAAGTATTACTGCTGTTCCAGCACTTGTGAGACCTGTCGCATCTGTAAAAGACTGGCCGTAAGCCACACCTAAACCAAAGGATGGTCTGGCCCCAAAGAAAAATCTTAAAGGACTAAAGTAATACCTACCTTCAAGTATCCCTAAGAATCTAGTAGTACTTAAACTGGCTTCACCAACATTGATCACTTCATTAGTATAGCGAATACCATAACCCACAGCAAAGTTTCTGTTAAACTCTGTTTCTAAATAGACTTCGAGTTGTAATCCACCACGCTCAATACTTTCAGATTCAACTCCAGAAACTGATTCACTAACTCCTCTTACAAAAGCCGAGTGAACCGCAACCGATTTTCTTGGACTCCATAATTCACTTTTAATAAGTTTGGCTTTTATATTTTCAGGGGCCAAGGCCCAAAGGTATTCAGTCGTGTTGTAGTAGGTAACTATCTGGCCTTTTCTAAAAGGAACTTCAGTAAAGTTATTTAAAATTTCCCACTGAGTAAACTCTCTGGTGACACTTATAGCTTTTGCAATAATACTTACATTATCAGCTGTAAATGTTGAACGCTTACCAACAAAGACTCCGTTTTTTTTACCAACGCGAGTAATGAATGTTTGCCCACTACGAGAGATACCTTGGATAACCAAAAGTTCGAATGCCCAAGTACTCGAGCAAAACAGTAAGAATATAAGGGTTATATACCTTCCTAGCATTAGTATTATTTTATCAGAATGATGGCGTTATGCAAAAGAAATGTTAGTTACCTATAATTGCTGGGTAACTACCACTTACAGACGAACTTGTTTGTACGGCAGTTTGATCTGTATTATACAATCCAGTTTTAATTGTATTTCCAGTTGCTGATTCATGAAAAGCAAAGAAAATCGGATTTAAAGTTGCGTCTTGTGCAGCAGCTCCAACTGGAGTTGTTAAAGGTGCAGTTGTATGACCCATAGTAAGTGACATAGGTATTGCAGTTGCAGAGATATTAGCACCTTCAGTGGTTTGTACTGTACTAGTAGAATTAAGCTGAGGGTAGTTGAATTCATGAAAATCAAAATTCGTTGAATATAAGGCCGTATCTGTGTATCTCGTTTTGATAATGTAAGCTTTGTTTGGATTAGAATTTAAAGATGTAGTTGTAAGAGCTACAAACGATACACCTAGATTATTTGGATCAGCTATAACTTGAGCCTGATCAATATTTTCTACATACTGTTCAAAACCTAAAGCTGAAATATCAACATTTGATTTGTATTGTGCTAAGTCAGCTTGGAAGATACTTAAACCAAGTTTTCTAACTGTACCAGAGCTTCCAACACTAACTGAAGAAACATACACAAGATTGTTTGAACTTGCTACTTCACCGGCATCGATTCTAATATTTTCTATAAAGTCATATGAACCAAGAGAGTAAACCCCTTGAACTGAAGTCGCTGAGTTTAGTGTTGCAGCTGTATCACCAAGTTTATATACATCTAAATTTGCATTAGTATTCTTTGTTGCAAGATAAAGCGAGCCGGTTACAAGTTTGGCGTGAACTTCTTGATTATTAATCCCAGAAGAAGAAATTAAAGTTGTTGATGGAGTAGCAGCAGTTACAAAGCCTAATTCTACATTTGCGCTTACCCCAGTTGTTACACCAATTTGATTAGAGAAACTCACATCAACATAAGGCACAAACCAAGTCCCATCAGACTTAACTTGAATATTACCTATATAAGGAGTTATTTTCATATTATTATCATAATAGTCAAATTCATTAGCACCGTAAATGGTTACAGTTCCTATACCATCATCATCAGCATAAAACTCTTCTGAAATTGCATCAATTTCTGTATCGCCAATTGCAGTATTAATGGCAGCTGCTAGTTGAGTTACTGTTCCAGCTGCACTACATCCACCAGAACAATATTCTACGATGTTATTTACAAGGTCATTACCTGATCCAGTATTGTAGACAAAAGTAATATCATCTCCAGCATTTGTTTTTAAAACTAATTGAACACCATTTGTAACAACACCTGATACTGCAATAACCATTCTTCCATTTGAAGTTGATGAAAATGAGGCGTTCGCATCATCAACTATTAGGTTTGGAGCTAATTCATCATATAAATCATTTGAATCACAAGTCGTATGAGGAGAATTATCAGTGGAATTTATCATTCCACAGTAGTTAAATGCCATTCTACTTGTTGACTGAATATCAGCAAGTGTACCATTCACTAGGGCCTTAGTATGAATTCTTCTCACTCTAATTTGAGGGGAGCTAGTTACACTCTCTAGAACTCTATAAGCAATAACGATTGAAGTATCTTCAATACCATCTATTGATAAATCTGTTGCTATAACAGGAGTTTTACCAGCTTCAGTATCTTCAGTTGTAAAACTGATAGAGTGAACAGATTCAAAAATATTTGTAGTAGCATTAAAAACTGATTTCTCAACAAAAATACTAGTTCCAGATGTATATGTAGTATAAAGAAACTTAGAGGTTTCATCATACCACTGAGCTAGCTCAGTACCACTAGAGGGGTTTATCGCCGTTCTTGCTAAATCTTTTTGAGCAGGTACAATACTAATATTTCTCCACTCTTTAATATAAGTTTCAGGGGTTCCATCTGCAAGTGTACAGTCATGAGCTGCAGTAACTGTTGATAAATTATTTGTTCCATCATCACCAAGGCATAGTCTTAGTTCTACCATTCCGGCTGTAATATCTAGGTTTGGAGTCCAAACGAGATCAGGAGTTGTTTGATTATCTGAGTCAGCACTCGGTATATCAGTCCAGTTAAGTGCGCCGTCAGTTGATACTTGCCACTTCCAAGTAATATTTGCTCCATCATATAAACTAGCATCACTATACATTGATGGTGTTACTGGTATTGTAAAAGGAGAACCAGGAATAACTTGTTGTTCACCAGCGACTAAGTCGACATCAGAAAAGTCAGCAAAAACTGGAGTTGGGTTATCATTAGCTACATTAAATTGAAAATTTGTTGATGCATTTGCACAAGTTGTACATATTCCAGAATAAGTTTCAGGTCTATCTTGCACAGTAACAGTTATATTAACTAAATTTGTTGCAGATGTAACAACCCATTCTGGGATATCTGCGCTTAGCACAACTGTAGTATATTCTTTATGATCAGTTCTATTTACTAGTGTTGTAGGGATTAAAGTACTCTGTCCTCCAATAACACCGTTATCTATTGCAACAGAGATATTAAAGTCATCTCTTTGCGTATCTCTAACGGATACATGTAAATAAACAGTAGAGTTTTCAGGTAAAGAGTCTGCGGGAGTTATTATAGCAGGTCCAGTTTGAACAAGAGAGCTTGCAGAAGTGGATATCCAAGATTCTTGGTATACAACATCGGCCGTTGCCGTTTGATCAACAAAGTAAGTATTAGAGCTTATAGATTCATCTGTATCTTGAGCTGCAATTGAAATAGAACTTGTGTCTTGATTTTCAATTACATTTATTTCCCATGTAACAATATTTGATTCTTTTGGAGAGACTCCAAAGCCTAAACCATTAGCAGAGTCTCTAACCCAAGCACGTAATTCATAAGCACCACTTGGAAGTGGACCATTATTATGAAAGGCATCAATTCTTAGCCTACACATTAGTTTCGTTGGTAAAGATAGAGAACCTTGTGTTTCAGTATCAGAATAATTACAGTCTGAATAACTATAAGAGCTTGAAGAAACACCACTGCCATTAATATCTACATCTTGCCAAGATCCACTAGCAACATTTCGAAGTTGGTAAATAACTTCATAGTCTGTTTCTGCTTGAATATCTGGATCATAATCAAGGGTAATTGCAAAATCAGATGCACTAATTATTGTACTATCTAAAGTATCAGAATAATCAGTATCATTACTATCAATATTATTATTCACTGATTGAGTAAGTGTACAACCTGTATTATTAATTGTTGTCCCAGAACATCCAAGAACAGCAGAAGTATTTGAACTATCAATAGAAATTATAGGTCGAATGTTTTTTGGTCTAACGACTACATTCCAACTAAGAGCTTCAATTAAATCACCCGTTCCTGTTACATAAGTTCTTGCTGTAATAGTTCTAGCTTCAGCTATGTCTGGATTTGATAAAGTAAAGTTTGGTTGAGCACTATTTAAGTTTAGTGTAGTAGCACAAAATTTATTTTCATTAGGAGTTACCTGCTGAATGGCCGTAGTTTCAAATCCATTAACAGCAAACTTAACATCAATATCTTTTCCTACTGGAGCTGCCTTATCTGCATTATCAACTCTAACACAAAGTTCTGTTAGAACAGTTCCAGAGTTATCCATCCAACCACCAGTTCCAAAGTCTATTCCATCAACAATAGTGATTGTTTCAGAAAGTGAAGGAACTGTTTCGCCAGCGGCAATTGGTAGTAAAACAGGGTACTGTGGATCCATAACATTTATAAGCCATGTATAAGTATCGAATACAGGGGCTGCAGCATTTAATCCGTCATGAACTTTAATTTCTAAAGTATGAAGACCATTTGCCAAAGTATTTGGTATAAAACTATATGAAACTGAAGTTGAACTCGAAGATCCAATTATACCATTACCAACGGTCGGTGTAACTTGAACTCCATCTAAGTACATAAAGTATGTTCCTGAGTTTGTTTCAGGATTCGATATTATTATTGAATGATTAACTGTAGAACTAATTGTATTAAGATATGAATATGCACTAGCTGCTGGACTAGGTGAAATTAGTGTAGGAGCTACAATATCTTCTATAGTTACATTCCAACTTGCGCTATCAAGTTGATTCGTTCCAGTTTGGTCAAAAAGAATTGCTTCTACTATATATTGTCCAGCTCCAACTTGAAGACTAGGAGTAAAATTAAAACTTGCTGAATTTGGTAGAGCAGGAATCGTTGATGTCGTTCCTGGAGCATGAACATACCAGTTAACTGTAAAACCATAATTATAAACATCACTAATTGCAACTGTATGAGTAACTGGAACTGATTGATTGATAGATACGGAATATGAGTTTTGTGGACTTTTAGATCCAACAAAAACAGTATTACTTGTACTGGCACCAATAACAGGAACACATTGTCTTTTCGTTGCATTGAAAGCTTCACTTTCAGCACATTGAGTTTTCTTTTGAACAGGTAAGCAAGAAACAGTAAGACCAACCAACAACATCATTGTTGAAACTGAACTTAAAAATTTATTTTGCAAATTAAATCCCATTTATTTCCTATTTATTTTAATCCCATCTTTCTTTTCGGAGACTTAGAAAGTTTCTTTAAAGAACTTTAGTATTTTTCTTTATTTATTTTCTCATGAGATTGTGGAGTAATGAGGTCAGATAAGCTTTTTTCCATTGATTTCAGGCGATTAGGTTCTTTTATGAGGATTTAATGAGTTTCAGTATTTAGTAAAATGCACTGATTTTGTGGCAACTAGTAAGTATAATTGAAAGTTAAAGAGTTTCCTCGACCAGCTCCACATGCCCATGCTCCACCAACTGATTGAGTATTACAACTTGGTTGAACTTCAGCATTACTTTGCCCGCCCCAGTTTGCTCCCCAACAGAATAATTCATTATTAGCTTCTTCATCGTTTGATGGAGTTGTGTACTTTTGTAGTGCACAGATATGAGACTCACCACCAACTAATTCAATATCGTCATAGGCCGTAAAGTCTCTAGCGTGTTCACTAAACTTATAATTAAGCTCAAAGTTTAATGTAAGACCAGAGTCAAACATATTAGAAACGTAACCCCAAGAATAACTTGACGAAAATAATGATGTTAAAGAGAATCTTGCATCATAAGCATTGTGATAACCATCTCCTGAAGCAGAATTAGCTGAAGATCCTACCACTAAAGCACGTAAGTGTTGTTCATTATTATATGGAATTGTAGAAGTGTTGGTATTTGTAATTGAAGCATTCGCTGTATGAGGAATATTCCATTCACCATTATTAAATCCATTATACCATTTGTATGAACCAGTATTATAAAGTATTCCTATATCTGCACTCTTGTCCAAAGTAGCGTGAGACAGATTATAATCTTTCCAAGTATTATAGATAATATTTGATCCCCAACAACGGATGTACTTTTTATCAAGATATGTAGGCGTCGGAGCTACTGCTGGTATCCCATCATCATATAAGTATCGACTATAAACACCACATGTATAATTAAAACCTGCGGCAAGATCACTTGCAGGGTAATAGACTTGTGCAAATTGGTTATTTGTAACATCTAAATCAACACTGTCAGCATAGTCTTTAAAATCAATATTATTATGACTTCCGCCTTCATCACCTTGTGATAGCCAAGTTTCGAAATGACCGCTACTATATAGAGGTTGATTATAATTAGATTGATTAATTCCTAGATAATCAACTCTGTTTGAAGTTGTTAATATAGAAGATGAACCATACTGACTTGAAGTATAACTTTTAACCTTAGTAACTCTTCCAAGGCCAAGTTGAGCGTATTCATTATTTCCCCAACATCTTGTACTAAAGGTAGAGGAGTTAAAGTTCACACATGTGTGATATGTCCCAGATGTTATTTTCGTAATATTTGAAATATTGTTTATTAAAGTAGAGTCAGAAGTAATAGTCGTTCCTGCTTTTCCCCAAGTAGCGTCTGTTATATTAAGACCTAGTTGTCCGTGAGTATTCATTCCCCAACAGTAAATTTTATTATTAAGTAAAGTATCTGTATTAGTGTTGTCAGTAACAACACAACCGTGGTTTCCACCTGTAGTGAAAAGTTTTACATTGGTTGGAACTTTGACAGCGACAAGATTAGTTCCCATTTGAGCCTCAGTTATACCAACCGTAGCGGTGTCACTTTCAATTCCAAGTTCTCCTTCAGTATTTCTTCCCCAGCATTTTAACTCGCCATCATTAAATAGCGCACAAGTGTTCCAGTGCATGGACTTAATCTCTTTAATTATTTCAGTGCTTCCAGTATCAACAAATCCATAGTTTCTAGGTGCTGTTGATGGACTAACCCCTAGAGTTGCAGTGTCTGGAAGTCCTAAACCTAATTGACCAAAGTTATTTCTACCCCAACATTTTATAGACTTATAATCTGAAAACAGTGCACATGAGTGTTGTGTACCAAGAACTAGTTGAACTGCATATAAAGGTCTACCATCTTCATCAGTACCAAGATTAACTGTGTTTTGCTGATCTGATATATCCTCTCCACTTTGATCTCCGTAATCGGCAACATCCTCTCGTGCGAGCTGGCCATAATTATTTCTTCCAACACAACTGACTTCACCTCTAAAGGCTGTACAAGTGTGTCCATAAATTGATAATTTAGAACCTTCTTCAATACCTTCAGACCCCTTGGATACAGCGACTACTAAATCAGGAACCTCAAGAAGGATATTAAATTCATAACGATTATCAGTAACAGAGTCATAATAGGCTTCACTTGTTAAGTAAGCTGATTCGGTTAAATTAGAAGTAAACATATCTATTTCTTTAAATCGTCTGAAATCGCCAATTCCTTCAAAATCAATGTCTATTTCGTCTGTATAATCATTTGATTCATTTAGTGCTAAGGAATTATCAACAACACTTGTTCCAGTAGAGTGCCTTAATTGACTAGTGATATTATAATCTAGAGTAACTGGAATTTCTGTTATGTGTTTACCTTTGAACAGTTTATCTGCACTTGTCACTTCGACAGTAATAGTCTGATCAAATTCATACTCTTGAATTGTTGCAGTGGTTGTAGTTACATCAACAAAAGAAATAAAAGGAACAGCATCATCATTTATAATATTAAAGGAATGAGATGCAGGAGTTCCAAGGTTTGTATTTACTAAATTTGAAAATGCAACTATCACTTCTTCATCAGGTTCATATTTGTAATCACGGTGAACTTTTAAAGTAAAACTATCTGTTGTTGTGGCAAAGGCCGCAGGTAAACTAAGATTAAAACCATTTGTATTATTAGCAACTATAAAGTCTGTTGTAGTCCCAGTATTACTAAGATCTAGATGATAGTCATATAACATATAATCATTATTAGATGCTACTGATTCTATATATTCAGAATCACCAGAGAAATCAACTTCAAAGGATACGTCATCGTGCTGAGATATTGGTGTTTGTTCAAAAGTATATACAATATCTGTATAAAGAAAACTGCCTAAAACATCTGAAGCAATAACGCCTGGAGTGGTAGGAGTCCCTGAATCTTCATCAATATCTGCACCTATAGCGATGGGATTAGTTAGAGAATCCTCCGCTGTGAGTTTAATCGTTGGAGTAGATTTGCTTTCTATAATAGTCACTTCGAATTCATTATGTAAGCTATTTACTGAATATCCATAGGTCGTATCAGTAGTGTCACTAGATATGACTACATTAAATTTTTCATTACCTTCATATAAAACATCATCATTTATCTCAATAACGAATTCTCCATAATTTGAATAGGCCGGAATGTTAAATCGTCCTTCATAAATGATACCACCAGTGTATGTTAGCGGTGAATTGGTGCGTGTAGGTGAGTGAACAGAAGTTCCTGGTAGAAAAAGTTGGTTTGCTGCTAAATTACCCCATTTATTTCCATCATTATCATAAGTTGTAGAGGCATTTGCATCATCAGCAGAATCTATAAAATCATTTTCATCAGGTAGATTAAAAGCAACATCAGTTGTTTGAACAATTGCTGCATGTATATTAACAGCAGCTTCAGAAGGGTTTGAAAGATAAATTGGAATTTTTATAAGCTTATTAGATTCACTTAACGTAATACTCTTTGTTCCTATAAATCTTGCAACACTTGGCAGATCAATATCATTAATAGCTATATCAATGAAATCATTTGCTGTATCAACTATAGCAAAATCAGTAGAAACTAACGTGGTAATCCTTATTCTAAACCTATCCTTGTCTATTAATTCGTATAAATTATCAGCATCTATTTGGAAGCTTAAAACCCCTTGTTTTGTTCCCGCTAGGATTGTTACTTGTTTACTATGAGTGGTTAGGTCTTGTACATCTCGAGTCAGCTCTGCACATTTATAATTAGCAGGTAAACCTCCACAATAAGGACCACCTGTTGTAGAGTCATCGTAATCAAAATTAACGACAATATCACCAGCAGCAATAGTATCTAACTCAAATAAAACATTAACAATATCATTTTCATTTACTGTTGCTAGAGTTGCGCCTTTAACTGAAACTAAAGATTTATCTGAAGCTTCTGTAATAGTTAATTCTGCAGTATCTTGAGTTGCTACAGAGTAAGCTCCACCACTTTGGAGTTTGATAACAACTGTTTCATCAGTCATCTCATACATTAAATCATTAATTGTATTGACCGTTAAACTGGCCGTTGTACTTCCTTTTGGAATTAAAACAGTACCACTTGATATTGTATAATCTGTATCCTTAATGGCGGTTGATGTGCCTTCAATAGTGTAGTTTATTGAAAGGTCAAACCCACTTGGATTATCTAAATCAAAATGAATTAATTTTGCAGTGTTATTCTCTGATACAACATCTGTTGCAGGAGTTAATGAAGCATCTACATTATCAAAACTAATAAAAACTTCACTAGCAGGATCATTATCAATAATATTTACTATTTGTTGAAATTTAGATCCAAGTATTAGGTCATTTGGTTGTTCTATTTTTAGTTTAAATTGCTCAATTGGTTCATCTAGAGGAGTACCTTCCGCAACAAATGGCATTGCCAGTGTACAAGTCATAGCACCAGAATTGAAAGTCACTTGTAATCCAGTAACACTACAGTTTGGATCTGCAGTTGAAAGAGCAGTATAATCAGCAGTACTTGATGATATTTCTTCAAGAAGAAGATTAATAATTTGTGGATCTTGACTTGATTGACTTAAAGTAAGACCAATTGAAAGGTTACTTCCTTCAATTGCTGAATTTGTAAGACTAGTAAATTCTACAGTTGCTAAGGACCCTGCTTCTTTTAATGTTATTACTGAATCATCATTAGCAGCATCTATTGTAGCTGTTCCAGAGTCAACAGATACGAGCGAAATATTAATCGTTTCATTATTATCAAAAACATTATCAGGAAAAATAAATACAGGTAACTGAAAATCTTTTACACCAGCAGGAATTGTTATAGTACTTGAAGCGATTAGTGAGTGGTCTGTACCAACTGTTGCAGTACCGGCAGTTGTATATGAAATAATTGTTTCTGTTGAAGATGCATATGTTAACTTTATAGGAAGATAGAATGTTATACCTTCTTGGGTAATATAAGTTGAGCTTGGGATATTGATTGCAGGAATGGATTCCCCAAAATCATTCATAGTTACAGTAGTTAAAAGAGGAGCAGATGCATTTGCATAAGTTGTATTTGCTACTGTAATCGTAAAGACTTCACTGCCTTCATATAAAGCATCATCTGTTCCTGTTATTGTAATTGAAGATGTTGCTCCAGTAGTACTTCCGGCCGGAAAAACAAAAAACAAACTAGATGCAGTAAAGTCTACATTTAAAATTGGATTTCCAGCTGTATTTAAAATTGTATAGGGAATCGAGATCTCTTGATCAATTGTTCCTGTAAGTGTGAGAGTTAATATTGTACTAGAGTTCTCATCAAAACTTACAGCTGGAGTTGTTGTGAAAGCATAACTTGCGGCAACTCCGCCATCTATAATAGAAATATCTACATCTGGAATAGCTCCCATATTAGCATTAAATGGTGTTCCCATCTTTAAAAGAAAAGTTTCAGTATTTTCAGAAAACAAATCCGTTGCTATTGGGATAGTGACTGTTTTTGTTATGTCACCAGGAGTGAAGATAAGAGTTGTTTGGCTTAATGAGTAATCATTTACAGAAGCGGTACTTGAACCTTGATCAATATATAAAGGTACTATGATTTCACTTTTAGATGGATTTGATAAATTAACATCTACAGTGACACTAAGTCCTTCAGTTCCAGCATCAACTGAAGTGTCAAAAGTTGCTTGAGGATAAATATCATCATTGCTTATAATTATTGAATGTCTAGATTCAGCAGCTCTAATTTGATATTCACCACTATTTGGAATAATAGAGAAATGGAGATTTTCACTTGGTTCATAAGATGTATCATCGAGAATATCTGCAGTGATAATTAAGTTTCTAGAATCTCCTGTGAAGGTTGCTATAAAAATATTACCTGTTAGGGCAGCAGGAATACTATTAACAGTTACCGATGAATCATCATAGTCATTATTATCTGCAGTTCCTGATATCTCTATAAGAACTGCTTGATTATCTTGCAACTGAGTTCCTGTTCTAGATAAAACAAATGAAACTGTTGTTGATGCCTCAGAGATCGGATTCCTCTCTATGCTGAAATATACTGTTTGATCAAAAGTAATAGCATTATTAATATTACCAATTGAGCTACTTGCAGATGACTTTTCAGGTACAGGCTTTTGTTCCGCTGTATTACACGCTGAAATGATAAGCATCACTAATGTTAATAAAAAGAGTTTAGTACTCAATATTTCTCCTATCTCTCTTATCTAATCGGCATAATCCTTCAAAAATTTTAACATCTTACGTACTTTTAATTGACGTGTTCACTTCTGCTATGTGATTTCAGTAGCTTAAGTGTAAGTGATGAAAAATTCATTTTCTGATTTGCCATAAATAATTGACGCTTTGTGAATGATTTCATAGCGTTAAAGTATCAAGGATAAATCTATGTTAAATATTTTTAAAAATTCAAGTGCTCCCAAAAAAGAAAAGTCTGAAGGCAGTGGTAAAATTATAGCCTTAATGAATCAAAAAGGTGGAGTAGGTAAAACTACCATGGCATTTAATATGGCCCATGCTTTAGCTGAAACTGGTAAAAAAGTTTTGTGTATCGATATGGATCCTCAGTTTAACTTTAGTACTTTGTTTGGATATAAACCAAATGAACATCAACATAATATTTTTCATTTACTGGTAAATTCAGTCAGAGAGCTTAAGGCAATTCATTCAGACGTTATGTTAAGTGAAGTTCTAATTAAGTCTAATAAAAATATTGATATATTACCTTCAGGACAGGAACTATCTGGTTTTGAATTAACAATTGCTGGTATCAATTCTCCAAGACAATTAATTTTAAAAAAGTTTATAGAAAAAAATGATCTCACACATATCTATGATTATATTGTTATTGATGGGCCACCAACATTAGGTCTTCTTGTTGTTAATATTTTATCTGCGGTTAATGGAGTATTATTTCCTTTTATTCCTGATGCCTTTTCTGAACAAGGGCTAAAGAATATCCAGCAAGTTGTCGAAGACATAGAGGATATGGGAATTACGACTACACCTCAAAATTTAGGTTATATACCAAATTTGTTTGAGGGCAGAAGAAAGCAGTCTAAAGAAGACTTTGAGCATATTAAAGAAGAATTTACTGATGGGCATGTATTTGATCCATTTTTAAATAAAGCTGGTTTTGCAAGAAGCATGGCAAATAGAAAATCTGTTTTTGATTATGAAGCAATCGAGTTTAAAGAGCTTCAAGGACAGTTTTTAGAGATGGCCAAAATAGTAGATAACCAATTAACAAATTAATTATTAGGTAAGTTATGAAAAAAAATAAAAATCCTTTATATGTAGTTAGTGGCCAGGAAGTTGAAGAAGCAAATGGTCTTGTTGATTTTTTAGTAAAGAAATTAAAGTTAGAACCAGCAATTAACTTTCTAAATATGATGTTTGAACTTTTATTATCTCAAATCGATTCATACCCAGTTTTTATTGCTGTTAAAGAGTTTATTGATTTAGTGATGAAAAGAATTGAACTTTTTCAAAAAGTTTCTATTCTTTAAATAAACCTTTTGGAACTAGACCATTCATTCTAACGGGCTTTCTTTCTTGTTCAGAATCTATAAATTTATCTTTTGCTTCATTAAAATCGGTGTTCGTTCTTTTTGGAGCTGAGTATTTAGCTCTGACAGTATCAAATTCATCTTCTAAAGATAAAATATTCGTTTGGTTTTTAGATCTTTTGAACTTTAGATTCGTAGTTGTAATTTCTTTTGTCTTCGTTGGTTCTATATTACTCAATTCTAAATCACGTGCTTGCTCAACAAGATAATCTAGTTCCATCTGTAAGCGAGTACTGTCTATACTGGCAAAAGTAGGTAAACTAAAACTAAATACTAACAATAATACAATTCTCATGGCCTAAATTTTATGCTAGTAATCACCACTATGCAAAATATTGATAATCATTTAGATAGACTACTTGCGTCATATGACTTTGAGTTACCTGCTGAACTTATAGCAAGCAGGCCTGTCAATGGGCGTCAAAATTCAAAACTTTTAGTTTTTCATGCAAAATCAAATCGAATTGAACATAAGCATTATTTTGATTTACCTGAAATAATATCCAAAGATCACTTACTCGTTTTAAATAAATCAAAAGTATTTCCATGCAGGTTAATTGGTCAAAAAGCTACTGGTGGAAAATGTGAAGTTTTTGTTCTTTCATTAGTTGATCAAGATGGAGTTTATCCAGCTCTGGTTAAAACCCGTGGGAAGAAAAGTGTTGGTGATGTATTTGAATTCGCAGATCTAAAAGTTGAAATTGTGGGCTTTGGGATTGATGGCTCATTTCTTATTCGCTTTAATCAAAGTAGTGAAGACTTATTAAATACTTTTGAAACTATTGGAGATATTCCTATTCCCCCTTATATTCGAGGAGGAGTGGCCGATGATAAAGATCTTGAAGATTATCAAACTGTATATGCAAAAGATACTGGCTCAGTTGCAGCACCGACGGCAGGTTTACATTTTACAGAAGAACTTTTTTCTAATTTAGAGAAAAAAGGAATCAATAAATCCTTTGTTACTCTACATGTTGGGGCCGGGACTTTTAAGCCCGTTGTTACTGAAAGTATTCTAGAACATAAAATGCATTCAGAATATTTTCATATTGATACAACTGAATTAAATCAAATAAGAAAATATCAAAAGAAAATAATCGCAGTAGGAACAACTTCCTTACGAGTTATTGAAACTTTAAGTGATGATAAGGGTTATATTCAAACTCCAAATAGTGAGTTAGATAGTACAGATATCTTTTTATACCCAGGGAAAGAAGTTCATTCTATAGCGGGATTAATAACGAATTTTCACTTACCAAAAAGTACGCTTCTTATGCTTGTTTCTACATTAATAGGACGCGAGAAAGCCTTAGAACTCTATAAAGTTGCAATAGAAAATAAATACAGATTCTTCTCTTACGGAGATGGAATGATTATCTTGAGAGATTCATAAATGATTAAAACAGAATTTTTTACATTAGAAGCAAAATCTGGTCAGGCCCGGGCGGGGACTGTTAGAACTGCTCACGGTGATATTCAAACACCAATCTTTATGCCGGTAGGAACAAGAGGAACTGTTAAGGGGTTATGGCAAGAAGATTTAGAAAGACTCAAAGCCGATGTTATCCTTGGAAATACTTATCATTTATATTTAAGACCCGGACATAAGTTAATTGAAAAAATGGGGGGTCTCCATAAATGGATGACTTGGGATAAACCAATTCTAACTGATTCAGGTGGATTTCAAGTTTTCTCTTTGGGTGACTTAAATAAAGTTACAGAAGAGGGAGTTATTTTTCAATCCCATATCGATGGATCAAGACATATGCTTAGTCCTGAAAAATCTATGGAGATTCAAAAATCTCTTGGATCAGATATAGTTATGATTTTTGATGAATGCCCAAAGCTTCCAGCAACGAAAGAAACTCTTAGAACCTCAATGGAGTTAACTCTTCGTTGGGCCAAACGTTGTCGTGATTATGAACTTCAAGATCATCAAAACCTCTTTTGTATTGTTCAAGGTGGACTCTTTGAGGACTTAAGAGAAGAGTGCATGGAAAGACTACAAGAATTGGACTTTCCAGGCTTTGCTTTAGGTGGTTTAAGTGTAGGTGAAAAAAATGAAGAGATGGTTTCATTTCTAGATTCATTTGCTCCTAAAATGCCCGAGGATAAGCCCAGGTATCTAATGGGAGTTGGAAAGCCTATTGATGTTCTAAATGGTATTAGAGCTGGTATTGATATGTTTGACTGTGTTCTACCAACAAGGAATGCAAGGAATGGTCAATTTCTAACAAAGCATGGGCCACTTAATATTAAAAAGGCGAGATTTAAAGAGGATCCTCTGCCACCAGATCCCACTTGTGAGTGTCCAGTTTGCAAAAGGTACTCAAGATCATACGTAAGGCATCTGTTTAATGTTGGAGAGTATTTAGCTGGTCAGTTGATTACTTATCATAACCTTCACTTCTATTTAAACATGGTGCGTGAGGCCCGGACCGCAATATTTGAAGATAAGTTCGAAATATACTATAAAGAGTTCGTAAAAGATTATAATTCACAATTACATATCTAGGAGATACACATGTTAGACTTTTTTATTGCATCGGCCCAAGCCCAAACTGCAAGTGCACCAGCAGCTCAAAACCCAATCATGAGTTTTGTTCCAATTATTTTAGTATTTTTGGTATTCTATTTTCTAATGATTAAACCTCAGAAGAAAAAAATGCAAGAAGAGCAGAAATTTGTTTCTGAAATGCAAAAGGGTCAAGAAGTATTCACTAAATCAGGAATGATTGGTAAGATATATGGATTAACTGATAGAGTTGTTACACTTGAATTAGATGGTGGAACTAAGGTAAAGTTCTTGAGAACACAAATTGGTGGAGCTTTTACAAACGTTACAGTTGAAGAAAAAAAGTAATTAAGTAAATATAGATTAGGAATAGTATGTTTGGACTAGGTATTGGTGAAATTGTTTTAATTCTTTTTGTGGCCCTCATTTTTATAGGACCAAAAAAATTACCTGAACTTGCAAAAGGTTTAGGTAAGGGAATTCGTGAATTTCAAAATGCTGCCAACGGTCTTAAAGATACTATTCAAAATCCCGCGCCGCCTAAAGAGCAGGTTCAATCGATTGATCGGCCACTTGATCAACCAATGGATCAACCAGATCTTCCTCCAAATTCAGGCCAAGATTGCGGTGAAGATAAGTTTATTGCCAATACTGGATCTGAAGACTCGGAAAAGAAAGAGTCTTAACCCACTAAAATAACACCTAGCATTCAAAAATAAAGTACCCTACCTAGTTGCAGGGTTGATCTAAATTGATTAGAATTTTTTAGTTATAAATTTAATAATTATTTAGAAAATCAATTAATTATATATCAAAAGGTGAAGATTAATGAATCGCAGTTGGTGGTACCGTTTTAGTTTCATGTTATTCCTATTTGTAATCTCTGTTATGGCAGTGATTCCTACAGCTTTCAATTTTAACGAAAGTAGCTCATTCCCAGTAAAATCAAAAATTAATCTTGGTCTTGATCTTCAAGGTGGATTGTATATGGTTTTAGGAATTGACTTCAAAAAAGTCTATAAAGACGAAGTTAAGAACTACATGAAGAAAATTGAAGCAACTTTAAGTGACGAAGGAGTGATGAGTTCAATCGGAAGATTGAATGCTACTGAAGCAGAAGATCCTAGACACTCAATCATTATTAGTAATCCAGCTGATATTCCAAAAGCAAAAGAAATCATAAAAGAATTCTTCTCTTTTCCTCTACGTCTAACGGGTGAGAAAGGATCTGAAATTGAATTAGCTTTAGGACGAGAGTTCAAAAAAGATATTGAAGATAATGCTGTAAAAAAATCAATTGAAGTTATTAGAAATAGAATTGATGAGTTTGGTGTTACTGAGCCTGAGATTGTTTCTCAAGGAAGTGACAGAGTTGTTATTCAACTTCCTGGTGTAAAGGATATTGAAAGGGCCAAAGAGCTTATCGGTAAAACAGCAAAACTTGAATTTAAAATGGTTAATGATGATATCAATCCAACTTTATTAAATAAATGGATGACTGAATCTAAAGCTGCTGGAATTGAATATGTAAGAGGCCAAGCTTTCTCTGTATACGTAGATAAGATGAATGAGCTTGCTAGAAAAGATATTCCAAATGGATTTGAATTAGTTTTTCAAAAATCATTAAACAAAGCGACTAATGAAGTAGAACAACTAACTCCATTTGTAGTTGAGTCAGGAACAAACTTAACTGGTGATTCTCTTCAAGATGCAACAGTTAGAGTTGATCAACAAAATAACCAACCCTATGTTTCAATTACATTTAAAGCTCAGGGTGCAAAAATCTTTGAGAAGTTAACAGGTGACAATGTTGGAAAGAGAATGGCAATTATCTTAGATGGTAATGTCTACTCAGCTCCAGTGATTCAAACTAAGATTGGTGGAGGGAATGCTCAAATCACTCTTGGTGCTGGAAATTATAATGACCTTTTAAAAGAAGCTCGTGACCTTTCATTAGTTCTTAGAGCTGGTGCACTTCCAGTTGAACTTGAATTTCAAGAGCAAAGAATTGTTGGTCCAAGTTTAGGTAAAGACTCAATCGAGAGATCGAGACTTGCTGGTATTATTGGTGCCTTTATCGTTTTCTTATTTATTCTCTTTTACTACAAAGTATCTGGTGTTCTTGCCATTACGACTTTAGCGATGAATGTTCTTTTTGTTCTAGCTTGTCTAGTAGGGTTGGAGGCAACTTTAACTCTTCCTGGAATTGCTGGAATTGCCTTAACCGTCGGTATGGCAATCGATGCCAACATAATTATCTATGAAAGAATTAAAGAAGAACTGGCTTTTGGAACACCTGTTCGAGAAGCAGTTGAGACTGGTTTCTCAAAAGCTTTCTGGACAATCTTAGATGCCAACTTAACAACTGCAGTTGCAGGACTTATGTTACTTAACTTTGGTACAGGTCCAATAAGAGGTTTCGCAGTTACGTTAATTATCGGTATTATTTGTACTGTATATACGGCTTATTTTGTTGGGAAAATCTTTTTTGAATACTACATGGATAAGACCCATGGGAAATCAATCAGTATTTAAGAGCATCTAATTTAATTAAAAAGTATAAAGGAAAAAAAATGAAAAAATATAATATAAACTTCGTATCAAAATTTCCGATATCAATTATCGTTTCATTGGTATTAGTTCTTGGTTCTCTTACTCTCTTTCTTACAAAGGGTCTTAATTATGGAGTAGATTTTAAAGGTGGAGCTGAGATTCAAGTGAAATTTGAAAGCAAAATTGATATGGGTATGCTTAGGTCACAGTTAAAAGACAATTTTGACTCTTCAAGTTTACAATCAATTGGTGATACTGATTCAAATGAATTTCTAATCAAGGTAAGTGGATCAGAAAAGAATTTAAATAAAGTTACTGACCAAATAACAAAAATGTTAACTGCCAAGTTTGCTGCAAATAATCCTGATATTCAAAAAACAGATATTGTTGGTCCAAAGGCTGGAGCAGAGCTTAGAAAATCTGGTTTTCAAGCTCTAATTTGGGCACTTTTAATGATCATGATCTATATCGCTTTAAGGTTTGATTATAAATATTCACCTGGAGCAATTGTAGCTTTAATTCATGATGTTGTTATTATAGTTGGTATCTTTATTGTTTTTGACAAAGAATTTTCATTACAAATTGTCGGGGCATTACTAGCGGTTATTGGTTACTCAGTAAACGATACAGTTGTAGTTTTTGATAGAGTTCGTGAGCATGAAGAAAAAGATGTTAAAAGATCTCTTAAAGATCAAATTAATTCAGCATTAAATGAAACACTTTCGAGAACGATTCTAACTTCTATTACGACTTTAATTGTAGCTGTTATAATGTTCTCAATGGGTGGTGGAGTAATTCATGACTTCTTCTTTGCAATATCACTAGGTGTTGTTATTGGAACATATTCATCATTATTTGTTGCAGCTCCTACAATTATGTTCTTTGATAAGTTCAAAGGTGCGAAGGCTTAATATAGATGACTAAAAATATTCTCAATATATTTCTTGTTTTTGCCCTTACTTTGTTTTCAGCGATCTCTTTCGCTGAAACTGAAGATGAGGCAAAAGCTAGGCTAATGAATGAATATGGAATCTCAGGCAAGAAAGCGGAACAAATAGAAGATAAATCTCAAAACGAAGCACTAAATAAAGAAACTCTAAGTAACGAAGATGCACTTGAAGCTCAAATTAAAGATACAGTTAATGATCTTCAAAATATGGCATCAGGAGTTGGTGGAATTCAGACTCAAGTAACTGATGCAGAAGATATAGACTTTGAGACTCTTCCTGCGGGAGAGTCAGCTTCAGGAGATGGGAAAATTCAAAATAGTTATTTATCAGGAATGATGAATGAGATGATGACTAAAATGATCTCTAGCTTCTTAAAAGAAAACCCATTTTCTAAAATGGATAGAGATGAAGTTAAGTCCATGCTTGTGCTTCGTTCTCAAGGTTTACCAATAGGTAAAGTGCTCGAAAACAATCCTAAAGTTGTAGAGATGCTTGTTGATTGGATTAGACATCCTTATGCTCTGCCAAAAATTATGGGTATTATCAATAAGCCAGATAAAGTTAAAATTTATGGTGGAGTTGTTCTTGCTATTTTTATTTTAAGTTTCTTGTTTAACTTATTTAATAGTAAAGGAAATCTTTTTAAAAGGATCTTAAAAAAACTTTGTATTTTCTCATCTGCAATGACTCTAAACTTTGCAACATTCATTTTCTTATTTCAATCAAATCTCAAACCAACATTCGAAATTATTTTAAAACACTTTCACTTATAGAGCAGGAACACATCCAATTCTCTTGTCATGTGGAGGGTAGTTACTTGTACTTCCTGTTCCACTTTGCTGATCTTGACTAACATTATCACTTCCAACGTCACTGGCCTTCTTAACAGTATAAACACTTTGATGTGATTTTTTTATAAATGGAGATATAGGATCCGCGGGCCAATAGAACTGAATCTGTTTACCAGTTACAGTGTCATTATTTGGCTCGATATGTTGACCATTTTCTAAATAAAACCAAGCGCTCTTTAGAACAGTTTCTCGAATTAATAAAAAGTCTGATGAACCCTCTTGCTTAGCAATATATAAACCTTCAGTATCTACTCCAACTAAGTCTCTCATAGCAATAAAGAGTTGGTTACTACTATAGTAATGTGACTGTTTAGGGCAAAATGCTTTAAAAGTTGTCTGGTCAATCCAAGGAGTCATGTAATATCCAAGCTCGGCTAAAACTGGATCAGCTGAAGTACCACCACTACTACCGCCCGAAGTTGCACTTGATACATCTGGCCCATTATACCATTTAAACTTATGAAAAAGTTTTGGTGGCTCGGCCATATTAAAGCCTTGGTCCTGAACACTTTGCTGGAGTAATTGATTAATTTGAGCTTCGCCGTCTCCATCAGTATCCCAAAATCTTGGGTCCCAAATATCCCATAGGGTATAAGCACCAGGAGTCTCTTCTAGAAGTGGATTATTTATAGGAGTTGTTCCATAGTTATAAATATCGTGACAATGAATATTTGCAAACACTGAAGATAAAGGTTCAGGTCTATTTTCATCATTAAAATAAAAATGAATTCTAGATGCATCTTCATAGAAAAGGTTTGCACCATCTTCTGCTATGGTAATATTCATACAAGTATATTGTTGAATTGGAACTGTCCTAAGGGGGCCACCGACAGGATCGGTCACAGGTGTTGAAAATTTTCTTAATTGAACAGTAGAGCTATAAGCTCCTGATCCAGTTTCAAGAATTTTTATTCTATAAGTTTTATCATCATCAAGTTGAGCAATATTTACTTCAACTGCATTTGATCCAGGATTCATACTTTGTATATTTACAGAGCCAGAGTTATTATCTGAATCCTTAGCTTCAATAACACAATTTGGATTAGTTGCTATTGATTCTCCAGTCACTGAATCTACAATTTCCTTTGTACACCAATTATGAAAAGTTTGAATATCATCACGCTCTGTAATGGCTTCAGTAGGGAGAACATTGAAATATAAAATGGGATCAGTACTAGGCTTACCAGCACAAAATGCAGAACAGTTGCCAAGTGTTATGGCTTTTGCATTTTGGCATGCACAAAATCCACTTTGAATTTTAATAGCGTTTGAAGGTCTTGCAAGAGCTGCTAATCTATCTTCTTCTGCTTTTGCTTCGTCCTCAGCTTGTTTCTCTTCATCTATTTCAACATTTTGATTTGTAAGATTAATCGTAGGTCTATTTCTAGGGGCCTGACTATTACACGAATAGAAGAGTACTGACTGTAGTACTA
>Ga0209712_10001262_pt1 | contig 21736 bp, 22 predicted proteins | sample ArcOceMetagenome_FD_187443 | JGI IMG/M metagenome (GOLD analysis project Ga0209712, IMG submission 187443) | Marine eukaryotic phytoplankton communities from Arctic Ocean - Arctic Ocean - Greenland ARC118M Metagenome (SPAdes) (version 2) | ecosystem: Environmental > Aquatic > Marine > Oceanic...
ACAAGACCAAGATATATCAAAATGCCACCCATTAAATTTATCTGTATTTGAATTAATTAATAGTAAATCTCCTTCCTGAACATATTTGTCCAAATAATATGTAGGAGGTGGAATAATAGAATCAAAGGGAGTCGATGGGGTATAAATTTGAACTCCTGGTTGAAAATCCTTTGTAATTCCAATATAATTATCAAATATAGGTGGGTCTATTGAAAAACTATATTTTGTACTATTTAATGGGGTATTAGGATTAAGTACAGGATCAGAAGTAGAGGTTGTAGCCTCTGTCCCAATTCCATTTTGATACCAATAGTCATTTTCAGGGTAAGAGATACAGAAACTTTTACAATTAATTTTTCCTTTAAAATATACATCTCCCATAGGTATTTCATTACAGGAAAAAATCATGTTTTCTGCACAATAAATTTCTGTCTGTTCTCGAATATCAGGCTCTTCTTCTTTACATGAAAATACCATAACAAAAATCGAAAATAACAAAAGCAAGAATCGAAGATTTTTCATAAGCTATAATTTATATTGAGGTTGTTTATCATCTTATTCCAAGATAATAAACAACCTCTAAAATTCAATATAATATGAACTGAATTCTGGTAAAAACAAGGTTCTTCCATTTAAGGAATTGGTCCATCTCCCGTTACATTTATTGTAAATAATTCATCGTTTCCCGAGCAATTATTAGTAACCTGTGCTTGAACCCAACCATTAGTTAACCCTGCATTCCATGTTATTTGTACAGAGTTATTTGTACTGTTACTAACAACACCTCCATTTACAAACCATTCTGTCGTATAATTAGAATTTGCAAAAGTTCCAAATACATGATAATAGTATGTATCTGTTGGATAAATTTGATCTGGGCCATTAAAACTAACTCCATATACATCATTTACTATCTCATCTAAATTCCTGAAAAAATTATTAGAAGTATTAGTTGATCCATCTGAGCAAGTTGATGTTATTCTTGTTCTAACATTCCCTGCAGTATTTACTTGAGTGATATCAAGCCTTGGAGTAGCAACAGGAGTGACAGCAGTAGTAGGAGTTCCATTAACATTTACCCATCCCAAGGTTGTATCATCAACCCCAAATCCATAAGCAGTATATCTTGCGGTGGGGTTACAACCATCTATGAATTGTAATGAAACGGACGTCACCGCCGAACATTCTAATTCAGGATTAGCAATTTGCGACTTAGTCATTGCAGTAAGATTGGTTTTCATATTCGAGCGCTTTTATATTAAAAAAAAATTGTTACTAACTTTATATAATTCTCTTTCAAAGGAAAGGAAAGGAAAGGAAAGGAAAGGAAAGGAAAGGAAAGGAAAGGAAATTCCTCAATTAATCAAACATACCTAAACAGTTTTACAAAAAGAAAAGAAAATTAAATTTTAACATAAAACATAGGCAATTTTTATTTTTGCAAAACCAACTTCTCCACCCAAATATCTCCATCATTACTAATTTCCAAAAAATAAAAACCATCCACCAAATCCAAATTTTCCATTTTCAAAACTCCCCCACCCGCTTGAATTCTTCGTAAAATTAATTTTCCAAAACAATCAAATAACGAGATCTCAAACTCCCCTTCTTTTCCTAACAACACATTTACATTTTCAGAAAATGGATTTGGAAAAACCTTAAATGGTTTTTCTTCTTTTTCAATTTCTGCCAAACTCGTCACCATCCCATTTGTCCATTGCTCCGAATGAAAGGATAAAAGTTTCGCATCCAGATTTGCAAATTGTTCAGAGGAAACATAACCATAACCTCCTTCCCGAAAAGTAATCGCTTCTGTCTGACTATTATTCAAAGCCAAGCCTAAAGATATTTTCCTCTTATTTCCAGAAAAGAAATTCGTCCCCTGATAATCAAAACAAAACCACGCAATATTTACTCCAGAGAAATTATAACCAATCAACCCCACTACTCCATCATCGCTAATATCTGCTCCTGTAATCAAACCTTGAACATTCATTGACTCTCGTAACTCTGCTTCATAACTCCCTGGTTGTGAAGGCATTACATAATGTCTAGTTTGCTGATCTATCCAGTTTTTTGAAAATAAATGCAAACTATCATTATGGAAAAAAAACGCCTCACAATCATAATCTGTATTATTATTGGAAGGAGTAAAGTCTACCTGATCACTATATGAAAATTCGATTACCTCAGCAGTTGCAATGCCCGAAGCCAATTGAGATTTAAGTACTTTATAAATTTTCAAATCCATGCGATCACCATCATTATTGCCAAAATCACCGATGTACAAATGCGTATCATCCTCTGCCAGATCTTCCCAGTCTTCATTATTCGAATTGGCTATGATTACCGTATTCAAAATCGAACCATCAGTTGTGTCAATTTGATAAATCTTATCTTCATTACCCGCATCATTATGTGTCCACAATTGATGATCAAAAAAAGCAAGTCCAGAAGTTTCAATAATTTGATTTGGAAGAATGGCAATCTCTTGGAGAGCATAATTAGTTATAGCATATGCGCAAGTATCATCATTAATCGTTGCCGAAGCATTATAATTAATGGCCAGCGGATCAGTACACCCTAACTGAGCTTGAGAAATATTGATGGAAAAAAAAAGACTAATCGAAAAAAGTAAAATTCTCTTTATCATTTCTAAAAATTAAAATTCTAACTGATTTTTATTTAAAAACTTGATTTCCTCCTCACAAGGTGTTCGCCAAATTACTCACAAGGTGACTTGGAGTCACCTTGTGAATAGGGAACGTTTCCGAAAAAAAGAAAAAAAGAAAAAAAACTGCAAACCTATAAGCCGAATTCTGTAACCTCAATTTCACTCAAGAGCGAAACGAAGCCTCTATCATTTATCTAGTTTCGTCGTCACCAACGAACCCAATCTGCCTACCCCTTCCCGCTGCTCCGAATAATCGAAACAATAGAGCGAGCAACTCCACTTTCCCGAAGGAAAACTGAAATGTACGTGGCATTTCAACCCACAAGGTTTATCCACCTTCCCAATTGCTTGGGAACGTCGTGCGCTCTTACCGCACGTTTTCACCCTTACCCCGATTGCTCAGGGCGGTAATTTTCTGCGACACTCTCTGTATCTTTTTATTGCCGAAGCAATGAAAAAACCCCATCCGTTAGATGGTGTGGTACTCTACGTTGTCCGGACTTTCCTTTTCGCTAATTGCTTAGCAAAACGATAGAGCGGTTTGCAGTATTTTCTTTTCTTTATTTAAAGCAAAATTAATAAAATAATTAATTTAAAATATCATCAAAAAAACTTCATAACTACCTAACTATTAGGTATTAAAATATTTAATTTTTTCGTAATTTTATACTTTCAAATCCTAATTGGAATTGAATTAAAATTTGTGGTAATTTGTTAACTCATATTTCCAAAAGTCGGGAAGGCGAAATTAATCAATTACTAATGATTAATTTTCAATTTCCTCCATATTTCCTGAATATATCTTATGACTAAGAAACAACTATACCTCATCAGCTTAACCCTCCTCTTTCTATTTCTAGCTTTGGGTTTTGATTTTTACAATCAACGAACAGTTGGAACTCAGCAATATGCTTCCATCATCGAAAAGCATCTCCATGAAAATGAAGAGGAAGTCGAAAACTTTTTTGAAGGAAAAGATTTCATCAGTCGTCAACTTTCCAATCAAAGTACACCTGAAGATTTTGTAAAAATAGAAAGCCTTTACAAAAAAGATTATACCCTTTGTATTTATTCGGAAGACTCTTTAGCCTTTTGGACGAACAATGATGTTACGCCAAATCGATTATTGCTCAAAGGAGAGAATGCGAATCTGTATGCTGGATATTTCAAGCTTTCCAATGGACATTATGAAGTTTTAAAAAAATCATTTATCCAACCTGGACTTGGTAAATATACTGTTTTCGGTTTTATTCCAATTAAATATGAATACGAATTAGAAAGTTCCTATTTGGAAAATATTTTTAAAGCTGATAAAAACATCCCAAAACAAATTTCCATTTCGGAAAAGCCTTCTGCGGTAGAAATTAAAAATAGCTCAGGTAAAATCCTTGCCTATTTAACCGCCACAACTTCCCAAGTTCAAAATCCGATCAAACAACAGTTTTTGCTTTTATTGTACGTCTTTGCTTTTATATTCCTTGGTATCTTGATTAATAGTTTTGCAAAAAATATTTCATTGACTCGCCCACCATGGATGGGATTTGCATTTTTGGTGGTAAACGTTTTTGGAATTCGATTCATTACGATGCAAATGAATTTCACGAGCAAGTTTACTGAGCTTTCTTTTTTTGAACAAAGTTTTCACTCTCCCTATCTCGGGAATTCTTTAGGTGATTTGGTCATCAATATTATTTTGCTTTTTTGGATAATGGTTTTTTTTCATACAGAATTTAGAGTTCGTCCAACTAAAAAATTGACGGACATTCATCGCTTTGGATTAACTACTTTAAATTATTTTTCCATCATCCTTGGGATTTTAATGATCTCCAATGTTTTCCAACAGTTGGTTTTTAATACCGATATCGCTTTCGATTTTGATCATATTTTTAGCATAAATAAAAATAGTTTTATTGCCATCATGGCTTCGTTGCTTTTGTTGGTGGCGTTATTTTTATTTAGCCAACGAATCATGGAAACCATTTTGAAGTTAGGTTTGAAAAAATTCGTTCGGCTAGGTGCATTAGGTTTAGCTTCTTTGTTGGCGATTCCTGTGATCATAAAATCTAATTCAGATTTGCCAGTTGTAGAAATGATTATTATTGGATACATGTTCAATTTGATTTTTGATATTTACGTTGACAATAATCGTCCTAATTTTATTTGGTTGGTGATTTGGTTGGTGGTATTTGCGATGATTCCATCCATTTTATTATTTAAATATAATAATGATATGGACTTTGGAAGACGACTGGAGTATGCTGATGAACTATCTGACTTGAAAGATAGAATTGCGGAAGAGAGCTTAGAAAAAGTAAAAAAAGATATTAAAAGTGATCGAGAACTAAAGGGATTATTAAAACCATTTCCTTTTAAAGCTGATCCAAAAGATGTCCTATCTATCATTAATAAGCATTTTACAGATAATATTTATTTACATAATAATTACCGATATGACTTTCATGCTTATACTCAATTTGGTTCAGCCTTAGACTCGTTTCCCTCGGGAAAGGATAAATTAGAAATAAAATTAAAAGAAGCTACTTCCACGGGAACTAACGATTTGAAATTTCTTTCTCAAAAAAATAATAAAAATACCTACTTACTAAATTTCAATTTTTTCCCAGAAGGCTCCCCTAACGAACCGATCAATTTAGTGCTGGAAGTGGAAAGGAATCGAAGAGATCAATCAAAAGTTTTCACGGAATTACTGATCGAAAAACAGTACAAAGATCTCAATAATTTAGGAAATTACGAATACGCGATTTACAATAAAAATGAATCGCTCATTTACAAAGAAGGAAAATCTTACGATGATAAATATAAGTTTGATGCTGTCCCTTCTCCGACGGAAAATCCGATTGAGATTAAAGATGGTGGTCGTTCGCATTTAATTTATCGAGCTCCTAATGAGAATATTGTCGTGATCAGCAAGGAGTTACCGACTGCCAGAAGAATTATTACGTTGTTTGCATTCTTGTTTGTTTTGTTATTAGTCGTGATTTTAATTCTGATGCTTTTTAATTCCATTTTTAAATCACTTCCTTCTATTTTCAATTTCACCTTCGACAAAGTGATGAGTATTCGTACTCGAATCCAAATGGCGGTAATTGCATTAACCGTTATCTTTTTCTTTTCCATTGGTTTTGTGACCGTTCGATATTTTAGTGATGAAAGAGGAAATTATCACGAAGGTCGCTTGGATAGAAAAGGGAAAGCGATTTTGATGGATACTAATTTTGAACTAGAAGATTATTATAGTCGAACTGGAAATAAAGATTTTGATTATGATCGGATGTTAAAACGGATTTCTACTGTCCATCGAATGGATGTAAATATCTATGATAAAAGTGGAATGTTGATCAGTTCTTCCGAGAGTGATGTCTTCAGTAAAGGTATTGTATCGAAGTCCATGGATGCGATGGCATTCAATGCTTTGTCTCGAATGAATAAATTGAAATATACACAGGAAGAAGAAAAAGTCGGATCGTTAACTTACAAAGCTGCCTATCTTCCATTAAAATTGTCCACCCTAAAAGGCAATGAGATTGTAACACAAACGGTTGCCTATATGGGCCTCCCTTACTACTCAAAACAACGGGAGTTGCGAGATGATGTCAACGTTTTTATGGGAACGCTTTTAAATTTATATGTTTTTCTTTTATTAATTGCAGGTGCGGTGGCGATTGGAATTACTAATTCGATCACTCGACCAATTGCAAGAATTGGAGAAAAATTGAAAGAGTTTAAATTGGGAAAAAGAAATGAACCACTCGTGTGGGAAAGTAAAGATGAGTTGGGTGACTTGATTGAAGAGTATAATCGATTGATTAAAAAAGTGGAAGAGAGTGCTGAAAAACTAGCGCATCAAGAGCGGGAAGGTGCTTGGCGTGAAATGGCCAAACAAGTGGCGCATGAGATCAAAAATCCTTTGACTCCGATGAAGCTGAGTATTCAATATTTGTTGCATGCTTATCGCTCGAACCCAGAGGATATCTCTCCTTTGTTAAAAAGAGTATCGGTCACCTTGATTGAACAGATTGACAACTTGGCTTCGATTGCTTCTGAATTTTCCAATTTCGCCAAAATGCCTCGTGCTGATAATCAAAAGTTAGTGGTGAATGATTTGGTGAAATCTGTTTTTGATTTTTTCAATGAAGGCTCGGAGTTGATTGATTTAAGTTTGGAATTACCTGAGAATCAAATCTTTGTTTTTGCAGATAAAAATCACTTGATCCAAGTTTTGAATAACTTGATAAAAAATGCAACGCAAGCTATTCCTGATCATCGTCGTGGAAATATTATTGTTTCTCTGCATCAACGAGATCAAACGGCCATCATCAAAGTAAAAGATAATGGAACTGGAATTGCGGAAGATAAATGGAATAAAGTTTTTGTTCCAAACTTCACGACTAAGAATTCTGGAACTGGTTTAGGATTAGCAATTTCCAAAAATATCATTGAATCGGTGGATGGAAAAATTTATTTTGAGTCGATTGTGGATGAAGGAACTGACTTTTTTGTGGAGTTGCCGATTGTTGAAATTCGGCCGATGGAGGAGGTTTAGTTTTATTTCTTACGATTCATAATCTCACTAGAGGTGTTAGTCCGTACGGACTAACACCTCTTTTTTTTTGAAATTAACATTAGATTAATATATATATATTCGGATTGATTTTCAATACTATCATCAATCAAATGAAGGTTAAATTTGAAATAAAAAAATCATGAAAATGTTATTAAAATTTTCGATTCTGTTCTTTTTCATTTTTGGCTCTCATCAAAAAATATATGGCCAAAATTCTATTATAGGAATTAGTCCTTCTAAACTAAAAAAGGTGAACGGCTTAATGTTTAATGTCTACCCAATGGAGCATTCTGATTCCACCAGTTTTCCTACAATCAATGGAATTGAATTAGGTGTTTGTCCGCTAACTATTTTTTTTCCATTTTTAATTGCCATTCATTCTATCGATCCAGATTTTCATCAACCATTATTAGACAATATAAAATTTCAAAACCATAAAAAAATTAATGGAATCCAAGTTAGTTTTTTAAACATGGAACCTACTTTAATTAATGGGATAGATATTAATGCTTCCGGAAGTTTTGAATCAAAAGTAAATGGGTTGACTTGTTCCATGATCATCAACAAACATCACAAAATGAATGGTTTGACAATAGGGATAATGGGCAACCATGATACGGAATGCAATGGAGTCCAAGTAGGATTATTTAATTCCTCCAAAAAATTAAGAGGATTCCAATTTGGATTATGGAACAAAAATGAAAAACGATCATTACCATTTATCAATTGGTACTTTGGCAAAAAATAAGTTTACGATTAAATTTTGACCAAGCTACTGGAATTCGTTTCAGTAGCTTTTTTTTGTTCGGAACTTTCGCTATTGTTTGTTTTTGACTAAATTTACAAAGTTGATTTAAAAAAAAATGAATCAACTTTTTTTTATCTAAAAACAGCTTGTGGAAAATAAATTAACTGAAAATATTTCGCGGACTTTTGAATTGCCTTTGCCTGATGCTGCCACGATGGATCAGCAACTCGATCAGATTATTCCAAAGGTTCGACCGTGGGGAGAAGATCTTTACGAACAACAATATTATTTAGAAACTCGGTGGTTAGAGATTCGAGATGATGATGAATTTCATGAATCGGTTCTGCATATTTTTCGAGATGAAGGGGAATATATGATTTCCATTGATGGAAATATCACACAGGGGATTTGGAAAATCTTGAGTAAGTCCAATACTTTTATTATTGAAAAAATGGTCGGTGATGCCGTTATCACTAGCGAATTATATGATCTGGCTTTTTTGAATAAAGATTTTTTTATCCTCCGAAAACATGGTGATCAAAAACGAAAAGGTGGGAAAAAGTATTTTGTCTTAGCCAACGAAAGATCAGTCCGAGGATTGGAGTGGCGAGATGTAATGGAATTGTTGTACAATCAATATCGAAATAATTCGACTTATATGGTTTCATTGATTGCGTTGGTGGTTTTGGTTTTGGCGACGTTGGCGTATTCGTTTTTTTTCTAAGTAATTACAGCTCCCGCTTTGTAAATAAAGTGTTACGAAGCAGGAGCTTGGTAAGTACACAAAAACGCCTCATCTCGATTACTCGAAATAAGGCGTTTAATATTTTTATAAAAATGGTAATTAGCCAGCAACAACTCCAGCTTCAGCCAAAGCTTTAACCATAGTCTCACCAATCATCGCAGGAGAATTTACTACATATATTCCACACTCCGCCATAATTTTCATTTTTGCTTCTGCAGTATCTTCTGCACCACCAACGATTGCACCGGCATGTCCCATCGTTCTACCTTCAGGAGCAGTTTGACCTGCAATAAAACCAACAACTGGTTTTGTTCCATGAGCTTTGATCCAATGAGCAGCATCTGCTTCCATGCTTCCTCCAATCTCTCCGATCATTACGATAGCATCTGTATCAGGATCTTCCATCAATAATTGAACAGCTTGTTGAGTCGTAGTTCCGATAATTGGATCACCACCGATTCCGATACAAGTTGATTGTCCTAAACCAGCTTTGGTGATTTGATCAACCGCTTCGTAAGTCAAGGTACCTGATCGAGAAACGATTCCAATACGTCCTGGATTATGAATAAATCCTGGCATAATTCCAACTTTCGCTTCGCCCGGAGTCATCACACCTGGACAATTTGGTCCAACTAATCTGCAATCTTTATTAGCAAGAAATGCATTTACTTTTACCATATCTTGAACCGGAATTCCTTCCGTGATACAAATGATCACTTTGATTCCAGCATCAGCAGCTTCCATAATTGCATCAGCAGCAAATGGTGGCGGTACAAAAATAATAGAAGTATCTGCTCCTACTTTTTCAACTGCATCAGCAACAGTATTAAAAACTGGACGATCCAAATGAGTATTTCCTCCTTTTCCAGGAGTCACTCCACCTACCACAGGTGTTCCATATTCGATCATCTGACCAGCATGAAATGTACCTTCTTTTCCAGTAAACCCTTGAACGATGATTTTGGAATCTTTTCCTACTAAAACTGCCATCTTTATTTTTTTATTAGTTAAAATTAAATTTGTAGTTCAATATATCAGAAGACAATTACTCTCCTGTTTCTTCTTCGAAAATGAAAACATCTTCGTTATCTTTTTTCATAAAATAATGCTCTCTCGCAAACTTTTCAATATTGAGTTTATTATCCTTTTCGTCTTCTTTGACTTGTTTGATTTGTTCAATATAATAATCCTTATCAGACGCCATCTGTTGCCCTTTTTGACTTAATCCCCAATTTTCATATAATCCATGTCTATCAAAAAAAACCATCCACATTGTGACAAAAGCAAGCACCAAGAAATACTTGTTTCTTAATGGAGCAGGAATTGCTCGAGTAATCGGTTTAAATGGATTATTTCTCACCGCCATAGTCTGGGCATTTTTTTTCAAGGGCAAATATAAGATTTTTCTAACGGTTAATGATTAATGGTGAACGGTTAACACCATTATGTGTAATCCTCACAATGGGGACGTTAACCATTCACCATTAACAGTTAACCATTAAAAATTAACATTATCCAAGAAGTGCTTTTCCTGGGTAAACTGCTGCATCACCTAACTCTTCTTGAATTCGCAACAATTGATTGTATTTTGCGATTCGATCAGAACGGGAAGCAGAACCAGTTTTGATTTGACCAGTATTTAAAGCAACTGCTAAATCAGCGATCGTTGTATCTTCCGTTTCTCCTGATCGATGACTCATTACTGAAGTGAATGAATGACGATTCGCCAAACTCACCGCTTCAATAGTTTCAGTCAATGTCCCGATTTGATTTACTTTTATCAAAATTGAATTAGCAGAAGCCTCTTCAATTCCTCGTTGCAATCGAACTGTATTCGTTACAAAAAGATCATCACCAACCAATTGACATCTATCTCCGATAGAAGCTGTCAATGCTTTCCATCCAGTCCAATCATCTTCATCCAATCCATCTTCGATTGAAAGAATTGGATATTTATCTACCCAACTTTTCCAATAGTCCACCATTTCAGAACTGGTCAATTTATCTCCCGTAGAAGAAGCAAAATGATATACTTTTTCTTCAGCATTATAAAATTCAGAAGCCGCAGCATCCATTGCAATCAAAATATCTACACCAGGCTTGTATCCTGCCTTTTCGATTGATTGCAAAACGATTTCAATTGCCTCGTGATTTGATTTGATATTTGGAGCAAAACCACCTTCGTCACCTACATTAGTTGAGTAACCTTTTGATTTTAAAACATCTTTCAACGTATGAAAAACCTCTACTCCCATTCTCAATCCTTCGGAAAAAATCTCCGCTCCCACCGGCATAATCATAAACTCTTGAAAGTCAATGCTATTATCAGCATGAGATCCTCCATTCAAAATATTCATCATTGGAACTGGCAAGACATGTGCGTTGACACCTCCTAAATATCGGTAAAGTGGTTGTTCTAATTCAGCCGCTGCTGCTTTAGCCACAGCTAAAGAAACTCCTAAAATAGCATTCGCGCCTAATTTAGATTTATTGGCAGTACCATCTAGATCCAACATAATTTGATCAATCTCTCTTTGCTCAAAAACACTTGTACCGATCAAGTTATCTCTAATCTCCTCTTCTACATTGGAGCATGCTTTTAAAACTCCTTTTCCTAGATATCTAGATTTGTCCCCATCTCTTAATTCAACTGCTTCATACTTTCCAGTTGATGCACCAGAAGGAACCGCCGCTAATCCAGTATGACCTGTCTCAGTAACTACTTCAACCTCTACAGTTGGATTTCCACGAGAATCTAAAATTTCTCTTGCGTGAATGTCGATAATTGCACTCATGTTTAAACTTTTTTTTAACTCCGTTTTGGAACAGAATTGATTTGAAAAAATTAGGTTATCTCTTTTGGTTAAGTCTTAAAACTTAAGATTGGTTAGTGCATTCAAAAAGGTAGTTTTGAAGGTGCAAAGAAACGAAAAATTTGGGGGGAATTGGAGTTTTAAAAAGAACAAAATTTATCTTTTTACATTAAGTTAAAATAACAAAAGCGAGCTTTAAATTTTAAAGCTCGCTTCTTTACTGATTGGTTTTTGTCCAAATTATCACTTCACAATTTTCCTAACAATATACTCCTGTGTCTTTGTATTCGTAATTTTGATAAAATAAATACCAGAACTTATTTGTGTGAAATCTATAATATGCTTCTCATCAACTAACTCCCCTATCATCAATATCCTTCCATTCACATCAGTAACTTGATAATCTAAAATCTCATTTATTCCGTTTTGACTGGCACAACTTCTCCGTAATACATAGGCGTGCCAGCGAGTATTGTTCAAACTTATCTATCATCTTTTTCCTATATAATTTATAATCTTCTTTTTTGAATCTTCATTTTTTGAATTTTCAGGATATTTTTGTTCATTTAAAAATTCAATTAAAGTAATCTCTTGCCTTGGTGTGTTATTATGGGCAGGTCTAACAAAAATATAATTTGGTATTTTTGCTTTTCTTTCTATAACCAAGTATTCTAGTATATCTAAATTATCATATATAATACAATTAGATAGAGGACCTTTTCCATTAATATAATTATAGTCATTAATATCAGCTCCTAATTCAATTACTTTTTTTACTAATTCAATACAGTTTGACTTAGTAGCAATCATAAGAGGTGTCTCTCTCGTTATGTATTTTGCGTTAAGATATATTACATCTATTTTATCATTTATTCTACCTCCTTTTTTAATAAGTATCTCTAAAATATCTGTTTTACAATTTTTCTTATAAATCTTATTACAAGCAATAAAAACAGCCGTTGTAACTTCACTATTGATACCAAAAGCTGGTTTTGATTTTTTATTAGGATTAGCTCCTAATTCAAGTAGTTTATTTACAGACTTTTCTAAATCATTAGCAACAGATAGCATGAGTAAAGAGTGCCCAAATTTAGGGTCTAGATAATCAATTAAGTTATTATTATCTTTTACAATCTTTTCAATCTTTTTTACATTTTCATTTTTAACAGCTATAGCTAATTCATATGCTTCAGTGCCTTTAAATGATTCAAAATTAAATCCAGGTAAATAGCCATCACAACTAACAAATAAGAATATTAAAATAAAGTATATAATATTTCTCATAATTAAATTATTATTTAGGTTTAGGGTTTGTTAATCCATCAATCATACTTATAATACTATGTCTTCCTTTACCACTTATGCCGGGACGAACCATTTTTATTTTACCAACAGCAGAAGCTACTGGTAAAATGTCTTGAATAATTGAAAGTGGATCACTTATCATTTGGAATAAAGTAACGCTTTTATCATAGCTTTTAAACAAACCTTTAACTCCACCTAAATAAAGCTTTGTTGCAAAACTTATTCCTGCTGCATTAAATGTTAATGCTTGTTTACCTGTAACAATCGCATTAACACTTGCAGTCCCACCTCCTAAAGAGTGCCCCGTAAAAATTAACTCTGCATCACCTAATGATTTACTTATTGCCTTAGCATTACTTATAGATTTTGCATATTGAGAACTTACAGCAGCTGTTTGCTTTGCAGTTGCTCCAATTTCTTTAATGCTTGTTGGTTTTGTACCAGCAGTAGCATAAGTATATTCTGTCGAACCATCTTTCCTAACTCTTTCGTAAAGTTTAGATTGCAATCCTGTATTTTTATTATCAAAATCAGATTTCTTTAATCCAATATCCCTTGAACTTACTTATTAATGATTCTTCACATTTGGCATAACTTACTACTTAGAAAAGCAACCAAAATAAAAAAACGGAAAGCAAGATGATATTTCTTACTTTCCGTTCTTATTTTAAGAATCAAAACTGATTTTACTTCGCTACTACAACCTTCGCATCCTCTTCCAACATCTCTAAAAATTGATCAAAAAGATATCTCGCGTCATGCGGCCCAGGAGCAGCCTCAGGGTGATATTGAACTGAAAAAGCTTTTTTGTTTTTCACTTTAATCCCTTCGATTGTATCATCATTCAAATTCACATGAGTGATTTCTACTTTATCACTTGCTTTAATTGCATCTGGACTTACTCCAAAACCATGATTTTGGCTAGTAATTTCGCATTTCCCTGATGCTAAATTTTTCACCGGATGATTAATTCCTCGGTGTCCGTGATGCATTTTGTAAGTAGGAATATCATTAGCCAAAGCTAGAATTTGATGTCCTAAACAAATACCAAAAAGTGGTTTATCTTCTTGTAAAAATGCCTTTGCAGAAGCAACTGCATATTCCATCGGTTCTGGATCACCAGGACCATTGGAAAGAAAATATCCATCAGGATTCCAAGCAATAACATCTGCGGCAGGTGTTTTTGCTGGAAAAACTTGTAGGTAACAATTGCGTCTTGTAAAATTGCGTAGGATATTCATTTTCGTTCCAAAATCCATTACAGCAACTTTAAATTTAGCGGTAGGATCTCCGTAAAAATATGGCTTCTCAGTACTCACTTTACTCGCTAGTTCTAAACCAGCCATACTTGGAGCCTTTTTCAAACGCTCTTTCAATTCTTCTAAATCCGCACTTTCTGAAGAGATAATTCCATTCATTGCTCCCTTTGTTCGAATATGGCGAACAATTGCACGAGTATCTAAATCTGAAATTCCAACTAACTTCTCTTTTTCAAAATAATCCTGAATAGATTCATCAGCCATTTTTCGAGAATATTGCCAAGTGAAATTTTTGCAAATCAACCCCGAAATCTTGATCGAGTCTGATTCAGCATCAGCATCTTTTGTTCCGTAATTTCCAATGTGCGCATTAGTTGTAACTAACAATTGGCCAAAATAAGATGGATCTGTAAAAACTTCTTGGTATCCAGTCATTCCCGTATTGAAGCAAATTTCACCTGTTGTGGTTCCAATCGCTCCAGCTGATTTTCCGTGAAAAACTGTTCCATCTTCTAATAATAAAACTGCAGGTACTTGTTTCATGATAAAAATCAATTATAATTTGAAAAATGTGATTAATAGCTGTCCTTTCAAATAGTAATCTCAATTCTTCTAAAATTAAGAACTGAACAAATTCTTTAACTACACATATAAGTCGCATAGCCTCTAAAAGTTTATTTTTTCCTAAAAAAAAGGCTGTTCACTTAGAAAGTAGAACAGCCTTTTTTACAAAACTATAACGAAATCATAATAATTATTCCTTTTCAGCTGAATCAGAATCTTTAGTATGAGTATCTTCATTTACAACTGTCTCTGACTCGTCTCCTTTTACCACTTCTTCAACTGTATCAGCAACAACAGCAGCAGCTTTAGCACCACCTCTTCTTCTTCGAGTCTTTTTCTTACCAGCTCCAGCAGGAGCTTTATCGTTCGTATAAACGGTGTTATAGTCTACAAATTCGATCATCGCCAATTCTGCAGCATCACCTTTACGAAAGCCAATTTTGATAATTCGTAAATATCCACCCGGTCTATCAGCAATTTTTGCTGCTACATTATCAAATAATTCAATGATAGATTCTTTACTTTGTAAATAACTAAAAACAACCCGTCTAGAGTGAGTAGTATTCGTTTTACATTTTGTAATAATTGGCTCCAAGTGAAGTCTTAATGCTTTAGCTTTTGCTAAAGTTGTATTAATTCTTTTGTGCTCAATTAATGAATTAGACATGTTTTTCAACAATGCCGTTCTATGGCCTTTTTTTCGACCTAAGTGATTAAACTTTTTACCGTGCCTCATTTCTGACTGGTTTGATTTAATTAAAAAATAAAGAACATCGCAGCACCGGAATCTTTAGGATGCATCGGTTACTGCATTATATTAAGTTAGAGATTGATAACTAATTACCAATCTCTAATTTTTGTATTACTCTTCGTCTAATTTATATTTCGATAAATCCATTCCAAAAGTTAAACCTTTGTCTTGAAGTAATTCTTCGATTTCAACCAAAGATTTCTTACCAAAATTTCTAAATTTCAACAACTCGTGAGTATCGTATTTAACCATCTCAGCCAAAGAATTAATCTTAGCAGCTTTCAAACAGTTATATGCACGAACTGAAAGATCCAAATCCTCCAAAGATGTTTTTAACAACTTACGCATGTGTAAGATGTGCTCATCTACAATGTTGTCTTCACGGCTACCACCATCTTCAAAAGTGATATTTTCGTCAGTAATCAACATTAAATGTTGGATCAAAATCCGAGAAGCATCTTTGATTGCTTCTTCTGGGTGAATTGTACCATCAGTTTTTACATCAATAGTCAATTTTTCATAATCCGTTCTTTGACCTACACGAGTGTTAGATACTTTGTATGCAACATTCTTGATTGGTGTGTAAATTGCATCGATTGGGATAACTCCAATTGCAGCATCTTTTGGCAAATTCTCATCTGCAGGAACATATCCACGACCTTTAGTAATCGTTAATTCCATCTCAAGATTAACAAATGGCTCCATGTTGCAAACTAACAAGTCTGGATTCATTATCTTAAAAACATTAGTGTGCTCCTCAATGTCACCCGCTCTAAACTCCTCTTTACCACTAATTGTTAAGTATATTTTTTCAGAAGAAATATCTTCATCAGCAATTAATTGCTTGATCCTGATTTGTTTCAAATTCAAAATAATATCAACTACATCTTCCACTACTCCTCTGATAGTAGCAAATTCATGCTCCACACCAGCAATACGTACTGCAGAAATAGCGAAACCTTCCAAAGAGGAAAGTAAAACTCTTCTCAATGAGTTCCCTACTGTTTGACCGAATCCTGGCTCAAGTGGTTTGAAGTCGAAAGTACCTTCGAAGTCGTTGGCTTTCTGCATCAAAATCTTGTCAGGCTTCTGGAAATTTAAAATGCTCATATTTATTGGAGGTATTATTTGAAGAAAAATGAATAATTAAAACTCGTTAAGTAAATATTGAAGACTTACTTTTAAAAAGCCAAGCATTAATTTTTTTGAAAATACTATGCAGTAATATCTGTAGTACTAAAACAATCAGCAACAACTGATGAAGTACCAATTGTTGCTGAAGTTTATTTCTATTTAGAGTATAACTCGACGATCAACTGTTCGTTGATGTTCTCTGGAATATTTTCTCTCTCCGGGTATTCTAAGAATTTACCAGTCATTTTAGATGGAGTAAACTCAATCCAACCGAATTTCTTAGATTCATTTTTATTTGCATTTATGCTTTCTTCAACCACAAGCAATCCTTGAGACTTTCCTCTAACAGCAATCACATCACCAGGATATAATTGAGTAGAAGGAATATTATTAACGATACCGTTGATAACAATATGCTTATGAGAAACTAATTGACGAGCTGCTCTTCGAGTAGGTGCAATACCCATTCTAAAAACAACATTGTCTAAACGAGCTTCTAAGAATTGAAGTAAAACTTCACCAGTAACACCTTTCTTACGAGTTGATTTCTCGAACAAGTTTCGGAATTGACGCTCCAATACACCATAAGTATATTTAGCTTTTTGCTTTTCCATTAATTGGTTAGCATAATCCGATTTTTGTTTTCTCTTTCGAGAATTACCGTGCTGCCCCGGAGCATATTTCTTTTTTTCAAAAGCTTTGTCAAAACCAAAAATTGGTTCTCCTAATGCTCTAGCCTTTTTTGAAGTGGGTCCAGTATATCTTGCCATTTCTAATTATAATTTTCTATGGATATTTAATTTCCTATTGGAATAAATTAGTCCCAAAAGGGATTAAACTCTTCTACGTTTAGGTGGACGACAACCGTTGTGAGGGATTGGAGTCATATCTTTGATTTTAGATACTTTGATTCCAACATTGTCAACTGCACGGATAGCAGATTCTCTTCCAGAACCAGGTCCTTTTACATAAACAATTGCATGACGCATTCCTGCTTCATAAGCTACTTTTGCAGCATCTGTAGCAGCTACTTGCGCAGCATAAGGTGTATTTTTCTTAGAACCTCTAAAGCCAGCTTTCCCAGCAGATCCCCAAGAGATAACTTGTCCAGCCTTATTGGTCAAAGAAATAATGATGTTGTTGAAAGTAGCTTGAATATGCACTTGGCCTTCAGCTTCAACTTTAACTTTCCTTTTTTTTGCTATTTTTTTACCTTTCGCCATTTTGAAATGTCGTTGTTAGTTGAGAAGTTGTAGGTTTTAAAAAAAACAGACAACTGGCAACCATGATCAATATATTATTTAGTAACTTTTTTCTTACCTGCAACAGTCTTCTTCTTACCTTTTCGAGTACGAGCATTAGTCTGCGTACGTTGTCCTCGTAATGGTAAACCCTTACGGTGACGCAATCCCCTGTAGCATCCAATATCCATTAAACGTTTGATATTGGTTTGTACTTCAGACCTAAGCTGACCTTCAACTTTATATTCGTCTTGGATAAGTTTAGAAATTTCACGGATATTATCATCAGTCCAATCACTAATTTTAGTATGCTCATCAACACCCACTCTATCCAAAATTTCTTTTGCTAAAGTCGATCCGATGCCATAAACGTAGGTCAAACCGATAATTCCTCTTTTGTTACGTGGTAAATCATTACCTGCAATACGAGCCATATTATTTTGATTATGTATTCGTCCCCTGTAGGGGCTAAATTATTTACTTAAAAATTATCCTTGACGTTGCTTAAACCTAGGATTCTTCTTGTTAATTACGTACAATTTTCCTTTTCTTCGAACGATCTTACAATCTACTGATCGTTTTTTTATGGAAGCTCTTACTTTCATGATATTTATTTTAGTTGTTATTTCAAAAAAATAACAATGTTATTATTTGTATCGGTAAGTTATTCTACCTCTTGATAAATCGTATGGAGACATTTCTACTGCAACCTTATCTCCTGGTAAAATTCGAATATAATTCATTCTCATTTTTCCTGAAATAGTTGCTACAATTTGATGGTCATTCTCCAAACGTACTCGAAACATTGCGTTTGACAATGCTTCTTCAATGATACCATCTTGTTTTATTAAATCCTGTTTTGCCATGTTTAAATTTTCGGAATGCAAATATCTAACTTTTTATCGAAATTTCCCTAACTTCTGGGTTATTTTTAATATTCTCTTCTACTTTATTATGATTCGATAAAATATCTGCCTTTTCCTTTCTTACTACTATTGTGTGTTCATAATGTGCTGACGGAGTCATATCTTTCGTAATTATAGTATGTCCATCAGATGATTGTCTAACCTCTCTTTTTCCCAAATTAATCATTGGCTCAATTGCGATAACTAATCCATTTCTTAAAACGGGTCCTCTTCCTCTTTTTCCAAAATTAGGAACTTCAGGTGCTTCGTGCAATTGTTTTCCTAATCCATGTCCAACCAATTCTCTGACTACACCATAATTAAATGGTCTCTCACAATAATTTTGAATTGCATAACTAATATCTCCTATTCTCTTTCCGACAACAGCTTGCTCAATACCTTTGTATAAAGCTGTTTTGGTTACCCGAAGTAAATCCATGGTTTCCTCTTTTACATCTCCAAGTGCAAATGTATAAGCTGCGTCACCATAAAATTCATTCATGTAGGTTCCACAATCTACAGAAACAATATCTCCATCTTTAAATTCATAGTCTGAAGGAACTCCGTGAACAACACCTTCGTTTATTGAAATACAAAGTGTTGCTGGAAAACCATAAAGACCTTTAAATCCCGGAACTGCACCATGATCTCGAATAAGCTCTTCTGCTTCTCGATCTATCTTAGCTCCTTTTACTCCTGGTCGAATGACGCTGGCAACATGAGCTAAAGCTTTACAAACTAACAAACAACTTTCTCTAATTAACTCTACCTCTTCGTCAGTTTTATATATTGGCTTCTTCTTCAAAATATAAAATTCGTATTTACTGTTTCTATAAAATCAATCAAAAACAAAATAAGATTAAACCCTTACTTTTTGAAAAATTACATACTTGCCCCAATCCCTTGAATTCTACTTCTTCCTTGACCTCTTCCTGACTTCACTAACCCATCATATTTACGCATCAGTAAGTGACTATCAATTTGTTGTAATGTATCTAAAACAACTGCAACTAAAATCAATAATGACGTTCCACCAAAGAACATTGCAAATCCAATGTTAATTCCTAAGACATTTGCAGCTACTGCTGGAAGAATAGAAATTAAACCTAAAAATATAGATCCTGGCAAAGTAATTCTTGATGTTACTGAATCGATAAAGTCAGCCGTATTCTTCCCTGGTTTAATGCCTGGAATAAATGCATTTTGTCGTTTCAAATACTCTGCATATTGAGTAGGATTTACTAATAATGCAGTATAAACGTATGTGAATATAACTACTAAAAAGAAGTAGATAATATTATATGACCATGATGTAAAATCAGACAAGCTACTTAAGAACCCAGTTCCCCCACCATCTGGTGAAGCATAGTTACCAAGAGCTGCTGGCAAGAACATTAATGCTTGAGCAAAAATAATAGGCATTACCCCTGCTGCATTTACTTTCAATGGAATGTAATCTCTGTTTCCAGTTGCGGGCATTGCATTAGAACTTCTTCCAACCATACGCTTAGCAAACTGAATAGGAATTCTTCGAACTCCTTGCACTATCAAAACGGTAGCCACTACAACTCCGAATAATGCTGCAAACTCTAGAACCAACATAATAAGGTTACCATCATTGAATTGACTTGTAACCTCAAATACTAAGGCACCAGGAAGTGTTGCAATAATTCCAATGGTAATCAAAAGTGAAATACCATTACCAATTCCTTTATCGGTGATTTTCTCCCCTAACCACATAGCGAATACAGTACCTGTAGTCAAAATGATTAAGTTAGCAAAATAGAATAATGTTTTTTGATTCTCCATCGCAGTTGCGATCGCTCCTTGAGAATCTAAATATGATAAATAACCACTACCCTGAACTAAACAAATTGCAACTGTTAACCAACGAGTAATCTGTGTAATTTTTTTCCTACCAGACTCCCCTTCGCGCTGTTGCAACCTTTGAAAATAAGGAACAGCAAATCCTAATAACTGAATAATAATCGATGCTGTAATATATGGCATAATCCCTAATGCAAAAACAGCCGCACCCAAGAAGGCACCACCTGAAAAAGCATTGATTAAATCTAAAAGACCGCCACCTCCAGATTGAGTAGCTGCAGCTAATTTTCCTGCATCGACACCTGGCAAAACCACAAAGCAGCCAAACCGGTATACAGCTAAAATTAATAGGGTGAACATAATTCGATCCCTTAAGTCTTTAATTTTCCAAATGTTCTGTAGAGTAGTAATTAATTTTTTCATTAAATTTTTTTAAACAAGATTAACACTTCCACCAGCTCCCTCAATTGCAGTTTTTGCAGCATCAGAAATGGCATGTACATTAATAGAAAGCTTAGCTTTCAATTCCCCCCTGCCTAAAATTTTAACTCGATCATTTTTTCGGACTATTCCACTTGCAACTAATGTTTCCATATCAATTGTTGTCAAGTTGTGTTTCTCTGAAATAGCTTGTAATCGGTTTAAGTTTAACGGTACGGATTCTACTCGATTAGGATTCTTAAATCCTCTCTTTGGAAGACGCATCTGCAATGGCATCTGTCCACCTTCAAAATTACGTTTGCTTTTGTAACCTGAACGAGACTTTGCACCTTTGTGACCACGTGTACTTGTACCACCATGACCTGAACCTTGTCCACGAGCTATTCTCTTTCCCTTTTTGATCGAACCTGCAGCGGGTTTGAGGTTGTGTAATTCCATGATTTTTATTTTTAACATTGAATCCCGAAAGAATTCAAAACTTTTTTACAAGAAATAATTACGTTAATAATTTACATTTGTTCCACTTTCACCAAATGATTAATTTTGGCAACCATCCCCAAAATCTGAGGAGTAGTTTCGTGAACAACTGACCTATTCATCTTTTTGAGTCCCAATGCAATCATTGTTGCTTTTTGGCGCTTGCTCCGGTCGATGACACTTTTTACTTGAGTAACTTTAATCTTTGCCATATTCTTATGATTATAGATTATGAATTAACAATGATGGATTAGAAAATCCTAAATT
>Ga0209712_10001264_pt1 | contig 21726 bp, 19 predicted proteins | sample ArcOceMetagenome_FD_187443 | JGI IMG/M metagenome (GOLD analysis project Ga0209712, IMG submission 187443) | Marine eukaryotic phytoplankton communities from Arctic Ocean - Arctic Ocean - Greenland ARC118M Metagenome (SPAdes) (version 2) | ecosystem: Environmental > Aquatic > Marine > Oceanic...
GTCAACAGATCAAGTTGCTACTACATACCTCTAGTAGGTCAATGCTTCGCAGTTCAAGTGGATTGAAACAATTGTGACTTGTCGTGAGAGCCTTCGATTTTGCTTAGCGTCTGTCCCAAACATTTCTGATCATTGGGAGCCGCACAAAATTTCAATTGTCGATGCGCACCGGAATCTCACATTTCAGAAGAAATCGTTCTGCTTCGCGCAACCTACTAAACCGTGATGGTAAGTAAGGCTAATAAACAACATGTCAAAATATAGAACACGTCCACTTGTATGCCTACAAGTATTTTTTAGTAACTTATTAACAACTCTATGATACTGTACTGTTGATTGATTCAAGTTGATCAGCCCCTTCTTTGAAACTAACACGACCAAGGAACAAAAATCATTGGCATTAATTGTCTCAACGCATGAATGTTGAGATAACATAAGTAAGGCGATTAGATAAAGGGAAAGAGGAAGAATAATAGAAAAGTCGATAAGATTTTGACGAGACGTGACGTTATTTCTGCCGATAACGTCTGCAGAAATAACGTCTCGTCAAAATATGGATTCACTCTTCGGGCATTTTGGCATTTTCTCACTTCTCACGTGATGGTTTTCATATTACCAGTTTGAAGTTGTATTGGTTATATGCCATCCAACCTTCATGAAATAAAATGAAGGAATCACAATCACAATCGTCAATAAAGAAGACTTCCATCTTTAATGCTTTGATAATATACGGCGTTGTACCCGTTCTCATCTTTGTTGCGTTTGCATTCATGGACGAGACTTATACCCTCGGATTGCTCGATGCGTATCGTGTACCAGCACCAGCACCATCACCATCACTAGTGCCCAAGCCGCCACCGCTCAATTCAGAGCAGCAGCAGCATCAGCAGCAGCAGCAAGTCCAAGTGTTCAAAGACTCTTCTGAACATATTCAAAAGGTAGAGAGCAAGCAATCGAGTTCGGATGCTGGGAGAGAGGCCACTGGTCACCAGTCCAAAAGGATGCAAGAGCAGCCCGCCAAGAAGAGACCAACCGAGGAGCAGCATGGATCCAGCATAGACGATCAAATAGATTACCTTCGTCAGGAGTACACAAACGACACTGGTAGTATTTACAAGGCGCTTCATCTTGCGGAAACTTTTCTATACAGAGATATGAATGTTCACGATGGCGGATCTATCCAATCCGAATCTATCAGGACTTTCCTGTCGGCAATTGAATTGATCAAGAGGAAGCGAGATGAGACCATCCGGCAAGGCAGAGATGTACACGAGTCACCTCAGGGGCGAGTTTTGAATATTGAAGAAGATATTTACATGCAGATTGAGATGAGGTCGATGCAAGGTCTTCTAGTGAAAGCATACTGCGATTTAGGAAGACAATGTAAGTTAGTTCCGTTTCATCTATGTGGTGTTGTTTGCCCCAGACATCATACTGACCCCAACATGAACACCAATACATGAACATTGACTCAAAACAGATTATATGGCAAGTATGTTTGAAAAAGCTGTTGGCGTTTACAATGCAGCATTGGCATTAGAACCAAAATGTTCACATGCCCTGCAACTACGAGCATCGAATTTGATGATTCTTGGTAGATATGACGAGGCAGGAAAGGACTATGTTGAAATTATGAAAAAAGAATCATACCCTCTCGAAATCTATGGGGGGATCACAAAAATTCTCGTCGCGAAGGAGAACGCAATACCGAATGGATGGGAGTTACTCAGGACAGCATTATCCGATTCTATCCCATCCGCCACCGAACAATTAAGAGAAGTATCTTTATCTTCGTATAGGAAGGCAGAATTACTGAACCGACTCAAGGTGATGTACCTTGCGCTGTTTTCGTACCACGACCATAAATCGAAAGATACTGAAAATGCGTGGGAGAGCTTAACAATGGCGAACAAATACAAACTGGCAGCTTTGCCGCCTTATAACTATGCATTGGAGAAGCATAAGGTCGACACTGTACAACAGATATTTCAACAAGGTTTTTGGCCTGCTGGGGTTGGAAGCAGATCAAAGAGTCCAATATTCATCGTCGGGTTCCCAAGAAGTGGATCGACACTTCTGGAAAGAATTCTAGACGCCCATCCTGCAATAATTGGTACCGGGGAAGACTCCGTGTTCAATGGAATGTTGGGTGAAATTCGCGACGGAGTTGTCAAGGCGTCAATGGCTGGTTCGCCGGAGCACTTAAAATCGATAGTTCGTCAGTTTGCAGATAAGGTAGATAGAGTCACGAAGAACAAGTGGTCTGAGCGTAACGAGCAGCAGGAGACTGAAATGGCTCCCCCAAAGCGTTTCGTGGACAAAATGCTCACAAATTACGTCAACGTTGGATTCATACATATGCTATATCCTGATGCTCTCATTTTACACATATCGAGAGAACCGATGGATTGTTTATATTCATCATACAAACACGACTTTGTTACAGGAAACCTTCAATATACAGGAGATTTCTCAGCACTGGCACATATGTACAGTCAATATAGAGATTTGATGAATCATTGGGATAGGCAGCTTCCCGGGAGAGTCACTCATATCAGATACGAAGACATTGTGCATGATATGCCGGGTACAGCAAAAGCTATCATTGCAGCAACTGGCCTTCAATGGGATGATAGAATTCTGGAGTTCCACAAGACAAAATATGTAGCAAACACATACTCGACTACACAAGTGAAAAATCCTATATACAAAGACAGCTTGCAGAGCTGGAGACGGTACGAGAAGCACTTGGATCCACTGAAGACGATGTTGGGAACAAAATATACGAGCCACAGCACTCGAACAACTCTTCGAAGATGAACAAAATATCATTGAGTCGCCCTCGAATTTTCAAATCAGGAGCCATTTTATGAATAAGCAACAATTCATTAACATTCAATCAATGTATGAATAATACTGATTTTTCTATATATTTGTAAAAATGCACTTGGCAACCTTTAATAAACGTAGTACAGGTACAGTGCTACTAGAGACAGCTGACACCCCTAGATTATATCAGTAAAACGGCATAGCATATGTCACAGAGAAGATCCTCGTGAATTTCAACAGCATTTGGGCGCTTGGATCAATCCCTTCTGAACAATAGCCGACCTCCCTCCCTCATGGTTGGTCTCCTTCCATTCCATTCCTCGACAAAATCAAATCAAACAGCTTCAAACGACTGATGCTTTATTTTGCGTTTGCGCGGTGTTGTCGTTGTTTGGCACGAAACATTCTTGAGAAAGCTGATGGCAGCTATTTTAAGGGCACATCCGTCATCCGTCAAACACTGATTGGACGTCCGCATAATTTTTGATATAGTCGTCTTTGCTTCGTTCGGGTCCAAGGTGATATTGCCATTCAAAAGGTCAACTATAGGCTGGATGATGGCTACTTTCTTCTTCGCCTTATCCTTCCAACGCCTTGCAAAGAACTTGGACTTGTCAAATAACTGATGACAATTTGCGCATCTGGGCGATACCTTCTTATGTCCCCCTTTATGCCGAGAAGTACTAAATTGAAAATAGGGTTGGGCATGGCATGAGATTGGATTACACATGGAACATGGATGAAAGAGAAATATGACATTGAGCGAAACGAAATAGAACTTACTCTCCAATCAATGAACAATTCAGCGAAAAGACGGAATAAATTCCATTACATGTGACCTCCTTCGCTGCATAATCACTTTCGTCCTTCCCTCTGTAATATTTCTTATATAACGCCAATCCAGTCTGTAAATCATGGTTCATCAAATCATCCCATTCCAAACAACCGAGGCAGTTATCTGTTGGTACCTCGCTTAATTGCGTTGCCAAAGGAACCATTGAACTAGTAATGATATTGATGGAATCAAGTTGATGTATATCTTCCGCAACAATTATATCTGAATGTGGTTTTCCATCATCAACATAATTATCATCGTTTTTGAGTAACACCTCTGCTGCAATCGTCGAATCCTGAGGCTGCGTATCTGCCAATGGTTGCCTGGGTAGTACTCTCATTTCTGCCTGTGGGTTTCCTTCGTGATAAAATGTGTGCGGTGATGGTTGGCTACTAGGTACGACGAGTACACCACTTGTAACTGCTTGTGCTTGTAGTTTCCCCTCCTGATCGCCTATGGCTTCTGATGACGCTGCTGCTGCTGCCTCGTTAGTTGACATTGTCACGATCGATGGCATCAATTTAACTTTCTTCTTATCCGGTTGCGGTAGGTCAGGGAGAGGAGGCTCCACATGCGTCTCTTCGTACGAATGTTCATGTGAAGCACCAGCAGCACCAGCACCAGCATCAGCATCAGCACCACTTCTCATCTTCTCGGAAGCTTGAAATGCGGCGAGAGAGGAAGTATGGCCAGGACTCTTTCGCACATGATCTAAAAATCGACCAAACGTAAAGGGATAGTTTCTTCTGGATGTAACATGGGCACTTTTAGGATTGTGGATTTCACACAACCCACAAGTAATACTTGTGCCTTCGATGCAGAAAATGGACTGCTGAAGTAGAGGTTCCAAGTCCTTCATTCTTTCGGGGATGGACCATTTCCCCACAGGTCCCCGAACAGCGGGCTCTTCGATAGAGGTTGTTGTTATAGTTTTGGTAACCATACTGTCGTTCATTTCTCTTTGGGTGTGATTTGCTTTACTTGGACCGGTTCTCTCTGGGATTGATGTGTTATTGTACCTGCGGTATTGTTCATTGACGAGTATTATGGCGGGGTGGTCTCTCTTCTTCTCCCGTCGTCTTGTCTTTCATGTATGTACGGTATGTACGTACGGTATGATACGGTAGGAAATGTGACTGGTAGAGGTGCACGAAGATATATCTTGGAATACACAAATTGACGGGTCTTTTCTATGTATTTCTTATTTCTTCGGTTTTTAATTTGTATTCAAAGAATTCTGATCAAATTCTTCTTGATGACTAGATTGGAGATGATGGTCTTCGGTTTTGATGGTCTGTGGCACAGTTCGTCCGTCCGTCCATCTGCTGCCGTGATGCGTTAACTATGCGTTAACTATGCGTTAACTATGCGTTATATCATGTAATTCAAGGAAGAGGCTTTTTTTTTTTTGAGGAAGTAAGGAGCGAGGAAGAACGGACCAGCAGCTTGAAGCTTGAAGCTTGAAGCTACTGGACTACTGGACTACCACCGTACTACGACCTACCATGCTCCAGCTTGCTACTTGCTATGTACCATAATTCGCCACCTTGCTACCTACCGTACCACCTACCATAAACATAAACATAAAGAAGGCTAGGCTTCTCATTCCTCATCGTACTTTTCCAAAATGAATGCAAAGACGCTTTCACATATTCGAGGTCTGCGAAAACTCGCTTCACATTCTTTAACAAGACAGAAATCAACCCATGCATCGAGCACAAAGAGTAATGACATTTATGAACAAGCACTTGCAAATGCATCTCAATTCGACCAAGAAAACAATTACATACATGAACGAATGACTGTGCCCCATTGTGTTCGAACGCTTGTAACGCCAATACGAGCAGCTCCGAACCATGCCGATAAAGAAGGAATTATGAAACATGTCCCGCCTCATATTGTTAGACCACCTTATGCTCGCACTGGAAATGTTCCCCAGCCTCCTCATTTTATCATCATCAACGAAGAAGAAGAAATCAATTCACTTCGAAAATCAGCTAGACTTGCCCGAGATGTGTTGGACCTCGCTTGTAATTCTGCAAAAGAAGGATTGACGTCCAATGACATTGATAGGATTGTGCATGATGCAATCATTGAGGCTGGGGCATACCCTTCTCCATTGAATTACGCACGGTTTCCAAAATCAGTTTGCAGTTCCATCAACGAAGTCATCTGCCACGGTATTCCTGATGAAAGACGGATGAAAAAGGGTGATTTGGCAAGTTTTGATGTCAGTTGTTACCTCGATGGTTTCCACGGTGACAACTGCGGCAGCATTCTTATTGGTGACAATGATCCCAACTTGAACTTCACTAGTGCAACGGAAGAGACTCTATTTGTGACGGGGAGGAGATTGATCCAAGCCACACAAGAGGCATTGGATGCCGCTATATCCACTTGTCATGATGGATCTTGTTTGACGGGGATTGGAGAAGCGATTTCTTGTGTTGCGGATGCGTATGGTTATTCAAGTGTGGAGAAATATCGAGGACATGGAGTTGGAAGAGATTTTCATTGTCCACCTTTCGTGAAACATTACCGGAATGATGATTACCTGACCTTGAAGGAGGGAATGGTGTTTACAATCGAACCAATGATTACCGAGGCAAGACAAGACTGTGTTGAATGGGACAGCGATGGATGGACGGTTGTCACAAGGGATGGTGGCAGAGCTGCGCAGTTTGAACATATGGTAGCAATCACAAGTGACGGAGCGCAAATCTTGACACTGCCGACTCCCACAGAATAAGTTAATTCTAAAGAAATCATTGCTAACTATCAAAAGGTGTCACCTTTATTTACTCTATTTACAACAGCAAAGTCTCAGGCGTCTCAATGGCAGCCTTGAATGCACTCAAAAATTGAGCACCGACAGCTCCGTCCACAACACGGTGATCGCAACTGAGAGTTGCAGTAAGAAGCACCTTTGTTTCATAAATATCATCTCCTTCGCCACCTTCCTTTGGCACAACTCTGTTTTCAGCAGCTCCCAACGCCAATGCTACAGCCTGTGGTGCTCTGATAATGGGTGCGCAACTCTTAACTCCGTACATTCCCAAATTCATGAAAGTGACTGTTCCAACCGCAGCAAAATTCTCACCAGCAATTGTTCCTTCCTCAATACTCTCCAAGTTGGAGGATAGTTCCTCCGAAATAGATTTAACTCCTCTAGAACCTACATTCTGAACAAGGGGAGAATAGAGATTATCTCCATTGCCCATGACAACATTGATATCAATATTGTCATACATTCTGACAGAATCTCCCATCCATGAAGCATTTGCAGCAGGACAAGCCTTCATTGCACAAGCTGCAGCCTTAATAAGAAGATCGTTGAGAGCGAGTTGAGAATCCTCGCCCAAAGTTGAGTTAAGAGTGGAACGAAGACCAATGAGTGAATCAAGGGTGATGTCCACGGTAAGATAGTAGTGAGGAATGGTTTGTTTGGAATGCGAAAGAAGATTTGCAGTTGCGATAGAAGCCTCGTTGAGAGGGTAATCGGTGTAGTTATCCCCAACAATAGGTACTGCAGCGGGAGTTGGTGCTACTGGAGCTGCTGCTGCTGCTGCGGTGGCAGCGGGTTCTGCTGCAGTGGCAGCCATTGGAATGTATTCTTTCACATCATCAGCAATAATACGTCCATCGGGTCCAGTTCCAACAATTGCAATAGCTGCAAGGTTGAGTCCCTTCTCCTTTGCGATCGTCCATGCAAGAGGAGAAGCAAACATCCTTCCTCCGCTGGGGGCAGGTGTGGCAGCTGGAGCTGCGGCAGGAGCTGCCGCGACGGGTGCAGCAGCTGGAGCTGCAACAGCTTCTGATACTACTGGTGCGGGGCTCGCTTCTGGAGCAGCTGAAGCTTCTGCTACATAATCCTTAAATGCATCAACATCATCAGCTTCTTCTACAGTAATAACAATTGGAACTCCGCAGGAAATCTCATCTGGACCAGCACTGGCAAGAATCTTTGCAATTACTCCATCGTCTTGTGCTTCAAATGACATAGTTGCTTTATCGGTCTCGATCTCACAAATGGAATCACCGGCTGCGAATGAGTCTCCTTCTCCCAAATTCCAAGAAGCGATAGTTCCTGCTTCCATTGTCTATTGTATTTGTGGTGTGGTAAGAGAAGAAATAAGTGAGAACACTACGATGACAGAGTGATAGTATATGAAAAACTACAGTGCCGGTACTGGAGTTGACGAAGAACGTATGGCAGCAGAGCAAAAGCAGTGGAACAAATCCATGAAAAGTGTATCTTCCGACTCGTCCCTACTGACATCAAATTGAAATTACTTCGATCTGATTGAATGAAACTTACAGGTGAGAGAGAAGGCATACCGACGACCTCATGAGCTGGATATGTCGTAGATAGCCAACGTTGCATGCTAATACCTCCAAATAGAGCGGAAGATTGAGGTTGAGCAACTCCAGCTCCACGAGCGCAAGAAGAAATTCTCGATATTAACCCTCCATTTTGACGGGCAGTGATTGAAAAGAGTCTTGCAGTTGCCATGGTTGCGTGCTTGTGTAATGACAGCAAAGTGGAATTGGTACAAAATCTCCCGATAGAAGTGATGGGTGATGGTGGATGGTGGTGCATACAAAAAGAACGCTCGTCGTCGCTCGCTGGTCGTCGTCGGTAGGTTGTTGGCTGGAAAAAAGATCTGTTGATGATCTCATACCGGTACTTTCTATTTTGGCATACATTATCAGGTTAGGAGCTCATTTTTACATGTGATACAAAGAATTGCAATATTCTATTTTTAAAAACAACAATGATCCATCTTCAAATCAGTGTTAGCGTTTGATTATGTCTTTAGGTATGAATATAGTTTATTATTTTGCATAGACCTTGTTGGGGTCTTCATCTGGATGGAGACTATAATACTCCACCAATTCGTCCTTTGTCAAGAATCGCCCTCCAGGCCCTCTTGGTCTCTTCATAGCATGTTTATGCCGACTCTCGTGAATATAAGGCCGGCGTCCTCCGTCAGGTCCATCTGATCCGGGTGACTCTGTCCCCTCTGCTCTATTCCGCTTCATTCCAGCAATCTTCGCACGGTCCTCCCTGACCTGCTTCCGTTTCTTCAAATAGAATTCGTCCAGTTTTCGTCTTGCTTCCCTTCGTTTGATTATACGATGGTACTGCTTAGCATTCACATAAGTAGGTTGGGTTTTGGCTTGACTAGGGGCGGCATGCTGTTGCACTGTAACCGGCTGAACGGAAATATTATTGGGGTCCACGACTAGTTGACTCCCATTTTGGGTTAGGGCATAGACAACCCCTGGACCTCCTGGAGCTGCTTGTGGCGGGTTTGCTTGAGGGACTGTATACTGACCTTGGGTTGCATTAGAGATTTGGTATTGAGTAGCTGAGGGTTGATTATTGTAGTTGTTGATTATTTGAGGAATTTGGTTCTCCATTTTCATCTGATTTGTGGTGTCAAACATTATGACTGAATTGGGATTGGCGCCTTCTGTATTCTGCAATTCATAAGCTGGAGGTGCCAAATTCTGCTGAATGTCATGTTGTTGCTGCTGGTGCTGTTGTTGTTGTTGTTGATGGTGCTGCTGGTGCTGTTGTTGTTGCTGTTGTTGTTGCTGTTGCTGTTGTTGTTGTTGTTGTTGCTGGTGTTGCTGCTGGTGTTGCACTCCAAAGAGCGTTGGGGGTAAGTTAGTTATTGACTGCCCCCCACTGCCACTGCTTGGAAAACCAGTGATCCCCGCATGAGAACCAAGATGACTTTCCTGCCCCAATAACGTCGATTGAAAATCTATAGGATATTCAGGAACACTGTGGTAGTTGGATGGAGGTGGTTGATGAACTGGTGCTTCTACTTCGGACATTGGTAATATCATACAGGAAAAGAGTGTTTCGTCTCCTTATTGATGATTGACGTGAATATTGGTTCTTATCTGTCAACAAAACTTTGAAGTGATGTGACCCCGGTTTTCGCAGTTTGACAGGTGAGGGGGGCAAAGCATCTGATGGATCAAACGCCACCACGTTTTGTGACTTCAACGATGTTTTTTTTAATTGTTTTGTTGGGTAGGGATAAAAAAATTGAAATCAATCAAATTCATAGAAACCATAAAAATTAGATATTGAATTTACTCTACATACAAACATACACACTCAACACTGAGCACTGAACACTGAACACTGAACACTGAACACTGAATACGTTCAACGTATGCAAAATTGAAATTGAACATTGTTCATTTGACACTTTACAGCAGAATTCGAACTACTTAGTTTTCAGTCTTTCAATGGATTTGTCAAGTTCTTTCATTTCCAATGAAACTGTATTGAGGCGCTCAAATAAGTTGTCCATTCCACAATCAATGACATCGCCATCTTCTTGCTTTCCTATGGATATTTTTGCTTCTTCAATCATGCGTGCAAAATATTTGCCCGTCAGATCGTAATCTTTGACGGGGCCATTTGTAGCGACAGAACTGCTGTAATCAACAGTAACCGTATTGGTTTCACTCGTTTCTGCCTGTTTGATACTTTTTATCACTTCCAGCTCAGATATACGGGTAGCAACCGTATTCAATTGGCGAAAAAGACCAATAAGATGCTCCTGATCTTCCTTGGTATGGTAGCGGCCATTTTTCTGCGATGCCATTGGTGCTTCCTTCTTCGGTAAAGGGTTTTCACTTTTGGGAATCTTATGCACCTCTTTCTTTCGCGGCCGAACGGAGGAACCGTCTATCGATTCCGGAAAAGGCCTCCTACTCCGTGGACTCTTTCTAAAGGTTTTTTTCATGCTTGACATTTCGTTGGTCGTGTCCTTGAATGGATCGACTTCTTTGTAAGTGACAGGGGTGGTTTCATTGTTGCCATGTTTGTCAACTCCTGGAATGGAGTAACTCATGGAAACTATTGGTTGGGGATCGTATATTTCGTTAACGCCAGAACCCCAAAAATCGTGTTCGTATCGTTCCATAGGATTCTTGGCTTCAAATGCAGTAGGAATCAGGTTCTCGTTTTGAAAGGGGTCGGTGGAAACATGAGACGAAGGCTGAAATTTGTCGACGCCTGGCATGGAGTAACTCGTGGAAACTATTGGTTGGGAATCAAATATTTCGTCAATACTATAACTGTAAACATCACGGCTTTCTTGTTCCATAGAATTCTTGGCTTGAGAATTAGTGGGAACTAGGTCCTCACTTTGAAAGGGAACGGTGGAGATATGGAAAGAAGGCCGATGATTGCTTTCTAACGTTGGAGAAAAGCTCAGCAAGGGTGATGCTGGTGGCATACTGTCATCATCTCGTGTCCCTCTGGATATTTTTAGATCTCCTGCGAGTTGACAAAGTTCCTTGTTTGGCATCTCATTATCAATCTGGTATGCATGCAAGTCTGAGTCAATATCAGTCGCATCGCGACTGGACTTCCTTCGCACGTCAAATTCCTCCACCAAGTACGTAACATCCTGCATTTGGTGACTTTTGGACGCATCAAGGCCATCATGTTCATCACTATACGTATCATTGTCCAAAGTTTCTTCATTTTCTGCATGGTACGGCATTGCTACGATTTTCTTTTCTTCCGTTTGCGTTTCAATGAACTCTCCAGAATCATGTGAAGTCGTAGGTCGTTCATCAAGAGTGTGGTCCACGGAAAGATTATCCTCTTCACTTGAGTTGTATGATAATGCAACCGATCTCTCGTAGGAAGAACTAATTGCCAAGTATGCCATCATTTGATTTTCAAACCTTTCTTTCGCTTGATCTTGCCTACTCTTCTTCGCTTCGTTCTGCCCAGTCACAATGACAGGTTCAATATTTATCTCATCGCGATATTGTATCTCCTCGTCTTTGATGTCACAAAATAAATGATCGGGTTGTTCCGACTTGCAATTGACCGCAACGGTCTCAATTCGCTCATCAATGTGGGTTTCGAGCGCTTGACTATCTTTGTCGACACAATTTACCTCCATCAGTGCCTCAGAAGATTCTGCACTATTAACAACGTCGTCGTGGTAGTAGAATAATGTGGTATCTGTCATCTCTTTCTCGTAGTCTGAATAACTAATGGGATTATCGTCCACACGAAAGATACATTTCATTTGTGAAACATCCATGTCCTTCGGAATTTCTTTACCTTTGCCTATATCTTCATCACGATTCAGAGAAGCGGACGTGGCGTCACTGCTTACAGAGTGTGAGCTGATGTAGTTCATATTTGTGACTTCACCGATCTCAACTTCCGCATCAAGCGCTTCGTTATCGAAGTCAGCACAATCTGCATCTACAATCGAATCTAATGGACCATGCAAACTTTCAGAAGTTCCTGCGCTAAATGTGATCGTGCTTTGATGCACAATTTCATCTTCGTAAAGTACGTGTGCTGTGGTATCTGTCGTCTCTTGCTCGTAGTCTGAGTAACTGATTGAATCGTCTTCCACAAGAAAGATACCATTCATCTGGGAAACATCCACCTCTGTCAGCTGAATCTCTATATCTTTTCCCGTCTCTTCGTCGCGGCCCAAAGACGTGGCCTTGGAATCACTGCTTACAGATTGAGAGCTGATGTAGTGTATTTTTGTGAGATTCTCTTTCTGCTCAAAACGTTTCACTTCTGCTATCTTTTTGGCTTTCTTTGAAATTCTTGGACAGGTCACGCACGCAACAACACCATAATTATCTAATAGTGGCATTCCACATTTCTTGCATTGGATTGCGCATAGAGTGCAGTTTTGTGACGTCTTTTTCAATATTGCTTTTGAGGCGATCTCTTGACTTTTGTAGAAAAATGTTAGTGTGAAGGCAAGAATGTTGCAAAATTCTAAAACCGAATTTGGTTTAGACTTACACTTGGTGCGGATCACCTAAAATAATAAGTTCCTCGTCATTTGTAGTGGCGTACTCAATTTCAGCGTCGTATTCGGAATTTTGTTGAAGTAACGATTCCTCGTCATCGTCAAAAACAGAATCGGTAGGGTTGTCCTGTGATTCAATTTGTACGATATGTGAACTAAGTGGTGTATTTGTGGTTTGAGACATGTCCTCCTGGCTTATCGTTGTGAGCGTCCCCCACGTTGATCCTTGACTACTACTCACAGAAGCATTGAATACACTGGAATCATTTGATCTTGTCATTGAACTGGATTTTGTCGACTTGGATTCGATTTTCTTCGTAGCTAACATTCCACATAGCGCAGTAACATAGGATTCGCTCTTCGATATTGGAATAACAACTATCTTCCCCTTTGTCATTCTATTCCTACCTGCATTATTATCATCGTCATCTGCAGTCAATGTGGTTACAAGAGATTCTAGTGCATACGAATCTTCTTCACCCTCTTTGACATAATATGATTTACATTCTTCACAGAAAGGTGGTAACTGCTCCTTGTCTTCGCTCCCCTTGTGCACAAATAGGCTTTGGCAAGTTGGACACTTTGTATCAAAGCTTTGTCCTTTCCCAGAGCTCTTCGCGCTATGTGATGTACCAGAGTTGAACATCCATTTCCACATAGATCCTTTTGTCTTTCTTTCTTTATCTTCCTTTATTTTTGTTTCTTGATGTTTTTGACCCACATTTGTCTTCTTCTGTTCATCAACCACTGCCATATCCCAGTCTGGATTTGCTGGAGGATTATAGGCATGTGGGCTCATGCACTCTTCAGAAACACTTTGCATGAGAGAAATATCAGGAAGAATAGGAGCCGCCCCAAGAATCTTGCCCTTCTCGATACCTGCTGAAGTTGGAGACATGATTTCACCGCATGCGAATACTTGTCCGTTCACTTCAAAGCACTGTCCATTCTTTGGCATTACACTGGAGCAACATAAATTCTGACTTGGAGGTTCAGATTTCTTTGAAAGGAATGATCTAAATTCCATTGGAAGTAGTAGCGTCCTAAAATTAGCTATCAGGTTTGAAGATAGAGTGTTGTTGGAGAGTGAGTATTATTGTCAGTATGTACCGCCGCACGAAAACTTCCAAGATTTCAAAAAAATGTGGAAGAAGAAGGGAAATTCAAAATCGCCAAAAAAATATAGTTCTCATAACGACTATTTTATTTGGTTATATGTTTTTAGCTGAGATAATATCCGTTGTGTTGTGTAGTGAGGGAGCAGTGCCCGCAATTCCATTTCTCTCACCAAACAAAGCACCCTAACTCAGAATTCGACAGATGCTTCAAGATCAACAGTTCAACTTATCGACTGGTCCTGACTAGTGAAACATATGTACCTCTAAGACATCTCTAAGAAATGGATATGTATGATGAAAAGAAGAGTAATGGAAAGACTGAGAGAAAGGATTCTTCCTGTTCCAGAATGAATGCGTTGAAACTTCTAATATCTTTCATGTTTCTAGTTGCTGGTTCATTGAGGTTGGCTTCAAGTGATGGACTGCGAGGAATTCCAGAGCTGATAATCACCGACCAAGAATCAGATTCAATCGCCTCCTTTTCGCTATCCGATCAAAAGTCTTTTCTTCTTTCACATGGTCACCTTTGCACTCCGATACTCGGTGGTAGATATTCCTCGTCCAATCCAATCATTCATGCCTACAACGGCCTCGAGGAGATAGCCGAACACGATTCTAAGCGTGGTAGAGCAAAAGATATACAATCAGATCTATGGAAGTTTTGTGCCATGGCTGCAGGTTATGCCTCTACCTATGTTAATGCAAATCAAGTGCATTTTCCAAGTGAAGTTGGTATACCTGATGTCTTTCGAAATGACGTCCGAAATATTGTTATACAAGCTAATTTTAAGGACAATTCGGAAGATGCCCACATGCAAATGATTAATTCTGCTATTATTAGTCTGGGTAGAACCGAATCGGGGCGAATCCTATCAATGAAAATGTTGCAACTCCTCATGACAAATGTCGACATGCTTCTTGCAGTGAAAAACTATGGATCGTGGAAGGGAAATGAGCTATTTCGCCTTGTGAAAGATGCATCCACTCTTAATCCTTCTGAATGGAGCATTTTGATCAGCCAATGCGTCAGCATTGAAACCACGGGAATAAAAAGTAGCAACCTGTACAGTACTGTTGGACTATGTACTCGAAGTGGGGGGTCTCCTTGCTGTGAGGTTGCGTATTCTACCAGCGCATCGTCTACCAGCGGCGTGTTCTTGGTGTCACATGGAATTGAAAAGAGTACATATGAGCACCAGACCACTGGTGCATCTTTTATTTCGCAAATATCAGAATCCATCCCACAGCAAGGAGCCGTTCCATTCGAAAATAATGCAAGACATCTGTCCCCTAGATTATTTGAAATGTTACTGGATAATGATTGTCTACCTTCACATTCTTGCCACAGATGTCTTTCAAAACAAAATGGGGGCGATTTGAAATCTCAGTGCTCAGCTTGCAGTGCATCATGCGCTTGCTATTGCGAAGCCCTTTGCAAGATCCGACCGCACAAAATGAAGCTTGAGAAAGAGTTGCACGTTCAGATCCCAACAAGGAAAAGGAATTCAAGCAGCCTCATTCCTAAAATTATCCATCAGACGTATTTTGAACCAGTAACGAAGGAAAAATACCCCAACTTTTCTCGTCTCGTAGAGTCGTGGAAGCAGAGTAGTTGGGATTACAACTTTTACAGTGATGAGGATGCAAGAACGTTCCTCTCCAGTCATTTCCCACCAGAAGTTCGAGAAGCGTACGACGCTCTTATCCCCGGTGCATATAAAGCGGATCTTTTTCGATATTGCATTTTGCTCATTCGTGGAGGAATTTATGCGGACGTTGACGTGTTACTTTCAGTAGATCTTGATAAGCTTGTTCAAAATGACGTGGGCTTCATGGTTCCTGTTGACGAGGTAAATTTTCTTTATGGTTTATTCGTACTGCTTTGACGTATTCTTACACTAATAAATATTGGAAATCTTCATAGCCTGGCAGAATGAGTGGTGCTGGTAGCTGCCTTTGGAATGGTTTTCTTGCCGCTGCACCAGGACACCCCTTTCTAGCAAGAACAATCGAGATGGTTGTGAACAGCATAAGAAACAGATACACTTCTGTAGACTTCGACGATATGTTGTGTCCTCGCAGTGAGCACCACCGATTGCCCGATCTTGATCTATCGCATTCGTTTGATCTGCTTTATCTCACAGGACCTTGTATCATTGGTGCTGCTTTAAATGATGTCCTTGGGAGGCACATGCAAACCCAGATTCCTGTTGGTGAATTGAACGTACACAATGAAACTTCTATCTGGCAAACTGATTTCCTCCCAGGTCGCACCATAATTCTTGGGCAGAATAAAAATGATATGGGCGCTCACCGATTCAACTATGTAGAAAAGAATATGTTAGTAGCCACGACTGATATGCCTGATTACGACGATAGGAAGGGCGTCAAGCATTACAGTGATTCCAACAAAGTAAATAGTTTGTTTGGTACGAAAGGCATTTACCAAGATCTGTCGCCAGCCAATGAGTTGATAAGGCTTGTTATTCAAAAGTGACATGCAGCTGAGGCACACAATTTTCATCGTGCCAAATTCCAAAATTCGCCCTACATGCTGACAAAAAATAAAGCTGTTGATCGGCGCCAAAAATAATCGTTAGTTGCAATTTTACTGTTTGGCTCTTTCCACCTCAAACTCAGCCAAGTACCTGTCGGCACGCTGAATGAAGTTTATTGCTGCCTCGACGCTTCTATTAACATATACCGAGTTCTTGCTATCTTTGCGAATTTCAAATGTCTCGAGTGTAGCACCGCGCCATAAACGTCCCATAATAAATCGAAAATAATCAATCACTGCTAAACGATAGTGACGTAGAGCTACATCTCTTGGGTAAGAATGGTGATCTGGTAAAGCTTCTTCCAATGCTTCCAAATAGGCATCTACGAAAGCTTCTTCGCCGCCATTGATCAAATGTTCTGGATCAAGAGCATGCGTGATATGCATTGCAACATCTGACATTCCTAGCCCAAGACCAGTGGAGGCAAAGTCGATGATGATTGGATGAGATTCGCTGTCATCTGTTGGCAAAAATACATTCATAGCCTTATAATCTCCATGTACAATGGTTGCGTATTTATCACTAGCAGCTGGCGAGAGCTCTTGTGAAATATATTCGGCCATTTCTTGAATCCTTTTCGCCAAATCCTTGATAGACTTTCTTTCGAAAAGCTCAGGAGCAGCTTCGGCAATGCCATCACTAAAGTCCTTCCAAGTCTGTTGAATGTTTTGAAGTTCCTTGGGGTTTCTATTCTTTAAATGATACGATCCTCCGTATTCACAAAGTTTCGCAGCAACAGTGTTCAATATTGTTTCATCTTGGAACCCAGTGGCATGGAAATTAGCAATTGCTTTGAGGCATCGTTTTGCTTCATTGGGCGTCAATGGTGAAGTCTGAAAGAATTGTCCTTTCATGGAATCTAGAACTAACAATCCACCTTTTTCGTGCAAGATTGAAAATTCGTTTTCATCGTAGGAAGGGTCGCCAGCAGTTTCACTCTCCTTTGCAGACGTAGACTCGTGCTCCTCGACTAGCCCATGCAACGTGGTCTCTGCTAGATGACAATTTGGTGCAATAATCCACGTTGACTGAGTTTTCTCCTGGAGTAAAGGTAAGATATCTGAATAAAATCTAGCCTCTGTTCTTGCATAAAGCAAAGTTCTTCGCAAATCACCCCATGGTTTGTGGGAATACTTGTGGGCTTGAACTCTCTTGATAAAAAGGGATGTAGAATTTTTGTTGATCCCGTTAACACTCAACACAAATCCCTCAGCGTTGGCCTGTTTGATATTATCATCTACCTCATACGATTCTGCGTCGGGAAAGGATCGCTGAATGATGGAAAGGAGTTGATCGTCATTGCTATCAGAGGCGGTCATTGTCAATGCAATTTCTATGTGAGATGGCGAGTTGTGTGGCTGCGAAGGAGTGACGAACCCGGAGCTTGAGGTAGGAAACGTTCCCAAGAAGAACAACAACGCAAAACTAAGTTTTACTCGTACACTGGATAAAGCAACCAAACCCATTTTCACAAAGTTGCCAGGTTCAAGGTGCACTAATAGACGATTAGATTAATCCAAGGAAGTATTCAGAGAAAACAAAACTGCAGAGGTTCTTCAGTTCATGCAAATAGGTCATGCGTAAGTAAAGTAACAAGTAACGCTCCTCATGGCGCGCAATATCTTCAACTTGTTGTTTCTTTTGTGCAAGTATTTGTCTTCCTGTATATTGGCTTCTTACACTATGATACAGGTATTATATTCTTACTCACCCAACCTTCGCATTGAGCATAGACTTTGCAAATTACAAATATGAATCTAGATCGATTGGACAGAGTTCGTCTTATGCGAACCTCAACCTTACCCAAGACGACCATGTCAGAAAACTGTCAAACTTTGCAAAGGGCACTTTAGGAGTATCGTGTTTCTTCTGGTGCTGGGCATTCAAAAACTCAGTGCAAATGACTGGAAATTTTGATTTGGGATTGGTTTCCTTCTTTTTATCAGGATCTTCCTCGTTCTTTCTCCACAGAATTACAAAAGACGGAGTAAAAGGTTTTCGACCTGTCGGTCGAAATGGTAGACTGCTTTTTGTTTCGACGCATGTCATTGTTGCTTTGAACTATGCACTGGGAGCTTTCCTTGCCTGCACCCTTGGCGAGACTATTTACTATGTGTTCCTGTATTATTGCATGGGTTTCACTCTGCTGTGGTTTATCTCTGCTTTTCTGTTGTGGGATTTGATTTCCAACACGTTTTATATTAATCCCGAAGACGACGAAGGTGACTATGATTTTTAATTATATTCAAGACTATAGCAATGTGCGCATATAATTCATAATTGATGATATGATATCTCCATAAACTTTACTGTTACAATTCATTTTCTGTAAGCCCCAATTCGTTTCCCGCCTTTCCGTGTATTGCTCTGTTTCTTCCTTTCTTTCGCAGACGTAGCACTGTTCAGTGCGCCTCCTCCAATACCCACGATACCCTCATAAAATTGGTTCGAGTCTATTCCTTTCGCCCCACCACCGGTTGCGCCCACTTTAGAAAAATCAACCGATGAATTTGCTGTTTTGTTCCCCTTGCCCCCACGACGTCGGGGCTTTCTATCATTGGCATCTCCGTCAATTGTACGATGTTTTTCTTTCACATCAACACTCTCTCCTGCCTCAATAGAATGCCTTTGTTCGGAAACCATTTCATCAGCTTCTGATTGATCTTTCAGCCATCCAAGTTCTATCATTAGTTTCACATCATCCTTATCATGATTGATGAAGGTTTCATCTTGGCTTTTAGGGTTGTAGTGGTGGTCAGAAATTGCATTTTCAAAGTAGTTTCCTCCCAAAGGTCCACTTCTAGATATGAGTTCTTCAGCTTTCTCTATATCCATCACTTCATCTATTATCTCAGCCTCGTCGGAAAAAAAGTGGACCGGTCCTTTCTTAGCCTTTCGTCTATTTTTGTTGCTCATTTTATAAATCTCTTCCATGGACATAGGAATTTGTTCAATCTCATCATCATCATCATCGTCATCGTCGTCATCTATTGTATTCGAGTAATCGACGTTTTCATCAACTTCCCTACTAGTGCTTGATGTTCGTTGGTGTACAGCAGTAGAATTTGCAAGAATGCTCTGCTTTAGAAAATCCCTGGATCCCCCTCCTTCTTCATTCACTGGACTAACTGTGCCTTCGAATAGTGTATTCTTTCCATTTGGTGATGAGTTCGATTGCATGTTTTGAAGCCGAGTGTTTTGCAGCGAAACATCGATCGTGCTTCTGATGTAGCAGCAGCAGGGAGGGGAAGAGGAACGGTACCACAGTGTTCAGTTTGGTGATTATTGACCGATCGACGATGCTCGCTGCTGATGACTATGCTGATGATGACTGAGATCATCTTTCGCGGGACTAGAACAAAATAGTAGCACGTTGAAAGTCTTCAATAAGAATTCGCAACAAGATCCAAATGACAATGAATTGATAAATTCGAAAATGGTCACACACTTGCATCGATGAGCGTTAGTTTCTTTCAGCAACCGCAACATCTCACATCTCACATCTCACATCTCACATCTCACATCTCACAGCAACATCTCACTCTCACATCTCACATCTCACACATCTCACATCTCACATCTCACATCTGGACGCCTGTGTTACGTTTTCATTTTGAATTTAGAGCAACGAACTTTCAACGACAACTGATTCCAAAGACGAAGATTACTGCATAATCTGAAAAGACAAACTACAAGATATTGCCTTATAAACTACCTATAAGCTTCGTCCAGGATTCATGATAAGCTTTTGGCAATTCCATTTTAGTCCTGAGTCTAAGCTTCTGCAAGAGGAGCATAATCTTACAACTCTAATTCCGTTTTGAATTTGTACCAACAAACTCATTTAGCGACAATTGGCGCTGGAAACATACCAAACCACATAACAAAAATATTGTCTGAAATATTCGTTACGACCAATCAATCTCTAGCCGCTATAATGCAGCTCTGTCTCTCTCTAGAGAAACAAAATTCATGGCAGTCCTCATCCATCCAAACATCTTTTATCTTCATTGCTTAGGTGATAATCCAGGGGGCACAGAATTCTTCCTTGACATTGACAGACTTGAAACTGATCACGGTCAGCAAATTGATCTTTGGAAGAAGGAAGAAGAGAAATTGCCACTGTCTAAGATCGCAATGGCTGACAAACGTAAGAAGGCCGAGTCGTCCATAGTCGTTACGATACAAATTGCATATGAAATTGCGTCAGCTATTTCCTACTTACATGGTAATGAGTGAGTTTGGTCCACAGTTGTAGAGGTTTGTCCATAGGACTACTCACAATTTCTCTTAAATTTACTCGTGCTTTGTAGCATCCTATTTTGAGATTTGAAACCTGATAATATAGGACTGACAAAGGATAATCATGCCAAGCTATTTCATTTTGGACTCTCAAAGGAATTAAAGGAGAGCATGAAAGATATCTATGACTACTATTTGTGTACTCGGTACAATGGGCGCACATACTTTGCCTCAGCGAAGATGAACTGATAAGGCTGCGACTCGGAAGACACAAAGTACCAGATCGAGTTCTTCAAGAAGTGGGGTTACGGTGAGGAAGAGAAGAACATAATCGCAAGCATGTCTAGTGAGCTTATGTCGTCATAATGTAGAACAAAAAAAGCATTCAATCGCCGGATCTAAGAATAGATACCTGGTATGAGCTTCGTTGTCTTGTCGATCAGCAGCCACCCATCTTCTGTGCAATGTGCAAAGGACCAATACTGAAACTTCAAACTCTGCATTTCTAATCTCCATAGCTTGTATTTTCTCTACTGGACTTAGCAGATAGCAGATCCTCCCCCCAAACTCAACGGTGCTGCTGTTCTACTGTTTACATCCAGTATTTTTTTAAAGAAAGTTTGCATGCCAAAATGGTACGACTGTCATGAATCTAGCCGATGTGGAGATGCTGCTAAAACGCACCAGGAACAAACCACTGAGTTCAGGTGGTAGAACTTTGACAGAAATATCGAGGCTTGGAAGCAGTGCGTCGTTAGAAGATTCTGCAACAATGAGCTGGACTCGACTCCTACAACTTGCTCCTCATGATCAATCAATTCAATTTATCCTGCCGCTAGATCATTGCCATAGTGCGGACGTAAACGTAACATGTCTTTCACATATTTCTCCTTGAAGGAAAATGTAGGTTCAGTTGTAAAATATGGTTTCATGGTATGGTCGCTGTTGCTCGTGGTAGGTGTATCTAAGTGACGGAGTGTATAAAACTGTGGTCTTAGCATCCACAAGAACAGACGGACTGATCTTGCATGGTTTTCCAGGTGGAGTGGCACTGCGACTGACACGCTTATTCTTCCTAGTCGTCAGCATTTGACGACTTTGCCATAATTCAATGCTACCCATTTCACGCATTTGGATGGAAATGATCTGTCTCTGACCCTTTAATTGCACATGGAATTATTGAGCTTACACTCAGATAAACGAGCCAAATACAACTTGAGTCGACCGCAAGTCTGTTGTTTATCACCATAAGGGAAGAGTCGGGCTTGGCCCATGCAAGTTTCTATGGCCCCGTGAAACTTGAAAATTGACAG
>Ga0209712_10001271_pt1 | contig 21690 bp, 23 predicted proteins | sample ArcOceMetagenome_FD_187443 | JGI IMG/M metagenome (GOLD analysis project Ga0209712, IMG submission 187443) | Marine eukaryotic phytoplankton communities from Arctic Ocean - Arctic Ocean - Greenland ARC118M Metagenome (SPAdes) (version 2) | ecosystem: Environmental > Aquatic > Marine > Oceanic...
AAAGAAGGCATTATCCCTGCACTTGAATCTGCTCATGCTATTGCCCATGCATTAAACATGGCAGATGAAGCAGAAGACGGTACCATTATTGTGGTGAATCTATCTGGACGTGGAGACAAAGATTTAGAACATGTCCGTAGCATTTTAGGAGACCAAGACCATGACTAACTCCGTTGACCGTTATGCCGATATGTTCCAACAGCTAGATGCTAAAAATGAAGGTGCTTTTGTTCCTTTTGTGATGGTAGGCGACCCCGACATTAAGACCTCGGTGAATATCATCAAAGCCTTGGTTGAAGGTGGTGCAGACGCATTGGAACTAGGTTTCCCTTATTCTGACCCGATTGCTGATGGCCCTACTATTCAAAAGGCCAGCATTCGAGCGCTATCGAATAAAATCAAAACCGACGACTGCTTTGAAATCATTCGTCAAGTGCGTGAAGTTTATGCCAATATCCCAATTGGTTTATTGTTGTATAGCAACCTAGTGCTTAAACGCGGCATCGAAAAGTTCTATGAAGATGCAGCCAAAGCAGGTGTCGATTCAATTTTGATCGCAGATGTACCTTTACGTGAAGCCGACCGTTTTATTGCCATTGCTGAACAAACAGCTATCAAACAAATTTTAATCGCACCGCCCAATGCCAGTGATGAAACCTTTGCTGAAATTGGTAAAAAATCGCAAGGTTATACCTACTTATTAGGACGTGCTGGCGTAACCGGTGCAGAGACTGCAGTCACCATTCCTGCCAGTGAACTAATAGACAAACTCACTAAATATAAAGTTGCTCCCCCATTACTTGGTTTTGGTATATCTACACCCTCACAGGTTGCAGACGCAATCCAATCGGGCGCAGCTGGTGCAATCTCTGGTTCGGCAACAGTCAACATTATTGCCGATAACCTAAGCCAAGCAGATGTGATGCTAGAAAAACTTAAACGTTTTGTGAAAGAAATGAAAGCGGCTACTCACAAGTAACCGTTTGTATTTTGATAATTAAATAGGATGTCACCATGTGGTATTTAATCTATAGCGAAGATGTTGAAAACAGTTTGCCACTGCGCAAACAAACAAGAGCGGCACATCTAGAGCGTATTCAACTGTTGGTTGATCAAGGGCGAGTTTTAGTCGCCGGACCCTGCCCAGCAATCGACAGCGAAGATCCAGGCGAAGCAGGTTTCACTGGCTCTTTGGTGATCGCTGAGTTTAATAGTTTAGAAGAAGCCCAACAATGGGCAGATACCGACCCCTACGCTATTGCAGGGGTTTATAAAAAGGTTGTAGTTAAACCTTATAAAAAAGTACTACCCTAAACAGTGAACAAACCTTAGATGAGTTATGCACCCAACATAGAATCTCTTATGCCTGCCATTGATTTAAGCGCCATGCGCGCTCAAGGCGCTGGCGGGCAAAATGTGAATAAAGTGTCTAGTGCGATTCACCTAAGGTTTGATATTCAAGTTGCGGCAATGCCTGAATACGTTAAACAAAAACTGCTATTAGGCAAAGATAAACGTATCACCCAAGATGGCATATTGATAATTAAAGCCCAAAGCCATCGCACCCAAGAAATGAACAAGCAGGATGCGATAGAAAGGTTGACTGAAGTACTCGTAGAAGCAGGTAAATTACAAAAAGCCCGCCGTGCCACTAAACCCAGTAAAAACTCTCAAAGAAAACGGGTTGATAGCAAAGTAAAATCTGGTAAAACAAAGGTTTTAAGAAAAAAAGTCGACTTTTAGTACTGCCAAACAACCACTCTGAATTGAAAAACATTGCAAAATAAGTTTATTTTTACATCAACATTCATCATACAAATTGAGTTATTTATATAATTGCCGATAACTAAATTGAGATTAGTTGAGGTGTCTTATGTGTGAAATCAAAATATGTACAATTAAAAAAGTTATTTATGGTCTATCTGCGTTTCTTTTTTCAATCACTTTAAGTAGTTGTATACAAAGTACTGCGGCGACAACTGAGAGAGATACAGCGACTTTAGCAAAGCCACAAAAACCCATCACAGATAACACCTTGAAAATTGTTAATGCGGCATTTTACCCAACATTTGTGTTGGGCGATTGGCGTTATAAAGGCGCCCAACGCCTTGGTGGCACCATCAACGCTTACATAAAAATTCCTGCACCATTAGAAATGAGCAAAGAAGTTCAGAAATCGTATCTCTTAAAAGTTATCTGTCCATCGTCCGCAAACGCTAATATGTGGAACGAAATAGAGGGTATCCCACTGAGTATTCATATTTACACTCACAAACAAAAGCATAGTTTACATGTGGACTGTATAAATCCTCTTATTGCTGGATAGCATCTTTTTAGATAAACATATTAAAGGTTAATCAAGTTACTTTTAATATGTCTGCACGTTTAAACTTAATTCAGCTAAAATTCAGCCCCAAGAAGTTAGCCTTGTTAACACTTTAAACAGGGGTAGTAACATGAAACTATTATTAACAAGCGCACTACTATTTTTAGCTATTTCTCCATTAGTGCAAGCTAAGCACGTTCGAAATTATAATAATCATGGCGAATATAAAGCCAAAGTCATTAGCTCAACGCCTGTCTATAAATACGTGACCGTGAGCCAACCTCAAACTTACTGCGAACCAATAGTGTTACGTAAAACCCGTCGACATTCTCATGATAAAGGTGCAGCCATAGTCGGAGGAATTGTAGGTGGTGTTATTGGCCATGCAGCTAGTAACAACAAACACAAAGGTTTAGGTACAATAGTCGGCGCAGTGATCGGTAGTTCATTAATGCATAACATTGAACACGTTAACAACAAACGCTCTCGCAGCTACCAAGTTCATCAGCAAAACTGTGTGGCTACATACAAAAAAACCAGTAAAGTGCGAGTACTAGATGGGTATAAAGTGATTTATCGCTCGCAAGGGAATTTATATCGAACCTTTAGACAAAATAAGCCCGCTAAGTATATTAATATTTATTACTAGGTAAGATATATGTTCAAACTATACCCTGATCTCATGATAAGAATAGCAATTGCTTTTAAGTCAATTGATGATTGGGGTAAACTAGTGTTTTACAACAACCTATAAGAGCTGAACTTTGAAGCAGAATTCTTACATTAGATTTATTATTGTTTGCTTAACGGCGTTATCGTTAAGCAGCATATCTGTTTCTGCTCAAGATACTAAAACAGCGCCAAAAACCAAATCTGAAGCGGCAAAAAAAGCGCAACAAAAGGTTAGCGGTAGAGTGTTAAAAGTCGATCAGAGTAAAAGTAAATATCGGGTCAAAGTGTTACAAAAATCTGGACGTGTTGTGTCTGTAGATGTTGACAAAAAATCAGGGAAAGTCAGTAAAAAGAAAAAAAAGGATAAATAAGATTTTCGTTGCGCTGCAACAAAAATTGCCTCCAGCAAAGATATACACAAAAGATAAATAGGCTCCCAATGCGCATATTAATAGTAGAAGATGATAGCCGTTTACTTACCCAGCTTGACATACTACTGCAAAAAAATGGTTACAGTGTTGACTTGGCAGATGACGGTGCAAAGGCATTGTTTTTATTGCAAGAACATACTTATGACCTAGCTATCATCGATATAGGGCTTCCGGTTGTTGATGGATTTGAAGTGATCCAAAAAGCACGAAAAAATGATGTCAGTTGCCCAATATTAATTTTAACTGCGCGAGATAGATGGCAAGAAAAGGTAGAAGGATTAGACTCAGGAGCAGATGATTACCTGACCAAACCATTTCACAATGAAGAGTTGTTGGCGCGGATAAACGCACTAATTCGCCGCGCCGCAGGTAAAGCACACCCTACAATCGAAAAAGGTCCCATCAGCCTTGATACCCTTAGTGAAGAAGTAACGGTTAACGGTCAATATATTGAACTCACCGCATACGAATACAAGGTATTAGAATACCTGTTACTCAATCCACAGAAAGTCATTTCTAAAACTGAATTGACCGAACATATTTATGATCAAGACTTCGACCTAGATAGCAATGTAATTGAAGTTTTTGTAGGGCGATTACGGAAAAAGATCGACCCTGATGGCAGCATTAACCCGATTGAAACATTGCGTGGCCGAGGCTATCGAATAAATCGTGAGCTTTAACTTAATTAGAAAAGCCAGTGCATAATTTATCCCTTAGATTAAGGAGTTTTGCTGCCGCATTACTCGCCCTGCTGATTTTTATACCTTTGACGGCGGTAACCTTAGAAAAAGCATTTAATAGCAGTTTAAGTCAATCAATGCTGCAACAGCTTCGGGTACAAAGCCTAACCTTAATCTCTGAATTTGAATTAGATAACTCAGGTACCCAAGCTGTGATGCCTGAACAGCTGTATAACGATCAATTCAATATTCCTGGATCTGGACTTTACGCTTTCATTCAATCTAGCGAGGGTGTGCTGTGGCAGTCTCTGTCAACCCTCAACTGGCAGCAACACCCTGAATTTGAAGCGCCAGATATCGGAACTGAAGCTTTTGTCGAAGATTTTTCGATGCAAAATAGTTATTTTTTATATGTCTTTACCGCTGAATTTGAATCATCACTAGGTTACCAGCCAGTGAGCTTTTACATCCTCCAAGATAAACAAGTGTTTAATACCGAGAAGAGCAAATTCGCGAATACCTTATGGAACTGGTTAGGGTTGATTGCATTGTTATTGCTGATCCTGTTATTAGTGAGCTTAAACGCCGCGTTGTTACCTATAAGTAGACTAAATAAACAAATACGCCAAGCTGAAAGTGGCCAATTAAAACGTATAGATCAGCGTTATCCGCCTGAGCTAGAAAAGCTAAAAAGTAGTATCAATCATTTATTAGACACCGAACAACAACAGCGTAGTCGTTACAAAAACAGTCTCAGTGATCTGGCCCATAGCCTTAAAACCCCTTTAGCGGTTCTATCTGGAACAGAGGGTCTACCAGAACAAGCTAAGGAGCCTATCAGTCAAATTAACCTGCAAATACAGCGGCAACTAAAAAGAGCTGTAGCAGGTACCAGCAGTACATTTGAGCAAGCTGTGACGATACAACCAGTAGTCGATAAGTTATTTAATGCAATGGACAAAGTTTACGCAGACAAACACTTAACCCTTACCCATGATATTCAACATCAAGACTTAGGCTTTAACGGCGACATTACTGATTTGATGGAAATATTAGGCAATGTGTTAGACAACGCCTGCAAAGCGGCAGCTAAGCAAGTCAATCTATCAGTGTTTACCAGTCTAAATAAATTGCAAATACATATTGAAGACGACGGGCCTGGCATACCAAAAGACAAACGTGAACAGTTGTTAGAAAGGGGTGCCCGTTTGGATAGTTATAAAGAAGGCCAAGGCATAGGCATGGCAGTGGTAGCAGATTTAGTGTCTGCTTATCAGGGGCAACTCGAAATCAATCAAAGTGATTTAGGCGGCGCCAAACTCACGTTGATTTTTCCTACTAAAGTGTGAGAATCACTAAAAAGTGCACAATTCATCATATTGAAATATGAACTGAAATGCTAAGCCATTGATTTAATATGCTTTTTCAACTGGCATAAAATCTGCTTTGTCTGTTAAAAATATCAATGACTATAATTTAGGGTAGCAACATGGCCGTAATACTCGAAGACAGACCGATTGAAAACGTACGTGAAGAAGTTATCGATACACTTATTTATAACTACAGCCATGGAGTAATTTCTAGTGACGCATTTGAACGCAGATTAGATCAAGCCATGGCTAGTCAAAACCATCAAGAAATAGTCGACTTGGCTGTCGATTTAGAAAAAAACACAGACTCAGAATTTACCTCGCAAAAAGAACGCCAATTCAACGTCAACTATACAGCTAGTGACAACGATGAAACCGAGACCATAGTCAATATACTTGGTGGATCATCTCGCAGTGGTCAATGGACAGTACCCCGCGAGATAAGAATCATTACTATATTCGGTGGGGCTGATATTGATTTTACTGACGCTATATTTACCACCCCGAACGTCACCATAAAAATATTATGTCTGTTTGGCGGTACCGATATCTCCGTACCAGAAGACATCAATGTTATCTCAAAAGCATTTTGTATTTTAGGCGGCATTGATAATTCCGCACCATCTATTGCCTCGCGCCAGGCTCCAACTCTGACAATTGAAGGATTAGTTATGTTTGGTGGGTTAGACATCAAAATAAAACGTACAATTAAAGAAAAGTTCGTAGCCTTCGCCAATCAAATGAAGACTATGTTTAATAATCGCGCTTGATAACCCTGTTTTACAAGCGTAATTAAATATTAAGCAATCTATAATAATGGCTTAATAAATCATTCCCACCAAGGATAAAAACTTGGCATATCAGTAGATGATTTTGAACTAAAATTGGGTTCTCGTTTCTCAAGGAATGATTTCACACCTTCTTTACCATCCAATTGGCTGGCATAAAATATCGCCAAGGAATCTATATTATGAGCTTCTCTGGGTGTTTCTGCGGCTGAAAGTCTTAACATCATTTGTCTGGCTAATGTGATGCTCACTTGGGATTTTTTGGATATGTTTCGCGCCAAAGTATAGGCGGCATCCATCAAGTCTTCTGGTGCATGAACAGAGCGCACAAAACCACTTTCTTTCGCCTTGTGTGCGTCAAATATTTCACCTGTGTATACCCACTCTAAAGCTTGACTGATGCCTACCACTCTAGGTAAAAACCAACTTGAACATGCTTCAGGGGTGATCCCAATTTTTTCAAAAACAAAGCCTATTTTTGCTTTTTCTGATGCCAAGCGGATATCCATGGCAGCTAACATGGTTGCGCCAACTCCTACCGCAACACCATTGATGGCAGCAATCACAGGTTTTTTACAATCATAAATACTCAGATTAACAGTGCCACCAGTATCGCTGACCCCAGGGATGGTTTTATTATTTTGCATATCTGCAACGCTTGGTTTTTGGGTTTCATCCAATCCAAAAACATTACCTTCACGAGTAAGGTCCATACCCGCACAAAAGGCACGACCATTACCGGTGACCACGATGACACTGACATCATCATCGTTACTAGCCCGATTAAACGCATGCACTAACTCATTGGCCATGTCGACGGTAAATGAATTCATCTGTTCAGGCCGATTTAAGCTTAAGGTTAAGATTAGGTCCTGTACCTGATAATCAATCGTTTTATATTGCATTTGTTAGCTTCTCTCTTTGATTTTATAAATGCCCAAATTAGCTATCGGATTTGGCCAATTTATTAGTATATTTTTTCTGATGACTGGCAATTGCTGCATGGTATTCAGTCACCAGTCTTTCAACTAGTCCAGCTGTACTCAGCACATTATCAATAGAGCCTACACCTTGCCCTGCAGACCAGATATCACGCCACGCCTTCTTTTCAGATGTATTTGGCTTATTGTCGATATCTAACTCAGCGCCAAAATCTAATTCAGATTTTGGCGTCAAGTCTGTTGGGTCAATACCCGCATCTACGATACTTTGACGAATGAAGCTGGCATTCACACCTGATATTTTAGGTGTGTACAAAATATCATTGGCAGTGCTGTTAATGAGCATATCTTGATAATCTTCGGCAATACTGGCTTCTGATGTAGCCAGAAACCGCGTACCCATGTAGGCCATATCAGCGCCCATCATTTCAGCTGCAGCCACATCCCGACCATGGGATAAACTGCCAGCTAGTATTAGCGTTTTATCAAAAAACTGCCGAATTTCTGCCACCAGTGCAAACGGGTTGATACTACCAGCGTGACCTCCCGCACCATTACAAACGGCGATTAATCCATCCACACCCGCAGCGGCTGCTTTTTTACCGTGGCGTGCATTAACAACATCATGAAAAACTAAACCACCGTAACTATGCACTGCGTCGACGAGATCAGCTACCGCACCTAAAGAGGTAATCACTAAGGGCACTTTGTGCTTTACACAAATTGCCAAATCGGCTTGCCAGCGCGGATTACTGCGATGCACCACTATGTTGACACCAAAGGGCGCGGCTTGATTACCTGTTTGTTTTTCCCAGTCAGATAATCGTGTCTGGATCTCAATTAACCAAGTTTCAAAGCCTTCGCTAGTTCGTTGATTAAGTGCTGGGAAGGTACCCACTACCCCAGCTTTACAAGTCTCAATAACGAGCTCAAGACCACTGGCAATGAACATAGGTGAAGCAATAAGCGGAATGCGTAACCGATTTTCAAACTCAGCAGAGATAGTCATAACATTTCCAATCGCAAAAATTTTACTAGAATATTGTTGTAGATACTCACCGGCCTAAAATGCCGCGAGCAATGACTTCTTTCATAATTTCTGAACTACCGGCGTAAATAGTCTGAATCCGCGCATCACGATAAAAACGAGAGATAGGGTATTCATCGGTATAGCCGTAACCTCCAAACAACTGCAAACACTGGTTTACCATTGTTAACTGCATTTCCGTGGCGGCCAGTTTCAACATGGCAGCATCAGTCACGGTCATTTCTCCCCGTTGATACTTTTGCATATGCTTTTCAAGGAGTGCGCGACACATTTCCAGCTCAGTTTGACACTCAGCTAATTTAAAACGGGTATTTTGAAACTGGGATATGGACTGGCCAAATGCTTTACGATCTTTTACATAATCGCAAGTTAGGTCCAGAGCGCCTTGGGCATGACCAATCGCTTGCACTGCGCAACCTAAGCGTTCTCGAGGTAGCTCTTGCATTAAATAAACAAATCCCTTGCCCTCTTCGCCTAATAGCGCGTTGCTAGGTATCCGCATATTTTCAAAAAATAATTCGGCGGTATCACTACAATGCTGCCCCATTTTCTCAATAGGTTTACCTGTAGAAAAACCAGGTAGGCTGGTATCGACTAAAAATAATGAGATACCTTTAGATCCTGCATGGATATCAGTTTTGGCACACACGATAATCATGTCAGCGTCATTGCCATTGGTAATAAATGTTTTAGAGCCGTTTAGCACATATTCATCACCATCTTTTATGGCATTGGTGCGCATACCAGCTACATCGCTACCTGCACCCGGTTCAGTCATAGCTAACGCGGTTACCACTTCTCCTGTCACCATGCCAGGTAACCAACGATCATGTTGCTCTTCGGTACCAATATTTAATATATAAGGCGCAACAATATTAGCGTGAATGTTATAACCGGTACCTAAACCATGAAAACCCAAGCGACACATTTCTTCCTGAATCATTTGACACACGTCAAAGCTAGCTTCTGCAGCGCCGTATTTTTCAGGAAAATCTACCAGCAACAAGCCTGCACTGCCCATGGTATTCCACATTTCCCGTGGCATTTTATGATTTTTTTCCCAGGTATCGTAATGAGGCAAAACTTCTTGCTCTAAAAAACGCAAAACCATATCACGAAACATTTGTATTTCTTCATTGTAACTATCTTCTGTTGCGGACATAGGAAACCTCTTATTAGCTATTAATAGTAATTTTATTTCACAATTATTGATAAATAGAGCGTCACAAGCAATGAGAAATACAGTCATTTTTTTATCATTAACGGACACAACTATTCAATTTTTACTCATAAAATGCTTTAATAAGGCAGTAAATTGCTAAAAGCGGACAAAAATGCCACAAGAAAATAATATTGCCAACCAGCACACTATTGCTAGTTATTTTGCTAGGAAGCATCTGGATAATGGCGTTTTGCTGGGAGGAAATGAACAACAACTTTTGGCCCGAGCCGACCTCACTGCCACGCAGTTAAAGCAGCCAAAATCTAGGGTATTACCCAAGCAATTAGCCAGTATCGTAAAAGGTTGTTGGCAAATAAGTGGCGATGAATTATTGGGTTTCACTCATCAAAAAGTAAAAACAGGCATGTTTAATTTATTAGCTGAGCGTTTGATAACCTATAAAACCCTTGAAGAAGTTTTTACACATACCACTGCTTTTTACAATCTAACCGGCGATCAGATACAATTTAAAATTAACAAAAGTGGTCCGCAAGTTTTAGTCAGCGTAAATGCCAACTTTAAATCAAATCGCGACCATTCCTCACCGAATAGTTTATTGAGCGAATTATTATTGTTAATTTGTCATCGATTTTCCAGTTGGCTAGTGGGGCAGGTTATCCCATTAAGCAACGTTCAGGTGCAACACGCTAAACCCGCGCACCATGAAGAATATCGATTAATGTACGCATGCCCCTGTATTTATCAAAGTGATAGAAATGCACTTCAATTTGATGCCAAATATCTAAATCTAGCTGTGGTACAAAATCCAGATGATTTAGTGGAATACCTAAACCAGATACCATTGCAGTGGTTTAAAAAACAATCCTATTACGATACCTGTAGCGCTCAAGTACTGCGATTATTAGAGAGTGCTAGCTTAGAAAAAGAATCTAATCTAGAAAACGTGGCTGCAAAGCTAAATATGACCTCAAGAACGTTACGCCGCAAATTAATTGCTGAAGGCAGTCGTTTTCAACAATTGAAAGACAATGTTAGGCGGGACAAAGCCATTGGCCTTTTTGAAAAACCTAATTTGTCTATCGCACAAATAGGTTTAGCGGTGGGTTTTACAGAACTGGCAACGTTTTCTCGAGCTTTTAAACATTGGACGGGGGTATCGCCTAGTACCTATCGCAATTATCGTTGATTAACCTCACAGCAATAGAAGAGAATCAACAACATGAATGAACATATGCTAAAAAAAAGCTAACAACTTAGTTCTTTTCGTCTTTACTTCAAGCTGCTAGCTCGTAGTTAATTACTGCTCTTCTCCTGTAATCAAAACTTCCGCATCTTCAATCACAGGTTCGTCACTATCACTGGCTAACAATAAGGCTACCCAGCGCGTATCTGGACTCGACTCCAGAGCTATTTTAACAATCATTGTTAATGGTACAGATAACAACATACCTACCGTGCCTAATAGCCACCCCCAAAATATCAAAGATAAAAACACCACCAAAGTTGATAAGCCTAAGCCACGTCCCATGTAGCGCGGCTCGATAACGTTGCCCATTACCATATTCGACACCACAAAGCCTAAAGCAGTGAAACCGGCAGTAGCAGGACCTAGTTGTACAAAAGCTAACAACACTGCAGGTACGGCGGCGATAATAGAGCCTATGTTGGGAATATAGTTGAATAAGAATGCTAAAACAGCCCATAATAAAAAGTGGTCGACACCCAGCACGTAAAGCCATATGCCAATGATAAGGCCGGTACCTAAGCTAACCAGTGTTTTAATAGCCAAGTAGTTTTTGACTGACACTAAAAACTTATCAATTTGTTGCATTTTCATGCTCGGATCATCAAGAGCAATGTGAATTTTCTTGGGTACTGATTCCGCCTCAAACAACATAAACACTACGATTAACAATATCAGTAAAAAGTTTGTCAATACGCCACCTAAGCTTGATAACAAGTTAGTCGCCATATTCATGGCCGCAGCGGGATCCAGATAAGAGATCAATGCCTCTTTATTGACATTAATGTTAACTTTATCTAGCTGCCCAAGTACCCAAGCAAACTCACCTACTAATTGTTCTCTATATTTAGGCATGTTTAAGCTAAATTCATTCATCGATTGACCAACTAATGCAGCCAAAATCAATCCAAATACCACTATAATCAGTATTACAAATATGACCGCCATGGCTCTGGGCAATTTATATTGATTGGCCCAGGTAATGATGGGGCTACAAGCCATTGCAATGAACACAGACAATAAGAATGGTACCACTATGGCACTAGCGGCTTTTACACCGGCTAATATGACCACTATTGATGCCATAATCAGTAGTACTTTGAGAGATCTTTGAGATTTGATTTGCATATGAAATTTCTGAACGAATACCTTGTGGGCAAACTAGCAGATCTGTATGGTATTTTATAGCGCATTATATAATTAGGACAAGAATGAATCTAAACCCAGCCACCATTAGGATTAAAAATTTACGTTTGCGTACTTATATTGGTATTAACGAAGACGAAATTGTTAATATGCAAGATGTGGTCATCAACGTGAAAATACATTACCGCGCAGATCAGGCAACAGATTCAGATCAAATGGACGATGCCCTTAATTACAAAACCATTACTAAAAGGATTATTAAACTGGTTGAAAACAATAGATTTTCTTTACTCGAAAAACTCACCGCTGAGGTACTCGCCATTGCGTCAGAACACCCTTGGGTTAACTACGCGGAGGCAGAAGTGGATAAACCCCACGCCTTACGTTTCGCAGATTCTGTTTCTTTATGTTTGTCATGTAACAAAAATGGGTAATGCAAACACCATTCTGAGGGCATTATGAAAATACTTATCACCGGTGGATCAGGCTTAATTGGCTCAAACCTTATTCCTCTTTTGCGTCCTTGTGATGTATCTGTATACACCAGAAATGTGGCCATGGCTGAACAAATACTTGGACATAAAATTCATTTTTTATCCACACTCACACATCTTACTAACTTAGATGAATATGATGTTGTTATTAACTTAGCCGGTGAACCCATAGTAGCTAAAAAATGGACGGATGAACAAAAACGCAAAATTGAAAACAGTCGTTGGTCAATCACAGAAGATATAGTGGCACTAATCAAAGCTGGCGAAAACCCGCCCAAATTATTAATAAGTGGTTCAGCGATTGGCTTTTATGGCCGTCAAGAAGACCAAATAATTGATGAAAACTTCTCATCTCCTCACGATGAGTTCAGTCACCAACTTTGCGAACGTTGGGAGTTTTTAGCCAAACAAGCAGAATCTGATAAAACCCGCGTGTGTATTTTACGCACCGGTGTAGTCATAACCAAAAGAGGCGGCGCATTACAAAAAATGCTGTTGCCATTTAAACTAGGTTTAGGCGGGCCAATTGGCGCCGGTAGTCAATATATGTCGTGGATTCACCTTGAAGATATGCTGCAAGGAATCACCCATTTAATCAAAAATGAAAGCTGTGAAGGTGTTTATAATTTCACCGCACCTAATCCTGTCACTAATCAAGAATTTAGTCGTGAACTTGCCTCAGCACTCTCGCGCCCTTGTCTATTTAAAGTACCTGAATTTGTGCTAAGAATGATGATGGGAGAAATGGCTGATTTAGTCTTATATGGTCAGAGAGTCGTGCCAAAGCGTTTACAAGAAAGTGGTTACGAGTTTATTTATCCTGAAATATCTCAAGCTTTTGATTGTTTGCGTAAGTAACTAAGCACAGAAAATTTATTCAAACGATAAAGAAGCAAGGTTGATATCCCAGAGGTATCAACCTTGCTTCTTTTCTAAACCATCTGACGCAATAAATGACTTGTGTTGAGTGACAACAAACGCCAGCATCCTAAAGCACCAAGAACACCCACAACTAATGCGCCAGCTACCGGAGCAATAATCCAATATTCTAAATGCAAACTGGCAGGCATTTGAAATATTTGGGTTTGTAACATATACAAACTCAGTTCATTAGCTGCTGCAGCCATCGCACCTGCCACCACCCCAATGATAATAAATTCAAACACCACACTGGCTCTAATTAGACTGCCTTTGGCCCCTAATGTCCGTAGAATAGCTAATTCTTGTTGACGTTCATCCATACTCGCTTGCACTTGGGCAATCAGCACCAATGCACCCGCGGCTAAGACTAATATCAAAATAAACTCTACTGCCATCGATACTTGGTCAACGATATTTCTGAGTTGATTAATTCTCGCATCAACATCAATCAAGGTGACGTTAGCAAAAGGCTGCATCAATTGAGTGATATCGGCTTTGCGCTCAGTCGGCAAATTGAAACTAGAAATATAAGTAGGAATAAAGTTTTTCAAGGCACGAGGTTCAATCACAAAGAAGAAATTTGGCTGCATAGATTGCCAATTAACTTTTCTGATACTGGTTACCTTGAGGTCGACAATTTCACTACCAATGTTGAAGGTCAACTTATCGTCTAAGCCAAGTCGCATTCGCTCTGCAATACTTTCTTCAATGGACACTTCGTAAGGCCTTTGTGCAACGGTATCGCTATCATCATTGGCACCTAACCATTTACCTTCGATTACTTCACTACCCTTTTGAAGGGTGTTACTCCAAGTTAAGTTCGCTTCTCTGCCTAGCCCATCACGACCGTTATTTTGTTCATCTGGGTCTTCTTTGGATATCGCGGTGCGCACCTTTTCATCATTTACTGCAACAAATCTTCCGCGAACAACAGGGTAGAATTTATCTACACTCACTTCATTGCTAACAAAATGTTGTTCTAAATCGGGTTGCTGTGCTTGGCTGATATTTACTAAGAAATAGTTAGGAGTGCCTTGTGGGAGCTGCTCTTGCCATTGTTGTACCATGTCATTTCGCATCACCAATACTATTAACAGCAACATGATGGTCACAGCGAAACTAATCAGTTGTACGCTATTATCCATTGCTCGGCGATGTATTCTGGCCCATGCTAATTGCCAAGCGCCCATTTTGCCTTGCCCAAGTTTTCGACCCACCCAAATTAAACCATAGGTAACACCTAACAAACTCACAACCAAAATAATGCCTGAAACAAACAGAATAGCGCTGACTTTAATATTTTGACTATATGCCCACATCAACAAAAATATGGCACCGCCCGAAGCAACAAACTGGATCAATCTTGAACTTAAATTTGCACCTAAGTCACGGCGCAACACGCGTAGTGGTGAAACTGAGAATAACTTCATCAATGGGTATAAAGAAAAGAGTACCGCACACACAGTTCCGGTAAAGACTGAAATAATAAGTGGCCGCCAATGCCATACATCTATCGACACATCCACTTTACCGGCAATAGCTGCAACTACGAGCTGTTGAATAATAAAGCCTAGTATCACACCAATAGTAATACCCAGTGCAGTAATAAACAGGATCTGTAATAAGTAGATTTGTTGCACCATTTTTTTCGGTGCGCCTAAGGTTTTCATAATCGCCACGGGATCATAATGGCGCATACTGTAACGCTGGGCAGCCACAGCTATAGAAACAGCAGCCAAAACAATCGCTAACAAACTCGCCAATAGAAAATATTGCCCTGCCCTACCTACCGCTCGACCAATGCCAGATTCATCATCTTCAATAGAGTCCCAGTCGTGGATTTCACGGTCGAGTTGCGGCTCTAGCCAATCGTAAAAATCATCTAAATCACCGCTATCGCCTGTAAAAAAATAGCTGTAAGCAATCCTACTACCGGGGCCTTCAACTTTAGTTGCAGCCAAATCCACTTTTGAAATCAATACTTTAGGATCACCGCCAAATACACTAAAACCAGCATCAGGCACTTCGGTCAAAACTTTACTGACCTTAAATATCTTGTCACCAACTTCAATATTGTCGCCAACTTTAATCGCAAGAGTTTGAAATAATTGAGATTCAATCCAGGCCTCTCCTGATGGAGGGAGACGGTCGATGGCAACACCTTGAACGAATGGCTCATCGGCTACTTTGACTGTACCTTTGAGTGGGTAACCAGCATCTGCCGCTCTTAAATCTACTAGGTCCATTTGTTCGTTAGCAAAAACCATTGAACGGGCATAGGTTTGATGAGCTGTGTTCAGGCCCATCTCTTGGGCTTTTTCAATCCAAGCGAGGTCAACAGGTTTGTTTGAATCAAGTACTCTATCGGCAGCAATAAACTCGGCACTTTTTTCAGTAAGAGCATATTTAAGTCGTTCACTGAACAAGGAAAGTGACAACACTGAGGCCACTGACAAAATAATTGCCAATAGTATAATCGTTAATTCACCACGTTTAGTCTCATGACGAAACAATCGCCAGGCTAGACTGAGAGTATGATTAGTCATATCACTAACCCACTTTTAGAGCAGCTTGCTCATCGGGTGAGTTTGGGAAAACCTCACTTAGCTCACCGGCTTGCATATGCAACTGACGCTGGCACTTATCTGCTAATACAGAGTCATGAGTCACCAATACCAAAGTCGTATGAGAATTTTGATTTAACTCGAACAATAACTTTTCAATTTTATCACTGTTAGCGGCATCTAAATTGCCAGTGGGTTCATCAGCAAACAAAATTTTAGGTTTAGAAATAAAAGCTCGCGCTATCGCAACACGTTGTTGTTCACCACCCGATAATTGATTGGGGTAGTGGCTGGCTCTGTGATCTAAGCCTACTAGTTCTAAAATATCCAAGGCCCTTTGTTTCGCATCGTCATGCCCAGCTATTTCAGCTGGTAACATAATATTTTCAAGTGCTGTTAAGCTTTGAACCAACATAAAACTTTGAAAGATAAAGCCTACTTTTGCCCCTCTGAGTTGGGCACGCTGCTCTTCGTCCATATTTTGCATGGCTTCACCATCTATGTATATTTCACCTTCACTCACCTCATCTAGTCCCGCCAACAGACTAAGTAAAGTGGATTTTCCTGAGCCTGACGCACCTACTATGGCAATCGACTCACCCGCCTTGACTTCAAAGCTAATTGGCTTGAGGATCTGTAATTGACCTTGTGTCGTATTAACTGTTTTACTAATACCATTTGTCTTAATCATAGTTGTTGGAGTCATAGTGCTGTTTCTTAATACCAATTCGTTACGAAATAAAATTTATTTATTATTGATCCTTATACCCTTATTACTGATTTCAGATCAGTTACAGGCAAAAGAAACCAAATTGCTTATTCTGGGTGATAGCCTAAGTGCTGCCTATGGTTTAAAGCAAGAACAAGGCTGGGTAAGTTTGTTACAAAATGCGTGGCAAAGCGAACTAGGTAATAGTGTCAGTATTGTCAATGCTGCCATTAGTGGTGAAACCACAGACGGCGCGCTTGCTAGATTACCAAGACTATTAGAGCAACATAGTCCGACTCATATTTTTGTTGAACTGGGGGGTAACGATGGCTTGCAAGGTCATCCAGTGAGCAAGTTGCGCAATAATCTAGAGAAAATCATTCAATTATCTCAAACAAGTGGTGTAGAAGTGATTCTGCAACAAATGCAAATACCCACTAACTACGGTAAAAGATACACTCAAATGTTTACCGGTAGTTATGCACAACTAGCTGAAGAGTATGCTGTAACAATGCTTCCTTTCTTTTTACAAAACATTGCCTTAGATAAAAGTTTGATGCTACGAGATGGTATTCATCCAAATGCTGAAGCGCAAATCATCATAGCGAAAGATATGCAAAAAACCCTAGGAGAGATTATTTTCCCCTAGCAGAATAAAAAATAACCAACTAGAATAGACATTGTTCTATTAAGAATAGGAGTATGTTGTGGAAATAAGTTCATCAGGTGCTGGTTCACTCGCGCAGATTGCACCAACTCAAACGGGTTCTGTACAGCAGGTCAATCGTGCTGAACAGCAAGCCACGTTAAAAACACCGGCAGTGCAAGAAATTCAGTCGCCATCTCCTGACCAAGGCCAGCGAGTAGGCTCTTTTGTAGATGTTAGTGTTTGAAAAAACACAAATCAAAAAAAACCGAGTTAATTAACTCGGTTTTTTATTGTCTGCTTTTTTAGTTGTTCAGACCTATTTAAGGACGAACATACTGCATCGGTTTATCTGTTTGTAATTTTAAATAACGATCTCTTAGTTTACTTTGCCTAGACTGCATTTCGACTTTTTCTCCTGCTATCAATACCAACTCTGCTGCCTCAGTCACCTCAAGCGGATCACCTGACCAAATCACCACATCAGCTAATTTTCCAGCTTCGAGACTACCTAACTTATCATCTATGCCATACAGCCTAGCCACATTGATAGTTAAGGCCGCTAGACCTTGGTCCCAACTTAAGCCATTGGCTACCGCATTACCGGCGTGTTGTCTTGCTAAGCGAATATTATGGGTTTCCATGCCAATGCTCACTTCGACACCAGCAGTTGCTAATCTACCAGCATTTTTAATTGTTGAACCTAACTGGTCAAAACCAAAAGGAAGGTTTGCTTCGGGATCGAGGATCACTGGGATATTATTATCTGCCAACTCTTTGGCCACTCGCCACCCTTCGGTTGCATAGGTAATCACAATATTCAGTTGAGGTTGGCGTTGCTTTAGAGCAATAACCTGACGAATATCTGCCGCTCTGCGGGCATCGACTAGCAGCGGCATTTCGCCCTTAACCAAAGGAATTAATGCCGCAATATCTGCTTTACTTAATTCACCATGCCATTCATCACTTGGCGTGAGTGATTTACCAATGGCAAACTTAGCTTCAGCCAACGCTTTTTCTAAACTAACCCAAAGAACACTTCGAGAACCTCCTACTGTGTCAGCGCCACTATTACCGACTCTCGTGCTGATAAATGCTCTTGCCTGAATAATAGGGTCGCTACTGTCACCTAAAGAAATCATAGCCCCTTGACCGTTAAAAATTTGCCCAGTTCGCCCCATTGAGGTGGCTGCTGATGTTACGCCTTCAATCCGAGCAATCGCCATTAATGATGAATCAGGGTTGATAGCATAAGACACATCAAAAGCCGCGCCAGTTTTAGAAATACTAGTCAAACTTGAATTGCTGTCATTGGTACCCGCAGAAAAGCCCACATCGACTAAGCCCAGTGAGGTGCTTGCACCTATTAATCCTGGTGTCAGCACTTTGCCTTTGGCGTCAATAATTTCGTATCCAGCCAGTGCAGGCTCACCTTGCATGACTCTTTGGATTTTGCCGTCTTTTATCAGCACAGTGGCATTATCGATAGTGCCTTGCGTTGACATGGTATGTACCTTAGCCCCCACAATAGCGATACTTTTAGCATCAACAATTTGAGTTAACAACATACTGCCAAACAAGGAATATTTAATGAATCTGTTCATTTGCTATCTCCTTCACCGGGTTGTCCTAGCTCAAAATCACTCACTGGCCATGATCCGGGATCATTGCGGTCATATATTAATGCTCCGTCTAAATAAACATGCTCTGCTTGGGCATAGGTCGAAAACGGATCTGCAGTCCAAATGACCACATCAGCATTTTTACCTTTTTCCAAAGAGCCAGTTTGTTCAAATATGCCCAAAGACTTAGCAGGATTAGCAGATAACCATTGCCATGCGTCAGCCTGACTAATGTCGATCCCTGCACGGCGACCATTGGCCCATGCTTTGGCTGCTTCTTGATTTAATCTTTGAATACCCAAATCACTATCAGAATGCACTATCGCGCAGGCATTGGCTGCATGAACCATAGGCACGTTTTCTTGAATTCCGTCATAAGCCTCTAATTTAAAGCCCCACCAGTCAGCCCACATTGCCGAGCATACTCCAGCTTCTGCTAGTTGGTCGGCTATTTTGTATGACTCAACCGCATGATGAAACGCCGCTATCTTGTAATTAAACTCTTTCATCACATCCAACATAGTGCCCATGTCGTCGGCACGATAACAATGCATATGCACTAGAATTTCGCCTTTTAGCGCTAAAGCTAAAGTTTCAAGTTTGAGATCGCGCTTAGGCACTTTTGCGTCTTTTTTACCTGCTTCGTGGTCAGCATAATATTTGTCCCATTTACGCTGATAATCTTGTGCATCCGCCCAAGCTTGCCTATAACCCGCCACATTACCCATTCGTGTGGAAGGGCCGCCTTTTTTGCCATATACCCTTTTAGGATTTTCGCCGCATGCCATTTTCATACCGTAAGGAGCATCAGGAAACTTCATATCCTGCACGGTCGAACCAGGCAAGTTTTTGACGGTTACACCGCGCCCACCGACTAAATTGGCCGAGCCTGGTAAAATTTGCATAACAGTCACACCACCAGCTAAGGCTCGTTGAAAGCCTGCATCTTGCGGCCAAATAGAGTGTTCAGCCCAAACCTCTGCTGTCACAGGGTTGGTCGCCTCGTTACCGTCAGAATGCGCTGTACCGCCGGGCGCAGGATACACACCTAAATGGCTATGCACATCGATAATACCCGGGGTCACCCATTTGCCTTTAGCATCAACAGTCACGCCATCATCAGGAACGGTTAAATCTTTACCTATGGCGACAATTTTACCATCTTGTAGCAACACCGAGCTGTCACTAAAAACGCCACCTATGCCATCTAAAACAGTCGCATTAGTAATTAAAACACTGTTACTGGTAATCGGCTTGTAGGTACTTGGAAAAGGATTTTGATTGATTTGAAACGCTGGTTCTTTGGCATTGTCTTCATCTGAGTCAGAGCAACCCAATAAAGCCAATAAACCTGCAACAGCGGTTAATGTAAACAACTGTCGCTTATTATCTAAAATTTTCATGTTTTTCCCTGATACTGAGTATTTATTGTTGTGAAGCAATGAGTCAATCTTTGTTGACTGAGTTTATCCTAATGACATCTACAGGATTTTACTAGGATTGAATCTGCTGCAAAATCTCATCCGCATTTTTCAACGCTCGGATCCGCATAAACAATGCCTCGGCTTCTGGATATTGACGTTTCAAATAGCCTAACCATTGCTTCACCCGGTTAGGGTAATATTTACCTTTGTCACCAAACAGTTCGTAACCAGAATATCGCACCAGTAATGCCTTCACTTGTTCCCATGGCATATGTTGTTCAGTGTTTTTTATCACCTGAGCCAAATTGGGCATTGCCAATGCACCACGCCCCAACATGATATTTTCGCAATCAGATTGCTGTTGGCAATTTAGTGCGTCATGTTCATTCCATATCTCACCATTTGCCACGATGGGAATAGCCACCTGTTGCTTAATTTTGGCTATCCAATCCCAATAAGCAGGCGGTTTATAACCGTCAACCTTAGTTCTTGCATGAATAACCAACGAATCAGCACCAGCATCAGCAATAGCCTGTGCATTTGCGATTGCCAAAGAAGTATCATCAAAACCCAAACGCATTTTGGCACTCACCGTTTGTTCTATAGGCACTGCCTCACGCACCGCACGGACAATTTTGTAAATAGTTTCAGGTTCGCGCAAAAGCACCGCACCGCCTTTGCTCTTATTGACTGTTTTAGCAGGACAACCAAAGTTGAGGTCAACACCATGAGAGCCCAATTCAACTGCACGAAAAGCATTTTCCGCCAACCAATCAGCGTGCTGTCCTAACAGCTGCACTTTGACTGGCACGCCATTAGGGGTAAGACCGTGGTTGTTTAATTCAGGGCATATCCGATAAAACACTCGCTTAGGCATCAATTGATCGACAATCCGCACAAATTCAGTCACGCACAAGTCAAATCCACCTACTTGGGTCAACATGTCGCGCATTAGATGATCAACAACCCCTTCCATCGGAGCTAAAGTAATATGCACTAACGCGACCCACTTTGAGATTTTTCTAACTGACGTTTTGAACATGCCTGCACAATATCAAGCTGCTGTTGCGAACTTGCAGTGCTCCAAATCAATATTTCATCCAACATTCTAAAACATCCCAAACACATATCTTTGTCGTCAAGACAGCAATTTCGGATACACGGGGATTCGACGGTTGATAGCTGATTGGTCATGGATGATTCATTCAAGATAGATTGGGCGTATTCTATCAATAAGCTTGGAGGAAGAGCAAAGTTTGCTAAGCGAACAAATTTATTCACAAGTCCAATCAGCTAAGTTAATCTGCCGCTATAGGCAATTATTGATCAGTAGTACCTGTTTTCTGATCTCAAAGCTTCGTATGTTAAAAGAGAGAAAGTATGACCGGTAACAAACACAATCAAAGTTTTAAAGGTTTAGTGACAGCGCAGGAGGATATAGACTCAAATACTCCATCACAAAAAACTGTAAACATTGAT
>Ga0209712_10001273_pt1 | contig 21680 bp, 20 predicted proteins | sample ArcOceMetagenome_FD_187443 | JGI IMG/M metagenome (GOLD analysis project Ga0209712, IMG submission 187443) | Marine eukaryotic phytoplankton communities from Arctic Ocean - Arctic Ocean - Greenland ARC118M Metagenome (SPAdes) (version 2) | ecosystem: Environmental > Aquatic > Marine > Oceanic...
AAGGTCTATCGATTGAGAATGATGTTCAGAATATATTCAGAGTAATGAGGCCCTGAAAAACGCTTTATAAGGCGCTATCAGACGATTTGTTACCGCTTTTAGCACGCGGTATCGCTAAACGCTGACGTCTTTCCCATAGGCATTTACGGCTAATGCCAAGCTTTTTCGCTAGCTCGGTTTCATTCATATGTTCTTGATTTTCAAGAACAAATCGCTGGAAATAGTCTTCTAATGAAAGCTCTTCAGAGGTGTCGGGTGCCGAGTCGAGGTTGGTGATTACATTACCGGACGAATGACTGGCTGAATTAGTGGGCTGTTGTAAATCTAAGTAGTTACCGGTGAATGGCGTCAGTATGTCAGCATTAAAGCGGTGGTTTTCATTGATATCACTATCAATTTCTAATGTTTCGCTATTAATTTCTAAGCCTTCACACATAATCGCCGCACGTTCGATAACGTTTTCGAGCTCTCTAACGTTACCAGGCCATGGGTAGTTATTAATAATTTGAATGGCTTCTGGCGATAGATGCAGGCCAGCTTTCTCATGCCGATTTGCCGCTTTATCGAGTAAGAATTCAGCAATTTCAAGTAAATCATTGCCGCGCTGCTTCAATGAGGGTAAATCAATGCGGACAACATTAATGCGGTAGTATAAATCAGGGCGAAAGCCGCCAGTGGTGGTCAGCTTTTTGAGATCGCGGTGAGTCGCTGCAACAAGCCTGACGTTCACGCGATGAGCCTCATTAGAGCCAATACGGCGAATTTCACTTTCTTGAATAAAGCGTAATAAGCGAGCCTGCGCTTCGCTAGGTAATTCGCCAATTTCATCCAAAAACAAGGTGCCGCCTTCGGCCGCTTCAATTAATCCAGCTCGTTTGCTGGCAGCACCGGTAAACGCGCCTTTTTCATGCCCAAAGAGTTCGGATTCTATTAACGTTTCAGGAATGGCTGCGCAGTTGACCGCAATAAAAGGGTTTTCTGCTCTATCGCTGGCATCATGAATAGCGCGCGCAATAAGTTCTTTACCGGTACCTGTCTCGCCGCGAATAAGGATAGTCGAGCGAGTGGGTGCGGCTTTGCGAACACGTGAATAAACGGTTTGCATAGCGGCGCTTGAGCCTATCATGCCAAATAGGGGTTCATCGTGTGATGTGTTTTCGTCGGCATTTAAGGTGACTGATGCCGCTAAATTTTTACGCTCGGCTGATTTTTTAAAGATACGCTCAAGTGCAATGCTGAATTCGGTTTCTATAAAAGGTGAAACAATAAAGTCTGCTATGCCTACCCGCATAGCTTCAATAATCGAGGCGCTGTCTTTAGTTTTCGAGAGAATGATGACAGGGCAGCTATGCTGTTGGCTAACAAGCTCAACACCAAGGCCGTCATCTAATACTAAATCACATATAAGAAGTTGAAAGCCATTAAAACCAAGGCGTTTAGCCTGTGCAATGTTGGCAACATAAGTGGGCGTGCAATTGAGTAGCTCAAATGTGGATGCTAAGGACGACTCACTCACTGCGCCGCCTTCAATAATGAGGATGTTTCTCATAATGGGGCACTTAAGTGATGATTTGATGAAATTGTATTAGGCATAGAATGATTTGCTGTTTCCAATCTGGTATGCACTGTAACTGTTTGTAACGAAAATTGCGAATGTTTGTCACCGCTAAATCGGCTAATAGTTGCCCTACTGTAACATCTTCTCTTGACAGTAATATCGATGGCAAGCCGCTAAGTTGCTTGATATTAAAGCTTTTTATGGGATAAAGAGGTATGGCGCTAAGAGGCGATTATTGCGGTTTTAGAGACGCGATTAATTTGCCAATGCTCGATAGCCCATTCCAGCAATTGATTAACGCTAAGTCTATGAGCTTGTTCAGGTAATTGCTGGCCGAGCTGGGTTAGCGCAAGGCTGATATTACTCGCCGCAGTCGCATTATTTATGCCTTTGGCGCCCGTTTGTTTACTTAGTTTGTGGCCGTTATTAGCATCGGTTATAAGAGGTAGGTGTGCATAGTCCATAGTGGGTAGGTTAAGGGCTTGTTGCAAAGCTATTTGCCAAGGTGTGGAGCTTAATAAATCGGCACCGCGAACGACACTGGTAACACTTTGCTCTGCATCGTCCATCACTACCGCCAGCTGGTAGGCAAAGAGGGAGTCTCGGCGGCGAAGAATAAAATCTCCTAATTGCGCTAGCTCAAAAGATTGCCTGCCAAGAATGCGGTCTGTAAACGTGATAGTCGCTTCGCCGCATTCAAAACGAAGGGCGTGGCTGGCGGGTTGATGACGCGTGGCCGCTATATAGCGACTCGATTTTTCTGCGCGGCAAGTTCCTGGGTAAGGGCCTACGATTTGTTTTAATGCTGTGCGGGTGCATTGACAAAAGAAGACGCGTTGTTGCTGTTGTAATTGTGTTAATGCCGCTTCATAGCGACCATCGTTATCGGTTTGCTGTTCTATGGTGCCATCCCAATGCAGCCCATGTTGTTCAAGGCTATTAAGAATGCTGTCGCGAGAGCCGTCTACTGTTCGGTGGCGGTCTACATCTTCAATACGAAGTAACCATTGACCATTATGGGCTTTAGCGTCCACATAGCTGGCGACAGCGGCTAAAAGTGAACCGCTGTGGAGTGGGCCTGAGGGGGATGGAGCAAATCGACCTATGTGATTGGTCACGATAGGTCGTTGTTATTAGGCATGGTGAATGGCCTAGCTGCCGAGGTGTTGCTTTTCCTTGATTTCATCGAGTGTTTTGCAGTCGATACACAAGGTGGCAGTGGGTCGTGCTTCTAAACGTTTAATACCGATTTCAATGCCACAGGCATTACAGAAGCCATAGTCATCAGCATCGATGAGATCCATCGTATTGTCGATTTTTCTAATCAGTTTACGTTCGCGATCACGTGCGCGTAATTCAAGACTGAATTCTTCTTCTTGCGTGGCGCGATCGGCAGGATCAGGGAAATTAGCCGCTTCGTCTTTCATATGAGTCACGGTACGATCAACTTCTTCCATTAGCTGAGCTTTCCAGTTCTGCAAAATAGATCTGAAATGATCTTTTTGCGGATCGCCCATGTAGTCTTCGCCTTTTTTAGGCTTATAAGACGTAAAGTTTTGGAAGCTTTCACTGGTATTGCTTTTTTTCTTGCGAGGCATCTTGAAAGTCTCTTAATCAATTTGCTGGATCTAAAATGTGTTGAGTCGTTGCTCTTTGTTTTTAAGGCCTTACATTTTTCGCTGCTCAAGAAATAATCGATTATTGGCGATATTTATTAAGCAGGGGCCTTTTATTTAAGCATTTTTACTATGTCGGGCAATATATCCAATTGCCTAACTAATAAGGGCAGCGAATCTATCAGAAAACCTGTTTGCAATCCATACTTAAATCACTCTCTTGAGAGCCGAGTACCAACAGCATTTATTGGACAGCATATTCAGATTTTTATTCGCATTGGCTTTAACGCATTAAGTTTGTACGTTAATTCGCCACAGTATCACTTGCGAGAAAGACTTCGTCAGCTTGAATCACTGTATCAATGGGTCTAAGTTGTTGGCCAGCACAGGGGCCTGAGATGCAATTGCCGTCTTCTATTAGAAATAGCGCGCCATGGGTTGAGCATTGAATTAACGCGCCCTCTGAGTCGAGAAATTGATCTTCTAGCCATTCAAGCTCAATACCAAGATGAGGGCAGCGATTTTCATAAACATAAATTACCGCATCTTTTTTAACGGCAAATAGCTTTTTATCAGCGACTTCAAAACCCTTTGAAGCGCCTTCATCGATATCATTTACATGGCATAAACGTGTCATTGCTTTATGAGTCTCTTTATTAGGGGCTGCGTTGATGAATTCGGCGGCATTGATGAATCGAGTAATAATCGCTTTAAGTGATAGTCGAGATGATAGTCAAGATGATAGTCAAAATAGTAGCCAAGAGAATAGTCGATTTGCCACAATGTCGATTATACCTGCTCACTGAATATAATGGATGACTAAAAGAAACGTTATTCATTAGGGATGTGGCTTTTCTTTTTACTCAGGCTTCGCTTATGATCAACCTAGCGGCTGATCTTAAGTGCTTACTATTGTAATGAATGAGGTTTTTTTTGATATCTTTAGAGCAACTGGTCGGAAAACAAGGCCCACCTCGCGAGGGTGAGGAGCGCCTGTTGAATAAACAAAGCCACTCACTAGTATCCGTGCCTCCACATTTCTTGCATCGCGATATTGTTGATGATTGGTCTGCACTGCAATTAGCTTCTATTGAAGCGGGTTTTGATTTAGCTGTGGTGAGTGCCTACCGTAGTTTTGAGCGGCAATTATTGATTTGGAATGAAAAAGCAAACGGCAAAAGGCCTTTGTTAGATGCTGATGGAAGTGTTCTTGATGTGAGCAGTTTAGATGAAAGGTCAGCGGTTTTTGCCATACTCCGCTGGTCTGCTCTGCCAGGTGGCTCTCGCCACCATTGGGGTACTGATATTGATGTTTATGACCGCGCGGCGGTAGCCTTGGATTATGGTGTGCAGTTAGTCGCTGAAGAAGTTAATAAAGGCGGTGTATTTGATCCTATGCATAACTGGTTAGATACTCGTATTGAGGCATCGAGAGCGCATGGCTTTTATCGACCTTATCAAGGTGGGGCATCACAAGGTGTCGCCGCTGAGCGATGGCATTTGAGTCATCGCCCCACTGCTGAACATTTTAGCCGACTGCTGACAGCCGAAACGCTCTATGGTTTATTGGAGCAAGAAGCGAATATGTGTTTACGTGATACCGTATTGGCTAATTTTGATGAAATTTTTACCCGATTCATTGCCTGTTAGTAGCCGCTTTCATTGAATATAAATTAAATGCGTTAGATAAGTGGCGTTAGTGAACCGTGTCATTAAGCGGCGCGATTAAATAATGCCATTAAGGCGCGATTAAAAAGTGTCATTTAAAAAAGTCATTAAATGAAGTCATTAAATAAAGTAAAAAGGTAATGAGTCAGTGAAAAGCTTACAGTCCATATGGCCCAAAATGCATAGCCAAGCAATAAGTTTGGCCAGCGATGAATTAATGCTGACCAGTTATTATCACAATCATGTGATAAACCATGAAAGCTTTGAATCGGCATTAGCGTTTCACGTTGCCGCAGAGTTAGGCAGTGAGACTGTGTCAGAGCAAATGTTAAATACGCTTTTTACCGAGGTGTTACGAGCTGAACCGGGTTTGGCCGATGCAGCATTAGCCGATATCGACGCCTATTTTGAACGTGATCCTGCCTGTGATAATTATTGCCGTCCATTCTTATTTTTTAAAGGCTATTTAGCTATTCAGGCGCAGCGTTTTGCGCATCATCTGTGGTCTAGTCAGCGTCAATCAATGGCTCGTTATATTCAGCATGGCGTTAGCGTTTTATGTGATGTGGATATTCATCCAGCGGCTCAGTTGGGCCGAGGCCTGATGGTTGATCATGCAACCGGATTAGTGATTGGCGAAACCGCAGTTGTAGGTAATAACGTATCGTTACTGCATGGTGTGACATTGGGTGGAACGGGTAACGGCGTGGGTAAGCGGCATCCTAAAATTGGCGAGGGTGTCTTAATTAGTTCTGGCGCAAAAATACTGGGTGATATTACCGTAGGTGATGGCGCTAAGGTGGGGGCGGGCAGCGTGGTACTTGAGTCAGTGCCGGCCCATGTAACAGTTGCCGGTGTGCCTGCAAAGGTGGTTGGGCGTCCTGTAGAAAAAAATCCTTCGCTATCTATGGATCAACACATTGATGGCTAACGATAATTTATTGTCTAAACTGTCGTGTTTTTTTACGCTTTTCTCTTCTTAGCGATAAACGCTTCATTCCTCTACCCACTTTATCACTCGCTTTAAAACTCGCTAACTAATTAAATTAATGCTGCCGCACCACGGCAGCATGGTTTTTTATGGAATTAATTTTCTCGATAGTTGAACGATTTACCAACAATAATTGTCCTAGTTTTGATTTTGAAAGTGATTTGACGAGCAATTGATGATTTTTATGCTCATTATTTTTCGCATTTTTTAATGGGGCGAATAAGCGATCGGGATAAAAAATAAATAAATAAGGACACAAGGGATGTTGGCAAGGCTGGCGATACTCCGCTCGATACAGCGAGCGATTTATCAGAATAATGCATTGCTTAACAGTTAATGAGTACTTATCGATAACCAGTTATGGAGAATAGTAGTGAGTGTAAAACTTTTAGATAATAATGCGTTTTATGGTTATAGAGTTCGTCGAACCGTCAATGCTGAATTATTCCAAGAATATTTTAGTTTAAAGAAAGGTGGCAAGCGGCTTAACGGAACCACGAAAAAGAAAATAGAGAAAGAGGCTGCTAATCGTGATGATGAGTTAGTGATTTCACAGGCCAAAGCTAAGCGTGCCAATAAAGCCGCTCGCTGTTTTAATGCCAATGGTTCAGTACGAGGTATTAGCTATTTGGTTAAGACAGAAAAAAGCGGAACTAAAACGCCAATTTTTCAGGTGGGTATTGCCTCAGAGTCTGATGGTAAGATTATTTGTACAAGCTACTCGATTAATGCGCATGGTAAAGATCTCGCTTGGAAAATGGCTGTTGATACGTTTGCAAAACATAAAAGCATTGGTAAGTCTACAAAGCTTTATAAAGAGCTAATAGCGGCTATGCCTAAGCAAGCTGTAAAAAAGACTGTAAAAAAGACTGTAAAAAAGACTGTAAAAAAAACAGCGAAGACAGCGGTGAAAAAACCAATAAAGAAGGTAGCAAAGAAAGAAATGAAAAAAACGGTAAAGAAAAAGTCATTAAAAAATAAATAGCACCTTTTAAAAGGTGTTATTGAAGCAGTTACTGACTATTTCAATAGCAATAAAAAGGCCAGCATTTGCTGGCCTTTTTATTGCTAGATTTACGATAAAACGAAGCGCTTATTTAACGGCTTCTACCGCTTTAATGATTTCAGCTTTTGCTTCAGCGGCATCAGCCCATCCTTGTACTTTAACCCACTTACCTTTTTCAAGATCTTTGTAATGCTCAAAGAAATGCTCAATTTGCTGAAGTAATAATGGAGATAAATCAGTTGCTTCTTTTATGTCGCGATAAATTACTGATAATTTATCAACAGGAACGGCGATAAGCTTGGCGTCGATGCCTGACTCGTCTTCCATTTTTAATACGCCAACAGGGCGGCATTTAATAACTGCACCATTAATTAATGGGTAAGGTGTAGGCACTAACACATCTAATGGGTCGCCATCTTCTGACAAAGTATTTGGAATGTAACCGTAGTTACAAGGGTAAAACATGGCTGTCGCCATAAAGCGATCAACCATTAATGCGCCAGTGTCTTTATCGACTTCATACTTTACTGGATCACTGTTGGCTGGAATTTCAATGATGACGTTGATTTCGTCAGGGAGGTTTTTACCTGCTGGGATATCGTTAATGCTCATGCTGTTAGTTACCTATTTATAAGTTCTGTAAATTTATAAGTTCTAAAATTGATAAGTTCTGTCAATTATACGTTCTGCCAATAAACGCTTAGTTTAGAGAGTGGCAACAGTATGCTTGTCGCTGTTGTTCTCAATACTTTACTTAGTGTTGAAAGCTTTGACTGTCATCTACTTTGCCTCTCGCGGCTTTATTTGGCTAAGCGCTAGCAGACGGATGCCCAGACAAAACCCTGCGTTATCGGTTTTTGATCTTGGCGTGAAGCTTTAAAGGTGTATTTTGGGTTATATACGCCCAAACACCAGTATAATCGGGCGCGGATGATACCAGACCAACACCTATTAAGCCAAAAATGCGGTCTTGAATAGACCTTGTTTGGCTGCTTTTTGAGCGAGGGTTACGACTTTACACGAGGGCTACGACGTTTAGGCAGTTTTTTCTCAACTAACACCTTTTTAAGGCGCGCATAGACAGGCAGCCCATTTTTGTAGGGTGGGTAGTCTTCGCCAGAAATGAGAGGTGCTAGATAGTCTCTTGCAGCATTGGTAATGCTCCAGCCATCGCGACTAATAAAATTGCGTGGCAGCAATTTTTCGACATTGGCAACCTCAGCTAATGGTGCTTCGCCCACTTTCCAACTGTATTTTTTGCCTTTGCCGCGCACTATTGTCGGCATGATGGCCGTTTTTCCTGCCAAAGCGAAGTGAACGGCCGCTTCGCCTAAAGCGTAGGCCTGATCAACATCTGTTTTTGAGGCGATATGGCGAGCTGAGCGCTGGAGGTAGTCGGCTAGAGCCCAGTGATACTTATAGCCAAACTTGCGTTTAACCATTTCGGCCAGAGTGGGTGCTACACCGCCAAGTTGGATATGACCAAAAGCATCAGTGCTGCTACTGCCAGAAAGATATTGGCCGTTGGCATTTTTAGCGCCTTCAGAGGCAACAATAACGCAATAACCATGTTTTTTGACGGTTTTATCGACGCGGCGTAAAAACTTTTCAGGCTCAAAAGCGATTTCTGGAAAGATAATAATATGAGGAGCGTCGCCGTCTTGTTGAATGGCTAAGCCACCTGCGGCTGCAATCCAGCCTGCGTTTCTGCCCATCACTTCAAGAATAAAGACTTTCGTAGATGATTCGCACATAGAAGCAACATCGAGTGCGGCTTCTTTGGTTGAAATAGCAACGTATTTAGCGACTGAGCCAAAGCCTGGACAATTGTCTGTGAGGGGTAAATCATTATCGATGGTTTTAGGAATGCCAATGCAGTTGAGCGGGTAGCCAACTTCTTCGCTAAATTGGGCAAGTTTGTGCGTTGTGTCTTGAGAATCGCCGCCGCCATTGTAAAAAAAGTGACCTATATTGTGTGCTTTAAAGACTTCGATGAGGCGCTCATATTCGCTACGGCTTTCGTCTATGCCTTTTAGCTTATAACGACAAGAGCCAAATGCGCCGCTGGGTGTATGGCGCAATTGACTAATTGTCTTCGCTGATTCTTTGCTAGTGTCGATTAGCTCTTCATTGAGTGCGCCGAGAATGCCGTTTTGGCCGGCATAAACAGTGCCGATGTCTTTACTGGCTTTGGCGGCTTCAATAACACCACAAGCTGAAGCGTTGATAACAGCGGTAACGCCGCCTGATTGTGCGTAGAATGCATTTCTTTTTGGCATAAATAGGTCTAACAGAAAGGTGAGAGGCTAATGATGTGCCCAAGAGGTTAAAGTTCGGCGAACATTATCGTAAAATTTTCTGCAAAGTGCTGTGATAAAATGTTTGTAATTGTTGCCCTAATTATTGGGAACTACTTTTGGAACGCTAGAATTCGCAATAAGCTATTGGTTTTGTGCTCTCTGGGGGCGTTAAAATATTTTGTTAAAAGTGTCTTTTGTTTAAAGTATCTATTGTTAAAGATATCTATTGTTAAAAGTATCTTTTGTTAAACGTATCCTTTTAAATTTGAAGCGTTGGTTATAAATCAGAAGTCATAAATGAACAGTATAAGTTGGTGTTTAGAAGTTAGTACATATAAGCCAAAGCTTATGACTTATGACTTATAGCTCATTAAGAGTTTAGCAATAAAAAATTGTAAATAGGTAAAATGATTTAATGCATATTCATATACTCGGTATTTGCGGCACTTTTATGGGTAGCCTTGCGCTGTTGGCGCGAGAGGCTGGACATATTGTTACTGGCGCAGATCAAAACGTCTATCCGCCGATGAGTGATCAACTTGAAACGGCAGGCATTGAGCTTTATCAAGGTTACGATGCAGAACATATTGCTGCCTTGTCGCCCGATAGCATCATTATTGGTAATGCACTCTCGCGCGGTAATCCCTCGGTTGAATATGTATTAGATGAAGGGCTGCATTACCAGTCGGGTCCTGAATGGTTATCTGAGCATGTACTGCGTGGTCGATGGGTATTGGCGGTGGCAGGTACACACGGTAAAACGACAACCGCCAGTATGTTAGCGTGGATTTTATCTTATGCGGGTTTAAAGCCAGGTTATTTAATTGGGGGTGTGCCCAGTAATTTTGGTCAGTCGGCACGTTTAGGCAGTGCGCCTTATTTTGTGATTGAGGCCGATGAATACGATACTGCGTTTTTTGATAAGCGTTCTAAGTTTGTTCATTACCATCCGCAAACCTTAGTCATTAATAACTTAGAGTTTGATCACGCTGATATTTTTGATGACCTAGCCGCGATTCAGCGTCAGATGCATCATTTGGTTCGCACCGTTCCTGCCAAGGGACAAATCATGATTCCTAACGTGACTGCATTAAATTCGGTTATCGATATGGGTTGTTGGTCGACATTAGAATATCTTTCTGGCGCGCAGAGCCCTTGGGAAATCAGTTTAGAGGCGGCTGATCAGTCGACGTTTAATGTGGCAAAGGGCGAAGACTGCGGGCAAGTAGAATGGACATTATGTGGAGTGCATAATCGTGATAATGCGCTTGCGGCTATTGCGGCGGCACATCATATTGGTGTGAGTGTTAATACGGCAACTGCAGCATTGTGTGAGTTTACTAGCGTGAAGCGGCGTATGGAGCGTTTGGCTTGTATTGATGGCGTAACGGTATATGACGATTTCGCGCATCATCCTAGCGCTATAAAAACTACTTTGGCGGGTATGCGAGCGCGCTGTAAAAGCGGTCGTGTTATCGCCATTATTGAGCCTCGATCAAATACCATGCGTATGGGTTGTCATAGTGATGACCTCCCTGCTGCGATTGCCGATGCTGATTACGTGTGGTGGTATGAATCAGAAGTGGATAGTAGCGTGCTTGAAACCTTGTTTACTGCTAACGATAAAGTAGTAGTGAGAAATAGCATACCTATTATTATTGAACAAGTCGTTGCGCAGGCGCAGGCTGGTGATGAAGTTGTCATTATGAGTAATGGCGGTTTTGGCGGTATACATACTTCGTTAATAAGTGCGTTAGAAGTGCGTTAGAAATACGTTAGAGCTGCGTTAAAAATATGCTAGAGCTGCGTGATTAAAATTATTTTTAAAAGATAGCAGAAAGAAAACCGATTAAAGAAAATCGATTAAAATAAACCACTCAAGCAAACCACTCAAGATAAAGCAGCGATAGAAGAAATATGAAAAGAATAACCTTAGCGATTACAGGTGCCTCAGGTGCGCAATATGGATTGCGATTATTAGAGGTGTTGCTGGCAGCCAAAGTGGAAGTGCATTTTTTAATTTCAGATGCGGCACGGCAAGTAATGGCCTTAGAGATGGGTGTTAATTTACCGAGTGATGATGCCGAATTGGTTGAGTATTTTACTGACCAGTATCAAGCGAGTGCCGAACAGATTCATGTTTATGGGCGTAAGCAGTGGGGAGCATCGGTAGCATCGGGTTCTAATGCGCCAGATGCAATGGTTATTTGTCCTTGTAGTTCAGGCACCTTATCGGCGGTGGCTACGGGCGCTAGCAATAATTTAATTGAGCGCGCCGCTGATGTAATGTTAAAAGAGCGAAAGCAATTAATTATTTTGCATCGAGAGATGCCCTTATCAACGATTCATCTTGAGCACTTATTGAGTTTGTCGAAGTTAGGTGTGGTAGTTATGCCGGCATCACCGGGGTTTTATCATAAGCCGAAAAGCGTTGAAGATATGATAGATTTTGTTGTGGCGCGCATATTGGATCATCTAGGTGTTGAGCAAACTTTAATGGCGCGTTGGGGTCAATCTTAGCATTGGTTAAATAGGCTTTTTTATATTTACATATAAATTATATGGCCATGAAAAAAAGTTACTAATGAATTAGTCATTATTAAATGAGTTATATTAATAGGGGTTCACCTTGTCAGATTCCAAATCCACACCTTCTTCTCAATCAAATCTATCTTCAGCCTTTGCTAAGGTTTATGACGCGCTTATTTTATCGCGCCCTTGGTTTGCCATATTTTTCTTGGTGGTAGCAACGGCGCTAGCCGGTTTTTATGCACAAAACTACAAAGTAGATGCATCGGCCGATGCCTTAGTGCTTGAGGGAGATAAAGACTTAGCTTTCTTTCGAGAGGTCGGCAAACGATATGCCGCAGAAGAATTTTTTATTGTGGCTTATCAGCCAAAAGAGAATTTATTCTCGGAGCAGTCTTTAAATAATATAAGTGAATTAGTGAGTGATCTAGAAAAAATTAAAGGTGTATCGACGGTGATGTCCATATTGGATGTGCCGTTATTATATTCACCTAAAGTATCAATAAGCAGTTTGATGTTAGGTATTAAAACATTACGTGATAACAGTGTTGATAGAAAGTTAGCTGCTAATGAGTTTCGTGATAGTCCTATCTATAAGCAGTTATTAACAAGTACTGATGCTAAGACCACGGCATTACAAATTGGGTTGGTGCGTGATCAAACATACAATAACTTACTGGATGAAAGAAATCGCTTACGGGTGTTAAACGCGGAAGGATCTTTGTCAGAGTTTCAAGTAGAGGCGCTGGTTACTGCAGAGCAAGATTTTAAAAGCTATACCGTAAAAACGGCTGAGCATCAGCAGCAATTAGTTAAGGATGTTAGGGCCGTCTTAGATCAGCATCGCGGCGCAGCGACAGAAATATTTCTAGGCGGTGTGCCTATGATTGCTAGCGACATGGTTTCGTTTGTTAAGAGCGATATGAAAGTGTTTGGTGTAGGTATTTTGATTTTTGTTATTGTGGTGCTTACCATTATTTTTAGAACGTTGCGGTGGGTTTTTTTACCGTTATTGGTTTGCATGCTAACCAATATTTTTATGTTGGGCCTGCTTGGTTTTCTAGATTGGCGCATGACAGTTATTTCCTCTAATTTTATTGCCTTGTTATTAATTATAACGCTAGCGATTGCTGTGCATCTTATTGTTCGCTATAGAGAGCTGCAGCTATTAAAGCCAGAGGCTTCGCAACATGAGCTTGCATTGGCGACAGTGTTGGCCATGTTAAGGCCTTGTGTTTATACCGGTCTTACAACCATTGTTGCTTTTATGTCATTAGTGATTAGCGGAATTCGACCCGTCATGGATTTTGGTTGGATGATGACGATTGGTGTAATGGTTGCTTTAGTGACAACCTTTATTGTTGTGCCTATTGGTATGCTTTTGGGTCGCCCTCCTGCGCCTGAAAAAAATAGTCAGTCATTGTCGAGTGAATCTGTTTTCACGCTACGCTTTGCGAGTATTACAGAGCATCATGGTGGAAAAATCCTGGCTGTTGCGAGTTTAATTTTATTATTCTCGGTTTCGGGTGTTACACAATTAAAAGTAGAAAATCGATTTATAGATTACTTTGATGAGTCGACAGAAATTTACCGTGGTATGGAGCTAGTCGATAGCGAATTAGGTGGCACTATTCCATTAGAAATTGTTGTCTATCCAGAAGCTTCGAATGAAAGTAATGTGGATGAATATGAAGATGATTCGTTTGATGACTTTGATGATGAATTCAGTAGCGATGAGTTTGGTGATTCGTCATCAGAAATTAGCCCTTGGTTTACATTGGCAGGACTCAATGAGCTGAATAAAATTCATCAGCATGTTGATGGATTATCTGAAACGGGTAAAGTTTTATCATTAGCAACGGTTTATCAACTCGCTGGTGATTTGTTAGGAGATGGCTTGGATGATATTCAGCTAGCATTGGCGTATCGAAAATTACCGTCAGAAATTAAAGATGTAATGATTACGCCGTATTTGCATGATGAAACGAATGAAGCGCGCATTACCATCCGTGTGAAAGAGACGAGCCGTACACTTAATCGTGCTGAGTTATTAGAAGATCTGCATCGTTTTATGCAAGAAGATATGGGCTACTCGCAAGAGCGATACCGCTTTACGGGTATGTTAGTGTTGTATAACAATTTACTGCAAAGCTTATTTGTTTCGCAAATTCTTACTTTGGGTTTAGTCTTTATTGCTATTACCGCCATGCTTGTTGTGTTGTTTCAATCTTTTAATTTGGCGCTAATCGGAATTGTTCCCAACTTAATGGCGGCGCTGCTGGTGTTGGGTGGTATGGGTTGGGCGGGTGTACCGCTAGACATGATGACAATTACAATAGCGGCTATAAGTATTGGTATTGGTGTCGATAATACGATTCATTATGTGCATCGATTTAAACGTGAGTTTAAGCTCGATGGTGATTATATTGCCACTATGTATCGCTGCCATGGCAGTATTGGTCGAGCGATGTATTACACCTCCATTACGATTATTTTTGGCTTTTCGATTTTGGCGTTATCAAACTTTAAGCCCAGTATTTATTTTGGTTTGCTAACTGGCGTTGCTATGTTGTCTGCGCTATTGGGCTCGTTACTCTTATTGCCTAAATTATTATTATTGTTTAAGCCGCTTGGTAAATCGAGTTAAAGCACTAAGAGTCATAACGGTAATTAAGAGGCATTGCTATCGTGCCTGATGTGAATGATGTGCAACGTTGCATTGCCGGTTGTGGAGCCTGCTGTATTGCGCCACATATTTCATCATCGATACCCGGCATGCCAGAGGGTAAGCCAGTTGGCGTTCGCTGTGTTCAGTTAAATGCAGAAAATGCTTGTTTGTTGTTTGGCCTACCTTCAAGGCCACAGGTATGTTCAGCGTTTACTCCGCAAGTTGATATGTGTTCTAACGGCCCCATTGAGGCTTTACGCTGGCTAACGGTTTTAGAGCAGGCAACTAAACCGAGCTAATTAAAACCGCCAGGGTTTATTATTTATTCTCACTGAGTATTTTTTGTGCTAACAGACTATCCATTATTTCCGCTGCCCTTAGTTGCCTTTCCTGGTTGTCGTTTGCCTTTGCAGATTTTTGAGCCGCGCTATTTAGATCTGGTTAAGACGACGCTGTCTAGCGATAGCACCTTTGGCTTGGTGACGGTAGTGCCTCGAACGCCTAGCATGGGCTCGGAAGATGCTGGCATTGAAGCCATAGGTACGGCGGTTAAAATTGTGGACTTTAATGAGCAGCCCAATGGTTTGCTGGGTATCGTTTGCGAAGGTCAGCATAAATTCACCGTGAAGCAGACGTATCTTGCAGACAATAAGGTGTTTTTAGCGTCGGCAGAGCCCATAGAGGCTGAGGCCGTTATGCTTGTTCCCGAGGTGTTTGAAGAGCAGGTGTATATGCTGACCTCCCTAATGAAGCATCCTTATGTGGCGTCATTAGGCTATATTGATCGAGAAGTTGAGGACTGGTTTACGGATGCCTCTCGTTTAGGTTGCTATCTTGCGTATCTGCTGCCTTTTTCTAATGCGCAGCGTTATGGTTTATTGGCATTGGCTGATCCGATTGAGCGGTTAAATAGTATTCAGCTTTTGCTGAATGAGATGGATGATAATGGCGTTTAACGCGCCTTAGCTGGCCATTTAAGGTCAGTCACTAAGCTATTATGTTAGTACTGCCTATTTGCTAACACATTTCCAAAATGTGGCTACAATATAGCTAAATAAATTTAATCGCCTATTGGCATCGACTCCGATGCGCCCTATGCGGACTAATAATTTCGAGAGAGCAGTATTCCATGTACAACTTTATTGACGTAGAAGCGTCTGGTTTTGGCGCCGGCAGTTATCCTATTGAGGTCGGTGTCGCTATGGCGAGCGGACAAATGCACTGTACGTTAATTCGTCCAGAAGATGATTGGGTTCATTGGAATGAGGATGCTGCAGCTATTCATGGCATTCCTCGTGATATTCTTTTGGTTAGAGGTAAGTCGGCCCTTAAAGTGGCTATGTTGCTTAACGAATGGCTTGATGGTGAAACAGTTTATTCTGATGCTTGGGGTAATGATTCTTGTTGGTTAGCCATGCTGTATGAAGAGGCGAGTATTCGTCAGCGTTTTAAAATCGATTCTGTCGTTTCTTTAATGTCTCAGAAGCAAATGGCGCAATGGCACCAGAAGAAAAATTCGGTTATTCAGAATATGCAGCTACAGCGTCATCGTGCGAGTAGTGATGCATTGATCTTACAAACCACATTGGCTGAGTTACAAGCGTAACAGTATAGACAGATAAATAGCTAAACTATTGTTATAGTTGGCTATTTATTATTTTTATTCCATTCATATTTTCAATTCATACCTCTGCAAGTGCATTCTTTTTTCCCTTCTTACGTTGTTTATCCGATTTAGTGCAAAAAAGTGTAAAGCTATATAAAGAGCATATCTTTAGAAGCAAACTTCATTTAGTTTAAATACTAAGCTTGAAATATTAAGCCTGCCCTGTGAAACGTGCTTTTTAGGCACTAATAAGTAGAAAAAACAGCTACTTAATCAATGACAAACAACTTTTTTGGACTACGCTTAACTTCTGGATTAAGAAAAACTTTATCTTATCGTTATATAAAAATTAAAACGCTAAGTCATCAATTTAAGAGTATTTATAGGGATTAATCATGAGCGGTTTTATTTCAGCCAATTTACAGCGTCGCTGTTCAAGTTATTACTTGGGGCTGTCTACACTTTTTTTCGCCTTATTACTCAGCACATATGCCTTAGCTCAAGATGAAGAAGGCACGATTGAATCGGGCACTTACCAGATTAATGCTGGTGATGTTTTGTCATTGGAGGTCTGGAATGAGCCATCGTTTAGTTCCGAGCAGTTTTCTGTAAGGCCTGATGGATTTGTAAGCATACCTGTTATTGGTGAAATACGTGCAAGTAAAAAATCGATTTTGGAATTACAGGCATCCATCACTAAGGGCTTATCGCGTTATTTAAAAGATGAGCCAACGGTTGTGGTTTCTGTTCTCGCTAGTAATGGTAATTTGGTTTATGTATTGGGTAAGGTGGGTCGGCCAGGTGCATTCCCTTTAAAAGGGCCAATGGATGTTACTCAAGCGCTAGCTATTGCCGGTGGGTTAAATAGTTTTGCTGCTGAAAATAAGATTAAGGTTTTGCGACGAAACGATAACGGCCAACAAAGGTCGATTAAATTCAAATATGGTCAGGTAAAAGATGGCGATAAACTTGAAACTAATATCCTGCTGAAGAGCGGCGATATTGTTTTAGTACCGTAAATCGGATATCAAAAGTAAATCATGTTGATGCAGCGTTATTCGTTAATCATTAGAGGCCTAGTTTTTTGGTTGTTTATCGCGAGTACGAATATATCGGCAAGTGAATATTCATTGGGTAAATCGGTAAATGTAAGAACTTATTATGCTGACAATTCCGGTTTATCAACAGTTAATAAAGTTGAGCGATACGGTGAAACAGGAGCGTTGAGTTTTGATTTATCTCGGATGACAGAGATATCTAGATTTACCGGAGCGCTATTGCTGGAAGTAAATAATTATAATATCAAGTCATATAGTACTTTTGACCAGCGCGGTAACGTTGATTATACAAGGAATAATGAAAGAGGATCTTGGGGTTTTGGTGTTACCTATGATCGAGACTCTATAAGTTCTTATGAGGACACTGAGCAAAATTTTGATTTGCAAAATCAGATAGATACTCAGGTTTTATCACAAAGCTTGAGGGCGAATTGGAATCGGCAGCTGGATGAAAAAAATGTATTAGCTTTGAATGCTAGTGTGACAGATGTAGCTTATGAATCCGCATTTCGTAATGATTATCGTTATGGCCAGAGCTCATTATTATGGCAGTATTATTTAAGCGATCGTATGCGATTGCAGGCCAATGTTTCATATAGCTTGTTGGATTCCGAAAGTACAAGTGGTTTGAGTGTTAGCCCTTTATTTAATGATGCGATTATTGATGGTGATCTTTCAGAAAATGATGCTCTACTTTTGAAAGAATTGTGCCGAGCAGGATTCAATTTAATTGATCAGATAAGTGGTGGTGCTCTGACGCCATGGCAATGTTTTGAGGAGTTGGAGCGCGATAACCTTCAGTCTACCTTGAAGAGACAGTTAGGCATTTATTATGTTTGGAATGAAAATTTGACACTTGATCTTCTGTATGGTGATTCATCTGTTAAGTCAGAATTAAAGCAAACCTATATTAATTTACCACCTTTAGGTGAAAATGAAGGGCAGCGTGTCACTAGCAATACGAGTAAAGATGGCGGTGAAACTTATCAAGGAAGTCTAAATTATTCGGGTGAGCGACTTCAGTCAACACTGAGTGCTTCTCGTAATGAAAGTGTTAATAGTAATAGTGTTTTGTCATTAAATACTAGGGTCGGTTTGGATGTGCAGATTAGACTGAATAGGTATCACTCATTGGCTAGTGGTATTGACTGGTATCGACAAGAAAACTCTGGTTTTTCTGGCGCTGAGTTTTATGACAGAGACGTATCGTCAGTAATGTTGAGTTACTCATACCGTATTTCTGGCTCTTGGTCATTCAGATCTGTTTATCGATTTAAGGATTTGAGTCAATCGCGGAAGTCCGCACATGGTCGAGGTAATGAATTCCATTTAAGAGTTAAGTGGTCTCCGGCTAAGACAAGTTGGTCACGTTAACCAGTTTAGTTGCCAGGCTTCCTAGGTGCTGGTGATTAAAAGGTATTAAAATTGATGTTAATAATTTAATAATTTAATAATTTAATAATTTAAAAAATTAAGAAATATATTGAAATTTTTGAATAGGATTTAGACATAGTTATGAATAATCAAGCAGAAATGCTGGATGGTGAAGAAAACACTCGATCGATTGGCGACTATATTAATGTCATTCGTCGACGTAAGCGTGTGCTCGTGATTACTGCGGGTGTAGTGATGACGGTTATAATTCTTGCTGCCTTTTTATGGCCTAAGACATATCGGTCACAAGCCATTATTCTTATTGAGCAGCAAGATATACCCACTGATTTAGTACGGACGACTATAACCAGTTACGCTCAGCAGCGTATTGAAGAGATCAAGCAGCGTATTATGACTATCGGCAATATTATTGGTATTGTCGAAGAGTTTGAACTTTATACTGAGCGAGAGCTGGAGCGTATAACAAGAACTGAAATCGCAGAGAATTTTCGACGAGCTGTATCGATAAGACCAATTAGTGCTGAGGTTGTTGATCCTCGAAGTGGCCGTCCATCACTGGCAATTATCGCTTTTAGTTTGTCATTTGATGGGGAAGTGCCGAGTAAGGTGCAAAAAATCACTAATGAATTAACGACCTTATATCTTGATGAAAATCTCAAGGATCGTACTGCACAAACGAAAAGCACGTCAGATTTTTTAACCGCTGAGTCAGATCTATTGTTAAAGCAGCTAGAGGATTTAGATGATAAAGTTGCAATTTTTAAAGAGCAAAATAAAGGTGCGCTACCAGAGCAAAATCAATTTAATTTGGGTGTGGTTGATCGAACTGGGCTTCAAATTGATGGTTTGACCTATCAGTTAAAAGAATTAAAGAAGAGAAAAGTACAGTTAGATGGCGATTTAACTCAGATTAGCCCAAGTGCACCAACGATGCTTGCGAATGGGCAAGTGGTACTCGGTGAGGCGGATAGATTAAAGGCTATGCAGAGTCAGATGAGACAATATGAATCAGCATATCATTCTGAACATCCGACTTTGTTGCGGTTACGTCGAGAACTTGATGCATTAACTGGTGATAGTGGCCTGGATCAGCATGAAGATATGGCTGAACAGCTCAAGCAAGAGCGTGATGTGCTGTCAGCTTTAGAGGGAAAATATACCGCAGACCATCCAAAAATATTGAAGTCAAAAAGAGTTATTGCCAGTTTAGAGTTTAGACTTTCTGGGGGAATTCAGGACAGTGCTGAGGTCACACCAGATAATCCAGCCTATCTAGTTTTACGCTCTCAACTTAATGCAACAAATGCAGATATTCGCGGTAGTGTTGAAAATATAAACATTCTGACAGAAAAGTTAGAGCGCTATGAAGGCTATCTATCACGAGCTCCGCAAATAGAAAAAGAATATCAATCCTTGTTGAGAGATTATCAGAACACACGGATGAAGTACCAGGAGATTCGGGCAAAGAAAATGTCAGCAGACTTAGCTCAAAGCTTAGAGTCTGAGCGAAAGGGTGAGCGCTTTACATTAATCCAGCCTCCTGAATTACCGATAGATCCAGTGAGCCCCAATAGAACAGCAATGGTTTTTCTTGCGGTGATTTTAGGTTTGGGTGCGGGTCTAGGTGTCGTTATTATGCTAGAAGCTATGACAGCTGCCGTCTTTGGTGCGGCAGAAGTGACGGCTTTAACGGGTATTGCACCGTTAGCGATTATTGGTTACATGGAGACTCAAGAGGAGGAGGGGCATCATAATCGTAAGCGCATTTTGATAGTCTTGGGTTTTGTATGCATGGGCCTTTTAGCCATGCTGCTGTTCCATCTTTTTGTCAAGCCATTAGATGTGACTTGGTATATCTTATTAAGAAAATTCGGTATTTAGCTAATTTTTAAAATTAATATTTTATTTTAAAAATAGTAAAAACTTATTGAAGCGAGAGCGTGATGGAAAGAATACAAGAAGCAATAGAGAAAGCTAGACGTGAACGCCAAGGAAATATTGGTTCAGCGCAAGGATCTGAAGTGGAGCCTAAAGCTGAAAGCCTTTCGTCAAATAAAGTAATTGAAAACCCAGTTACTGAGCCGGTTCAAAGAAAACTTTCATCAGACGCTAGTGCATCTATACGAGTTAATTACTCGCAAACACGAACTGTCAAGTTAGATGACGATGAACTAAAAGATCGTCGAATTGTTGCTGGTTTTGCTCATGATAAGCGTTCTGAACCCTATCGTCAGTTACGTGGTCAGATTCTAAATAAATTCCGTCAAAATAATTGGCAAACATTAGCGATTACTAGCCCTAATAGTGGTGGTGGACGAACGCTTACTGCAATGAATCTCGCTATAAGTTTATCTTTAGAAGTGAATCAAACGGTTCTGTTGGTAGATCTAGACTTACGTCAACCAGGTATCGCGAGCTGTCTGGGTGTGGATGATGTCGAATACGGTATTGTTGATTATATTAATGGAACCCAAAAATTAGAAAGCATATTGATCCATCCAGGATTTGAGAGATTAGTGTTATTACCGGGCACACCACAAGGCGCTTTTACATCAGAAATTCTTAGCTCGCCTGAAATGAAAGCAGTTAAAGATGAGTTGGTCGCTCGTTATCCTGGGCGATTAATTATCTTTGATCTTCCGTCGGTTCTTAGTCATGATGATGCGCTTGTTTTCGCACCAGGCTGCGACGCTACTTTAATGGTGATTGAAGAGGGAGGCACCAAGAAAAAAGAGATTGAGCGTGCTTATCAGTTACTTGAGGGCTGTAATATTATTGGCTCGGTACTCAATAAAGTTAAATACTTATAATTAGGCGAGCGTAAATATTATGTATCGTCAACACTTCGGTTTAAAAGCAAAGCCATTCAGTTTAATACCTGATCCTAATTTTTTGCACTTCTCAGATAAGCATAAAGTTGCCTACAGTTTGCTAGAATATGGTCTGCATGAGCAGAGCGGCTTAACTGTGATTACAGGTGAAGTCGGTAGTGGTAAAACAACACTGATTCGACATTTATTAAGTGAGATTGATCAAAGCGAATTAGCGATTGGATTAATCAATAATACACATGCATCGTTAGGTGATTTAACTCAGTGGGTGGCTCTCGCTTTTGGTGTACCTCATGAGAATAAAGATAAAGTCACTTTGTTTCGTGATGTACAAGATTATCTTATTGCTGAATGGGCTGGTGGTAAGCGCGCTGTATTAATTGTTGATGAAGCGCAGAATATGGATAAAGAGACTTTGGAAGAGTTGCGTCTCTATACCAATATCAATGCTGAC
>Ga0209712_10001274_pt1 | contig 21679 bp, 23 predicted proteins | sample ArcOceMetagenome_FD_187443 | JGI IMG/M metagenome (GOLD analysis project Ga0209712, IMG submission 187443) | Marine eukaryotic phytoplankton communities from Arctic Ocean - Arctic Ocean - Greenland ARC118M Metagenome (SPAdes) (version 2) | ecosystem: Environmental > Aquatic > Marine > Oceanic...
AAGTCGGTAATGTCTTGCACGTGGTTGTAGGCTTGAGTTAGTTTCTCATGGGGCACAGCTAAGAGTTTGGCATCCTCACCCGCTTCATCAGTCATGTTCAAAACCCCCACTGGGCGACACCGGATCACACTGCCTGGCACCACCGGGTGAGGTGTCAAAACCAATACGTCTAGGGCGTCGCCATCATCAGCAAGTGTGTTGTTGATGTAGCCATAGTTGGCCGGATAAAACATGGGTGAAGCCATGAAACGATCAACAAACAAAGCGTCTGCATCTTTGTCAATTTCGTACTTAACAGGACTGCTGTTGGCTGGGATTTCAATCACCACGTAGATGTCGTTAGGTAGGTCTTTACCGGCTGGGATGTTTTGGAAGCTCATGATCTAGTCTGATCCTAATAAGGGTTAATAAGGTTATGATAACTAAGCTAGTGCCTAATATGGCAACTAGGCTTGGTGGTAGCGATTGACTCGCTCAACTTCGTCTGTAGAACCTAAAATCACTGGCACGCGCTGGTGAATATGGTTAGGTTCAATATCCATGATGGGTTTTTGGGTGTCACTGGAGGCGCCGCCTGCTTGCTCAATAAGGAAGCTCATGGGGTTGCCTTCATACATTAACCGCAGTTTGCCAGCTTTGCTGGGATCTCGACTGTCATAGGGGTACATAAACACGCCACCACGGGTCAAAATCCGATGCACTTCAGCCACCATGGAGGCAATCCAGCGCATGTTAAAGCGCTTGCCTATAGGGCCTTCTTCGCCCAGCAGCAAGTCATTGATGTAGTTTTGCATGGGGGCTTGCCAAAAGCGTTGGTTAGACATGTTAATGGCGAATTCTTCGGTGCTTGTAGGCACTTTGATTTGGTCTTCTGTTTGGTAAAAAACGCCATCTGCACCTAAATTGTACATGGCCACGCCCTGGCCAGTGGTTATGGCAAGAATGACGGAAGGTCCGTACAGAACATAACCTGCTGCGATTTGTTTGCGGCCGGCCTGAAGAAAACTATCAATGGTCACCTCTGCGCCTGCTTCAGGCAGGGCTAGTATCGAAAAAATAGTGCCCACCGTGACGTTAACATCAATGTTTGAGCTGCCATCCAATGGGTCAAAGGTGACTAGGTAGTGGCCTTCTGCATTGCCTGCAACCACGTCTTCTTCTTCTTCAGAGGCAATGCCAGCAACGCTGCGATTAGCGAGCAAGGCCTGTTTTAATAAATCATTGGAAATAACGTCTAGCTTCTTCTGTACTTCACCTTGAACATTTTCTTGTTCAGCAGATCCGTAGAGACCACTTAAGGCGCCGCCGCGGAGGCGTTCGGCAATGTTTTTACAGGTGGTGGTGATAGAGTCAACGACGGAGACAAGTTGTGGGTCGACTTGGGCTTGCTCAAGGGCTTGATTGAGGCTCAACATGAGATTTTTTGGAGTGTCCATTATGGGGCATAAAAATAAGGCGCTAATTATATGTTACTTGCCGCAAAAAGTCTTGCGGCTTAAGTCTAATTTGCTGTCCTTTTATACACTTACATTGGCTTGAGCTGGCAGCCTATCTAAGTCAAGGTAGCTTCTATGCTTTTAGCTGGTACAATAACCTTGAAACTCACTTTTTAACCGCTTTTATGCAATCAACAGGTGTTCCTATGCCATCCCTTCCAGTGCGGCCCCTTAATATTACCTTGGCCATTACTGGTGCTTCAGGTGCTCAATACGGTTTGCGTTTGCTGCAATGCTTATTACTTGCTAAGTGTGAGGTGTCACTCATGGTCTCCTCTGCTGCACAGGTGGTGTTAGCCACTGAAACGGATCTTAAGGTGCCTTCGGCAACGGCGGCAATGCAGGCCTTTTTTACCAATTTGTACGGGGCTGAAGTTGGCCAGTTGCGGGTGTTTGCTAAACAGCAATGGATGGCTCCCGTGGCCTCAGGTTCGGGTGGTGGGGATGCCATGGTCGTGTGTCCTTGCAGTACGGGTAGTTTGTCGGCCATTGCTTGTGGGGCGAGTAATAACCTTATCGAGCGCGCAGCAGATGTGCATTTAAAGGAGCGCCGTAAGTTGATTTTGGTGCCACGAGAGGCGCCTTATTCTGAGATTCATCTAGAGCATATGCTCAAGCTAACGCGCATGGGGGCGGTGGTTATTCCAGCCAGCCCAGGATTTTATAATCGGCCCCAGAGTGTGGCAGATATGGTGGATTTTGTAGTGGCGCGAATTATGTCACAACTGGGTTTGCCGCAGACTTTAGTGCCCGCATGGGGAGAATAGAAAAATTCCAGTGATTACGCTGGTTTTTGCTCTATTTGGCTTCCATTTAAGCTATAATGTGCGCGCTAGTATTTATACAATTTTTAAGAGATTTTATCATGTCTGTGGCCAATTACATGCAGCAATTAGGTTCCCAAGCTAAAGCGGCTGCTAAGGTCTTAGCCACAGCCCCAACTGAGGCCAAAAATAAAGCACTGTTAGGTATGGCAGAGGCTCTAAATGCAGACAGAATAGCCCTCAAGGCCGCTAATGAAAAAGATTTAGCTGCCGGTCGAAACAACGGCTTAGATGACGCCATGCTCGACCGCCTGAGAGTCACCGACGCAGGCATTGATGCTATGGTTCTGGGCTTACGTCAGGTGGCTGAGCTATCAGACCCCGTGGGCGAGATATCTGACATGAGTTTTCGCCCGTCGGGTATCCAGTTGGGTAAAATGCGTGTGCCTTTAGGTGTAGTGGGCATTATTTACGAATCGCGCCCCAATGTTACCGTAGACGCAGCCAGTTTATGCATTAAGTCTGGCAATGCTGCCATTTTAAGAGGGGGTTCAGAAGCCACGCATTCAAACCAAGCCATCGCCCTGTGTGTTAAGCAAGGCCTACTCACCGCTGGTTTGCCAGCCGCATCGGTACAGGTTGTTGAAACCACTGACCGGGCTGCCGTAGGCGAGCTCATTACGCTGACTGAATTTGTTGATGTCATCGTACCTCGTGGTGGTAAGAGTCTTATTAAACGGGTGAGTGCCGAGGCGCGTATTCCGGTCATCAAACATTTAGACGGTAACTGTCACGTGTTTATTGATGATCAAGCAGATGCCACTAAGGCCATTAATATTGTCATTAATGCCAAAACCAGACGTTATGGTGTATGTAATGCGTTGGAGTCGTTATTAATTGCTGAGTCGCGAGCAGAAGAACTCTTGCCTCAGTTGGCCCAAGGTTTACAAGAATTTGATATTGAGCTGCGCTTGTGTGCTCAAGCCATGGCTCAAATAGGTAGCTATCAAGGCACTATTGTGGCGGCCACAGAAGACGATTGGTACACCGAATATTTGGCCCCTGTATTGTCTGTTAAAGTGGTGACAGATATGGAGGCTGCCATTGAACATATCAATGTTTATGGCTCCCACCACACCGATGTTATTGTCAGTGAAAATTACACAAAAGCCCGGGAGTTTATAGCAAGGGTAGATTCGAGTTCGGTCATGATCAATGCTTCTACTGCCTTTGCAGACGGTTTCGAATACGGACTTGGTGCTGAAATTGGCATTTCTACAGATAAGATACATGCCCGTGGGCCGGTGGGTCTTGAAGGTTTAACTTCGCAAAAGTATGTGGTGTTCGGTGATGGCCATACCCGAACTTAATATGCATTCGGCTGCAGCGGTTAAGGTATTGTGGGGCGGGACTTTTGACCCCATACATCAAGGCCATGTGGCATCGGCGGTTGAGTTGAGTCAATACTTAGGACTACAGCCCTTACATTTGTTGCCTAATCGCCAACCCACACATCGACAAAGGCCTGAAGCAACAGCAGAGCAAAGACTGAAGATGGTGTCTTTAGCCATTAAAGCCCATGACGAGTTGGCCTTAGACAGCCGAGAGGTGAGACGCCAAGGGCCCAGTTATAGTGTGCTCACTATGGCGGAAGTAAGGCAAGAAATAGGCCCCTTGACGCCATTAATATGGTGCTTGGGTATGGATGCGTTTGCGGGTTTACAGCAATGGCATCGCTGGCAAGAATTATTACATTATGGGCACTTGTTAGTGCTTACTCGGCCAGCAACGTGTTGGCCGCAAGATCCTGAGTTGCTTACTTGGTATGCTACTCATAAAGTGGATGACGCTAAACATTTGTTAGCTTCACCTTCTGGTCAGGTGGCCCACCTGAAATTAGGGCAACACCCCGTATCTGCCACGCAAATACGGCAGCAGCTGCGCTTAGGTCATCAACCAAGTGCAACAGAATTAGCGCCTGCAGTGGCACAATACATTGCAAGCCAAAGCCTATATGGCATTAATTAGATTTTTGGAACACGACTTATGGCTATGCCAATTGAAGACTTATTAACATTGATTAACAGCGCCCTAACTGACATGAAGGGTAAAGACATTGTGCAGTTAGATGTGCGTGGTTTATCCAACGTGACTGATTATATGGTGATCGCTACAGGGACATCGAACCGCCATGTTAAATCCATGGCCGACGAGGTGTCATTTAAAGCGAAACAAAATGGTGTTATTCCCTTGGGTATCGAAGGTGAAATGAGCGGTGACTGGGTATTGTCAGACTTGGGTGATGTGGTAGTGCATGTGATGCAGGCTGAAGCTCGAGAGTTTTATGACTTAGAGCGTTTGTGGAACCCTGCCCTGAAAGAAGATCTATCCAGCGCTGTAGAGCCGCGCGCATAGATGAGAATTAAGTTGCTAGCGGTGGGCACTAAAATGCCTGCTTGGGTCACTCAAGGCTACGACGAGTATGCTCGCCGTATGCCCAGTGATATGCAACTTCAGTTACAAGAATTAGGCTTAGGCTTTCGTGGCAAAGGTGCAGATTTAAAACGTGCCATTGCTAAAGAAGGTGAGCAAATGTTGGCCTCGATCCCAGCCCAAGATCATGTGATTGCCCTTGATGTTCTCGGCACGCCATGGAGCACCGAGCAACTGGCTAAACAGTGTGGTGATTGGCGTATGGGTGGTCGTAATATCACTCTTTTGGTGGGTGGCCCCGATGGCCTTTCCCCAACCTGCGTAGCAAAGGCTGATCAACGCTGGTCTTTATCCCCCCTTACCTTACCCCATCCATTAGTTCGCGTGCTATTGGCTGAGCAAATCTACCGTGCCTGGAGTTTGCTCAATAACCACCCCTACCATAAATAACTGGCCTGATTATGACCTGGTCAAATATGAACACGCAGTCTCAAGAAGTAAGTCAGTTTAAAGCGCGGCTGTGGTGGTCTCTATTTTTCATCGTATTGGTGTTTGCAGGGCTCATTTTCCGTTTGGTTTATTTGCAAGTGTGGCAGTATCAACACTATGTCACCGAATCGGACGACAACCGTCAGCAATTGCAAGCTATAGCGCCGACTAGGGGGCTAATCTACGACACTAACGGTGCTTTGATTGCAGGTAATCGGGCGAGCCATAGTTTAACATTGGTGCCAGAACAACTGGTGGGTGGTCGTCGTGGTATTGATAAAGTACTGGCTGAATTGGCCCAAGTCGTGACCATTGACCAAGACGACATAAAGCGCTTTAAACGCCGTTTAAATCAGCCTCGCAGGCCTTTCAGTCCAGTGGCTTTACGGTTTCAATTAAACGAAATAGAAATTGCCCAAATCACGGTCAACCAACACCGCCTTGCCGGTGTGCGAATTGTGCCTGAATTAGTGCGTTACTACCCGTTGGATAAAGGCTTTGTGCATGCCCTGGGTTATGTGGGCCGCATCAACGACCGCGAACTTGAAAAGTTAGACAGCACTAACTACAGTGCCACTCACCACGTGGGTAAACTAGGAGTCGAGCGTTTTTACGAAACTGAATTGCACGGTACTGTGGGCCACCAAACTGTAGAAACCAATGCCAGAGGTCGAGTTCTTGAAGTGTTAGACCGTCTTGAACCGGTGCCCGGGAAAGACATCACTCTATTCTTAGATGCGCAATTACAACAGACCGCAGCCAAGTTGTTAGAGGGTAAGCGGGGTGCAATTGTGGCTATCGACCCTAGAACTGGGGGCGTATTAGCCATGGCCAGTGCGCCAAGCTATGGTGCCAATCAATTTGTTACTGGCATCAGTAACGCTAATTACCAAGCCTTGCGCACGTCGGACGATCTGCCATTATTTAATCGCGCGCTTCGAGGGCGCTATCCACCAGCCTCAACGGTAAAACCGGTGATTGCCCTGGCTGGCATTGACTCTGGCATTATTTCCCGCAAATATTCGATCTGGGATCCTGGCTATTACCAACTCACGGAAGGTGGGCGTTTTTACCGTGATTGGAAAGAAGGCGGTCATGGGCGAGTGGACATGCATAAGTCTATTGTCGAATCTGTGGATACTTTTTATTATGCCATTTCCCACTTAATGGGTAATTCGCCCATGACTAAGTACCTCGCGCAATTTGGTTTGGGACAGGTGACGATCGCTGACCAACCTGAAGCAACCAAGGCTGTGCTGCCCACGAAAGCATGGAAGCGTATCCATCGCAATGCCTCTTGGTTTAAAGGTGATTCACTTAATCTAGGCATCGGCCAAGGTTTTTTATCAGCCACACCGACCCAGTTAGCCACCATGGCCATGGTGCTCGCCAATAAAGGTCAGTGGCGTCAGATCCGCATGATTAAAGCCATCGATGGCCAGGCGGTGACCAGGGTCAGCGACATTGGTCGCACAGACCCTAAGCAGCCGGATAATGTTGAGATAAATCGCCCTAGTGACTGGAATAAAATTCACGATGCGCTGATTGACGTTATGCATGGAACCCATGGCACGGGCCGACGCAGCGGGGCTGGCAGTAGCTATAAAATAGCGGGTAAAACCGGTACTGCTCAAGTTTTAGGCATCAAACAAGACACCACCTATGATGCCGAAAAAATAGCTGAACGGTTTCGAGACCATGGCTTATTTATTGGCTGGGCGCCGGCCCAAGACCCAGTGATTGTGGTGGCAGTGGTAGTTGAGAACCTGGGGGGTGGTAGTTCATCGGCTGCACCTTTGGCTCGTGAGTTGTTTGATACGCATATTTTGGGTGTTCAAGCTGAAGCCAGTGTTGACGTGGCAGATGGAGCTGAAACCGATGGCTGATTTTCAACGCTGGGCTCCAGAAGCCAGAAAACATTTAAAAAGAGGCCCCGGGCTTTGGGTCAAGCTTAAGTTAGACCCATGGTTGTTGGTCTTGCTATTGGCCATCATGTCGTTTGGTTTGGTGGTGTTGTATTCTGGTGCGGGTTCCAGTGAAGTCGCTGTGCAAAAACAATTGGTACGCTATGGTTTGGCATTGCTGGCCATGGTGCTTGTCACGCAAATTAATCTGCGTCATGTGCAGCGATGGATTCCCTTGTTATACCTGGCTGGGCTGTTACTTTTAGTGGCGGTGTTGTTATTTGGAGTGGGCGCAAAAGGGGCGCAACGGTGGTTACAGATTCCAGGTTTGCCGCGTTTTCAACCTGCTGAGATTATGAAGCTAGTGGTGCCCTTGACGGTATCGTGGTATTTGGCTAGCCGGCCCAGGCCACCTAAACTAATGCCGATTATAGTTGCTATGGTGTTAGTGTCGGTGCCAGTGTTATTAATTGCTAAACAACCCGACTTAGGCACTTCTGTACTTATTGGCGCTTCTGGGATGTTTGTTATTTTCTTTGCAGGAGTGTTGTGGCGCTATCTCATTGCCGCTATGGTCCTAGGTGCTGCCAGTTTACCTCTGCTGTGGATGGGCATGCGGGGATATCAAAAACAACGAGTGCTGACCTTTTTAGATCCAGAGAGTGACCCTCTGGGTGCGGGCTGGAATATTATTCAGTCTAAGATTGCCATTGGTTCGGGTGGCCTCAATGGCAAAGGCTGGTTGCAGGGCACCCAGTCCCATTTAGACTTTTTGCCAGAAACTAAAACCGATTTTATAGTCGCTGTTCTGGCAGAAGAATTTGGTTTAATCGGTGTGTGTTTGTTGCTGACCCTCTATTTTTTGGTATTGCTCAGGGGCTTAATTATAGCGGGTTACGCCACTCATCCTTTTGATCGGATGTTAGCCGCGAGTCTAACCCTCACCTTCTTTGTTTATGTGGTGGTCAATATTGGCATGGTGAGTGGCTTGTTGCCCGTCGTGGGCGTGCCGTTACCTCTGGTGAGCTATGGCGGCACGTCAGCAGTGACCTTAATGGTTAGTTTAGGCCTATTGATGTCTATTCACGCGCGCCGAGCCCAGCCTACCTAAGCCAAGCTAAGCCAAGCTAAGCCAAGCCCAGCCTACCTAAGCCAAGCTAAGCCCTTTGGTCATTACTTAATGGGTATACCTGATGGGTAAGCGCTGAGTAATCCGTGTCATTAGTTCATAACCTATGGTGCCCGCATGGTGAGCCACTTCATTGATGTTTAAACCAGGTCCCCATAAGCACACAGGGTCGCCTATCTGAGTCTCATTAAGGTCCGTTACATCGACAGTAATCATGTCCATGGAAACTCGTCCAACAATGTGCGCACGCTGCCCGTTGACTAATACAGGGGTACCAGACGCGGCATTCCGTGGGTAACCATCTCCATAGCCCATAGCCACAGTAGCAATTACTGAAGGCCTTTGAGCGCGCCATTGTTGGCCGTAACCAACACTTTCTCCAACATCAATGTGACGCAAAGAAATAATCCCTGACCACAACTGCATAACCGGCAGTAGGCCATGACTAGAGGCATGATCTGTGTCTAAAGGCGAGTTACCGTAAAGCATAAAGCCGGCCCGATTCCAGTCACCGTGAGCTTCTGGCCACGCCATTATGGCGGCTGAGTTAGCCAAGCTTACCGGATGTTTAAAGCGCTTAGCTATGGTCATAAACTGTTGCACCTGAAGCCGAGTGAAGTTATTGCTAGTTTCGTCGGCACTGGCAAAATGAGTGGCGAATACCATATCCTCAGCCACATTGGGGCTGGCAAGTAGCTGTGGGTAATAGGCTTGCACTTGTTGCGGGTTAAAGCCTAACCGATGCATACCGCTGTCAACTTTAATCCACACCGTTAATGGCTTGCAAACCTGTGCATTTAAAATGGCTTGTACCTGTTTGGGGTTTTCTACCATCAACCAAAAGTCTTGCGCAGCAGCAACAGCCACTTCGTCAGCAGTAAATGTGCCTTCTAATAACAGGATGGGTTTGTGGATGCCGGCCTCACGCAGTGCCAACGCCTCTTCTATACAGGCAACGGCCAGCGCTGGCGCATAGGCTTGCAAGGCGGTGGCGCAGGCCACCATGCCATGACCGTATGCATTGGCTTTTACCACAGCCATAGTTTGAGCGTGAGGGGCAAGCTGACAAGCCCATTGGTAATTGTTAATCAATGCCGCAAGGTCGACTAACATGTGGCTAGGACGGGCCATGGAAAAATCTCTAGTAGTTAAACTTGCCGGCGCTATATAGCCTAGCCGCTTTTTCCCAAACAGGGCCTGGTTTACCATCACCTACAGGTTGGCCATCGATCTGAGTGACAGGAGCAATCTCTTTACTGGAGCTGGAAATCCAAATTTCGTCTGCGTCAAACACTTCTTGTCTGGTTACCGTTCGTTCTTCTACCGCAATACTGCCATCGTCTCGCAATACGCCTAAAGCAATAAGGCGGGTAATACCAGGCAGAATTTGGTTGTCTAATATGGGTGTGATCATGGTGCCATTTTTGACAATATAGGCATTACATGCCCCACACTCGGTTAACTCATCGTTTTCATTAAACAATAATACTTCACCACTACCTTGGCTGTAACCCTGTTGGTAGTGCATCACATTACCAAGCAGCGAAATGGATTTTATGTTGCACCGTTTCCAGCGCTGATCTTGCATGGTGGTTACTTTGTATGGCTGCACCTTATCCCTTTGTGGAATGGGTGCTGGCGGGATGGCTGTAGGCATAGCAAACACCGTTGGGGCTACCCCCTTGGGGTATGGATGATGACGTTTAGTGTCGGCCCCACGGGTGACGTGTAAATATAATCCGACCTGGGGGCTAGGGTTGCGGGTAATCAGTTCTTGGCACACGTCCCGCCACTGGTCATGGCTCCAGTTTAGGCCAATTTCCAAGAATCCTAAACCCTCGATCATACGATCAATGTGGGGTCCAAAACCCACCATTTTTCCATCGTAAGCAGGAATCACTTCATAAATACCATCGCCAAACAAAAAACCTCTATCAAGAGGCGAGATTTTGGCTTCTTCAATTGGCATATAAGTGCCATCAAGGTAAACAATACTCATAACTTAGTCTCTAATAATTTGATTGACCAGTTGACTGGCGCTATCGGCTAATAATTGGGGTAACAAGCGGTCTTCATCTTTACGCCAGCCACAACAGAATTTTAATTTTGGTGGCGCAGGGTCCACCTCAAACGCAATCAGTCGTTCGGCTTTTAAAGCATCTGCTACAATAGGTTGCGGTAATAACGCGATGCCAGCACCTTGTTCGGCCATGGCCAACAAGCCAGACACAGAATTACTGGTATGAAATTTTGGCTTTTCAGCCACCTGGCTGAATAATTCTTGTAGGTGTTTACCAGGCCCAGTGGCTGCTGGAAAACTTAAGATAGGGCAACGGCTGAGGGCTGTGATATTCATCTTACGGCCCCCTTTAGCAAAATGAGGACTACCGACCCAAGTTTGTGGAAGCGCACTTAATGGCTGGGTATTAACCGCAATGGCTTGTCCAGTGTAGACCATAAGGGCAAGGTCTAGCTGGTGTTCCTCCAGTTGCTTATATAAGGCTAATGACAAATCAATGGTCAGTTCGAATTGAATCAACGGGTGCTGCTCACGCCATACTCTCAACAAATCCCTGAGCCATAAATGCGCAACAGTATCGGCAATGCCAATACGAAAGATGCCCTGTTGGGGCGCATCATCTTGCAGTTGGGCTTTCATTTCATTACTGATCGCAACCAAACGCTCAGCATAAGGCAGTAACTGCCTGCCGCGGGCGGTTAATTTGGTACCACTTTGATCGCGTTTAAAGAGCTTAACCCCTAGGTCTTCTTCAAGGGTGGCAATGCGTGCCGAAATAGCCGGCTGGGACGCATGTAACTGCGCTGCAGCGCCATGAAAACTGCCTAAGGTGGCGACCTTTATGAAGCTATTAAGGTTACGAAGACGCACATTCTGCTCCTACATCCAATTGGGTCAACAAAACTACAGATTAAAACCGGTTATGTGGCGTAACTGTTCAATCACGGCTTGGCCTTCGGTCACTGGCAGGCCATCTTCTGTGAGTTGGTTGATGCGAGTCACTCCATCCACACTGCCCAGATCTGACAAATATTGAAAAATAGCTAAGGTGTCGATTTTAGCTAATAAATCTTGTCCATGCCATAGGCCTAGGAACGCGATCATACCATAGGCGCCCCAGTTAGAAACATCAGCGACAATAAGCTCATCGGCACTAGTGACTGAAGGCACGATATCGAGCTTTTCAAGTGCAGTAATGACTTTGCCCATGCCGATTTCATTACCCCCGTCTCCCACTGCAATAGTGGGGCACTTGGCCCATTTTATAAAGCCATCAAAACAAGCCGTGCGCGCACTAATACTTTCGCCGCGCATATTATAATAACCACCATCTTGGGCCTGGCCTGGACGCTCAATCGAAACAATGGCGAGAGGATTAAAGTGCTTTAGGGCGGCTAAAGTATCGGCTTCGACATGGGGCTGATCTCCGACCTGAATTTCATGGGTTCGGTAGCGTCCTGCAAGCGCGCCCACTAACGGTTGGCCACAGACAATCACTGGCACAGCGCCTAAATATTCTAAGCAGTCGTAAAGGGCGATTGCGCCCACAGGTCCATCGGTCTCAAACGTTCCCACGACAGGAAAGCCAGTACCAATGAGCACTGTAGCACCGGCTTTATGCAGGATGCAGTTTTGTAAAATTTGGGCCGCGCGCAGGCAATAACCTGGGACTAATGCGCCTTGTATTTGGGCCATGCCACGGGGGTTTCGAGCCACCAGAGTGTCTTCAATCTGTTGGCTTAGTTGTTGGTTTTTGGACATGATTAATCCTTCAGAGACAGCAGTTCGGTTGCGTCAAATTTAAGTTGGGCTAGGGTATTAATGGTCTGGGCTTGATATAAGTTAACCGCCTCAAAAATGAGTGTATCGCCAGGCCGTAACTGAGCAAGCCGCGCTGTATCACGGGCCATGACCGCACCTATTTTGGGATAGCCACCAATGGTCTGACGATCATTCAGCAATATAATAGGCTGCCCATCTGCGGGGACTTGAATAGCGCCTAGGCAGATGCCTTCTGACAGCATGGGTTTTGACGGGCAGGGCACAGCAGGCCCCGCAAGGCGCATGCCCATGCGGTCACTGCGGTCAGTGACACTATATTGACCATGAAAAAAACGAGCTTTCGTAGTCGCGTCGAATTGGTGATGTTGATAGCCAGGTAATAGACGCAATACAGTATCGTCACCCTTTTTTTCAAGCTTCTGTTGGCCATACAATGGCCAATCAGCTTCAGACAATGCTTGGCGCAATAGATGAGTGGTCTTGGCGCAGGGTAGACTATCGTTAACGGCCAGTTTTCCACCGCTAAGGCCGCCTATTTTTTCACGCATTACGGTAGCGCTGCTACCAAAACTAGGGCTGATGTGAAAACCACCAGCCACCCCTAAATAACTCCGACAACCGTGGCTAGAATAGCCCAGTTTTATCTCGTCACCCATGACGACTTTGTGACTTTCCCATAAGGCTTTATCAACGCCATTGATGGTTAAATCTAAACTGGCCCCGGTGACGCAAAAATAACTCTCTGTTTGCGCGAGTAGTTGTAAACCACCAAAACTTACCTCAATAGCGCAGGCATTTGAGGTGTTGTGCAGTATCCGGTTGGCCCATAAAAAGGCTTCACTATCTAATGGCCCGCCAGTCGTCAAACCGATGGCGTGCTGGCCAAAGCGCCCAAGGTCTTGTAATAAGCTTAATAAGCCAGGCTGAAGTACCTTAAAACTCATGGAGTTGGCCCCCCATGGCTAAGTATTGTGATTGGTCTATGGGTTCAAACTTAACTCGATCACCCACCGACACTGGCATGTGCGGTTTTTTTTCTGGGTCAAACATAGGGCTAGGGCACAGGCCAATAAGATTCCATCCGCCAGGTGAGCTAGCTGGATAGACCGCAGTTTGGCGATCGGCTATGGCGACTGCTCCAGCAGGTACTTTAAGCCTAGGAGTAGACAGTCTTGGCGTAGCGAGGCGTTCATCTAATTCGCCTAGATAGGCGAAACCTGGAGCAAAACCAATGGCATAGACACGGTATTCGGTGGCACTGTGAAGGGCGATAATTTGCGCCACAGAAAGTCCAGCATTTTGAGCTAATAGGCTCAGTTCTGGGCCATATTGGGTGCTATAAAAAACCGGAATAGTCACCAGTTGGCCACCATCTTGGCTGGTTTTTACGGGCGCCTTTAAAATAGAGCCTAGAAGGTCTTTGGCCCATAAGTGGTCACATCGTGTGGTATCGTAAATAACCAGTAGGGACGCATAAGACGCCACTAAATCGATGAGGCAACTACCAAAACGCTGCTTAACTTGGTCTGTGGCTTGGGCAATCGCTGCGCTAACATCAGGGCTAATATGTAAGCTGTCAGGATCACCAAAATAAACAATGTAGCTATTTTCACTGGCAACTTGTATGTGTGTTTGGTTATTACTCATGGCCCTAGTTTATGCCTTTTGGGTTGATGGGTTTTCCATCAATTGGCGAATGGAATTGATGGCTGCAATGCCGGTATCATTATCGCCGTGGACACAAAGACTGTCGACCTTAAGGTGTAAGGTTGCGCCGCTAGCACTGGTAATAGTGCCTTGCTGGGTTAATTGTTGTACCTGCTTAAGCATGGCGTCATGATCGAGCACAGCGCCTGGCTTAGCGCGCGCCATTAAACTGCCGTCATCTTCGTAACAGCGGTCAGCAAAAGCCTCAAAGTACAATTCTAGCTGCAAGTCTTGTGCTTGCTTTAAATGTTCATCGGCAAAGGCGTTGGCTTGGAGCATTAATTTTAATGGCGGCGAGGCTTTGCCACTGACCAATGATCGCGCTGGGTAGCTACTAACGGCTTGCATGATAGCTTGCCGCACGAGGGCTTTGCTCATCATGTCGTTGTAAAGTGCGCCATGGGGCTTTACATAGCTTAGTGTGAGGCCTTGGCAAGCAGCCATGCCCTCTATTGCAGCAATTTGGTAGTGCATAAAGGCCACGATTTCTTGGGCTGAACAGCTCATTGAGCGACGCCCAAAACCCACTAGATCTGGGTAGGCAGGGTGAGCACCCACCATCACATGATGCTGCTTTGCTAATGCCAAAGTGTGTTGCATTACTAGTGGGTCGCCTGCGTGAAAACCACAAGCAATGTTGGCTTGGTCGATATGTGGCATGGCCTTAGCATCTTGGCCCATGGTCCAAGAGCCGTAACTTTCACCTAAATCGCAATTGAGTAACATAAAATTTTCCTTACCTAAAAAATGGCGAGTGTGCTGTTGGGTAAATCAGTGACCAGCATACAACCTGGCGCATGGGTAATGCAGAATGGAGGTTTAGCATTTTCAACAGCCACTTGAGGGGTCACGCCACAGGCCCAAAAGACGGGGACTTCCCCTTCGTTGATAGTGACTTTATCGCCAAATTCAGGCTTGTCTAGATCAATAATTCCAATCTCACTTGGGTCTCCAAAGTGCACTGGGGCACCATGCACAGAGGGGAAGCGGCTACAGATTTGAATCGCTCGAATCGCGTCAGTAGGTTTGTATGGGCGCATAGTGACCACCATGTTGCCAGCAAATGGACCGGCTTCTTTACACGCAATGTTGGTGCGATACATGGGCACGTTGACCCCCTCAGTAAGGTTGCGAACTTCTAAGCCATCGGCTAATAAAGCTTCCTCAAAGGAGAACGAGCAGCCGAGTACAAAAGCCACTAAATCATCACGCCAATGGTCTAGAATATGGGTCACTTGATCCACAGTTTGGCCATGCTCAAATAACTTATATTGGGGGATATCAGTGCGTAGGTCGATATCCTGACCTAGGCTCTTTAGCCGATAATCACCAGGTTTCTCTGACATGCCAATAATAGGGCAAGGCTTAGGGTTTAGATGGCAGAATTTTAAAAAATCATTGGCATAGTCGGCGGGTAAAATACACAGGTTTCCCTGTACATAACTAGGACAAAATCCGGAGGTATTACTTGTCATAGACCCGCTACGGATCTGTTGCCTAAGTTGTAGTGGTGAAATATTCATAGGTCTTCCAGCAATCAATAATGGCGATAGATGTAGTATCATCTAGTTTGCAGTTGAAAACGGTAAGTGTCTAATTAAATCTATTGTAAGTAATGATAAAATTATTTTATCAGTTGATTGGCTTGTTGATAGATTTTATAAAGCAACATCACAGCCAAAATGAGTTAGGGAAATTTTTCAAGGGTTAACATGGAAGGAGAAGGGTGTGAAAAAAATATTATTAGCTTGCCTGTTAATGGGGTTTGTTAACGCCAGTGCTACTGCGGGTTTTGACAATAGAGATGACGTCTTAAAATGGCTAGATGAAGCAGGTAGTTTGGGATTTACTAGGTCTGAGGTCGAGCAGTATTTGGCACAAACCACAGCCAAGCCCAGTGTGGTGCCGATATTACGCAACGCGCCAGAACGCAAGCTCTTGTGGAGTGGCTATCAACAGCGCTTGGTTTCCCAATCGCGTATCAAACGAGGCCGGGAATTTGTTACAAAACATACGGCACAATTAACTGCAGTAACCCAACAGACTGGGGTTGATGGTGCTATTATCGCCGCCATTGCAGGCATAGAAAGTAATTACGGCGCTAACATGGGCAAGCATTTAACCTTGCGCGTGCTGACCACATTATCTTTTGATTATCCCCGCAGAAGTGCCTTCTATCAGCGTCAGTTAGCTGAGTTTTTTCGTTTATGCTTTAGTCAGGGCCTAGATCCCATGCTCGTCAAAGGGTCGGCAGCGGGTGCGGTGGGCATGGGGCAATTTATTCCCACAAGTTATCGTGATTTTGCAATCGATGGTGATGGTGATGAGCGCATCGATCTATTCCACAGTGAGGCTGACAATATAGCCAGCATTGCCAATTACCTTGCACAACATGGATGGCAGGCTGGTGAGCCATGGCTGTTAGCAGTGGACTCAAAAGTGGACCCAGTTTGGCTCAGTAAAAAAGCTAAACGTCAAGGTGTTCCCTTAGCGCAATGGCAGCGCAGAGGCATAGTGGTACCAGCAATGGCAGACCCAACTAAGGAATTTAACCTGTATGCTTTTTCAACCGAAGATGAAGCTGAATATCGTTTAACAGGTGCTAACTTTTACGCCATAACACGTTATAATCACTCACTTTGGTATAGCCGAGCGGTGGTGGAAATTGCCCAAGGCATTGCCCAAGGTATGGCCCAACCCTAAACTAGGTTCTCAACATGCACTATCAATACCGACTCATTTTAAGCGCTTTCCTTGTGCTAGCTATCAGTGCCTGTTCCAGTAGCAGCAAGCAGCCAAGTGGAGTGTCACACTCTGCAGTGGTGGCCGCAGCGAAAGCCAAAACTGAATCCCGTTATGCCATTAAACAGGACTTGGGTCCCAAACAACATGTGGACATGAGTCAAGCGCCTGATGCGGTTCCTAAGGTAGAGCCCCAGAGTCGGGGTGGTAACAAGAGTCGCTATCAAGTGTGGGGTAAATCTTATTCGGTAATGGCGTCTAGTTTAGGTTTCAAAGAACGCGGCTTAGCGTCTTGGTACGGTCAAAAGTTTCATGGTCATTTAACCTCCAATGGAGAAACTTATGACATGTATACCATGAGTGCAGCGCATAAATCTTTGCCTCTGCCAACCTATGCGCGCATCACTAACCTTGCCAATAACAAGGTGGTCATCGTCAGAGTTAATGATCGAGGTCCATTTCATGGTGATCGTGTGATTGACCTGTCTTATGCGGCCGCCAGTAAGTTAGATTATCGCAAAACGGGTGTGGCAGAGGTGTTGGTTGAGGCTATTGATGCTAGCCAATGGAGCCCCGCACTAGAACAAAGTATTCGTAAACAACGCAACAGTAATCGTTTCTCTTCATCGCCTGGCGTTATTAATGCGCCCGTTAAGGCGCCAGTTAAGGCTGCTGCTAAGCCTATTTTGCAGGCGCAGACTGCACCTGCAAATGAAATTCGTCAGCAATACAAACGGGTGCCAGCCTATTATGTGCAAGTGGCGGCGGTGTCGAAAATTGGTGGTGCTTTGTTATTGAAAAATACGCTGGTGCAAGAACTTAGGCGATCTAATGTATTTGTAGAACAGGCTAGCGACCGAGCAGATTTGTTCCGTGTTTTAGTGGGGCCTATGACGGACGCCAACAGTGCGCTGGCGTTGATGCAAAAGTTGGCTGCGTTAGGGCGTGGTCAGGGACTGATGATCAAGCCTTAAGTTACTGCGCCAAGGTCCACTCCCATGCTACAATATGGCCCATTAAAAATGGCTTATTGGGCTGTTAGGTTTTCTTAAGGTCCATGAACTAGGGTAATGTTGAGTATGGTAAATCTAGTGGCTGCGGCCAAATTGTACTTCTGCAAAATAAAGCAGGCAATCAAACACAGAATTGGCGCCAGCATCCGGCTTACGCTGGCGGCGATAGTGCTGTCTATCGGCCTTGTTGCCCCAGCACACGCCGCCCAAGCTTTAGTGCCTCAGCCACCTCAACTTGGGGCTAGCGCCTATATATTGATGGACGCGCTAACGGGTAAAGTCATTGCCGAGTTGAACGCTGACCAAGTGCTGCCCCCTGCTAGCTTAACTAAGATGATGACCGCTTATATGTTGGCCTATGAGTTGGCTGCCGGTAACGTGTCCTTAGACGATCAAGTTCATATTAGTGAAAAAGCATGGCGTACAGAAGGCTCGCGCATGTTTATCCAAGAAGGTAAGTTTGTTTCACTCGAAGATCTAATGCGTGGCGTTATCATTCAATCTGGCAATGATGCGAGTGTAGCAGTGGCAGAGCATTTGGCGGGTAGTGAAGACGCCTTTGCCGATTTAATGAATCAACATGCCACACGATTAGGTATGACCCATACGGTATTCCACAACTCCACGGGTTTGCCAGCAGAAGGCCATCTAACCACAGCTAGAGATCTCGCCATTTTGGCGCAAGCGATTATTCGTGACTATCCTGAGCATTATCGGGTGTATTCTGAAAAAGAATTCACTTTCAATAAAATCAGACAACCCAACCGTAACAAATTGTTGTGGAGTGATAACACAGTAGATGGGCTGAAGACAGGTTACACCGAAGCTGCAGGTTACTGCATGGTAGCATCGGCTAAGCGAGATGGTCAGCGATTAATCTCTGTTATTTTGGGTGCTTCAAGCCCAGAGGCACGGGCCCGGGAATCGCAAAAACTCATCACTTATGGCATGCGCTTTTATGAAACTCACTCGCTTTACGACGCTCAAGAAAGACTTGCCAACGTTCGAGTTTGGGGTGGTGAGCAAGATTATGTTGAGTTAATGCTTGAAAGTGAGTTAGCAGTCACTATTGCTCGAGGTCAGGCTAAATATATTAAAGCCACCATGGATATTAACACGGGTATTACAGCGCCATTGTCAGCTGGTGATGTGTTGGGTAAGTTGATCATTACCTTAGACACGGACGTCATTCTAGAGCAAGACCTCGTGGCCGCCGAAGATGTGCTCAAAGGTGGTTTTTTCAAAGGCCTTGTTGATAGTGTAATGCGCCTGATCAGTGGGGAATAATGAAAGTTAAGCCTGAAGCTCCTAAAATAGAGTTCCCTTGCGCTAACTACAGCCTAAAAATTGTGGGCCGCAAAACGGTGGATTATCATGCCTGGGTGGTTGAGTGTGTAAAGCAGCTAGCGCCAGATCTAGATGCTCAGAAAGTGCAGGTAGTGGACAGCCGCAATGGCACTTTTCAGTCTATACGGCTGACGGTCACTGCCCAAAGTGCGGAACACTTGCAACAGATACACCAAACTCTCATGGCCAGTGGTAAGGTTAAACTTGTCCTCTAGTTTAGTGCCAGAGGACAGCGTGTTAATTAGGCATTTAACTCCCCAACCCTATGCGCAAAGCTGGCAAGCCATGCAGGACTTTACCAATCACAGAGATGCTGCGACCATGGATGAAATCTGGGCATTGCAGCATTTACCCGTGTTTACTCAGGGGCAGGCAGGTAAGGCAGAGCATATCCTAGACCAAGGTAATATTCCGTTAGTGCAATCAGATCGGGGTGGCCAGGTCACCTACCATGGTCCGGGGCAATTGATGCTGTACTTAATGCTTGATTTAAAACGGCTAAGTATGGGCGTTAGGGTGCTAGTCTCGCATATGGAACAAGCCCTAATAAACTGTTTGCAGGGCTATGGAATTGAAGCCACTGCAGACATAAAAGCTCCTGGTGTCTATGTTGAGGGTAGTAAAATAGCCTCTTTGGGGTTGCGAGTCCGTAAAGGCTGCAGTTTTCATGGCCTCGCCCTCAATGTTGATATGGACCTTAGTCCTTTTGCGCGCATTAATCCTTGTGGCTACCCTGGATTAGATATGGTGCAAATGAGTCATTTCGTCAAGCTGATTGAGTTTGACCAAGTGGCCGCCAACATGTGCCAAAATTTAGTAAAACAATTGCAGTACCAAGACGTTAAGACAACTCAACAACCTTGGGTTAAACATCAGTAAATATAACCAACTAGGGATAAGTGACCATGGCGACATCATACAGAGCTGAAGCAGGCGTTAAACTCCGCGGAGCGGATAAGGTAGCGCGCATCCCAATTAAAGTGATTCCCACTGACAAAATGCCCCGTAAACCAGATTGGTTGCGTATTAAAGTTGTGAGTTCACCAGAGATCAACCGCATTAAATCTAAACTTAGGGAGCATAAGTTGGCATCGGTTTGTGAAGAGGCTAATTGCCCTAACTTAGGCGAATGTTTTAGCCAAGGCACAGCGACCTTTATGATCATGGGTGAAATTTGCACGCGTAGGTGCCCATTTTGTGATGTGGCCCATGGCCGCCCCAACCCCTTATCGGTAGACGAGCCTAGAGAGTTAGCCACAGCAGTGGCAGATATGGCCCTTAAGTATGTGGTGATTACCTCAGTAGATCGAGATGATTTAAGAGACGGCGGAGCACAACACTTTGCCGAATGCATCAGTGCAATTAACGAACGCACTCCGGCTACTAAAGTTGAAGTTTTGGTGCCAGATTTTCGTGGACGTATGGACATTGCCCTCGATATTCTAGCCACAACGCCTCCTCATGTGTTTAACCACAATTTAGAGTCCATTCCTCGTTTGTACAAAAAAATCCGCCCAGGTTCAGATTATCAGTGGTCTTTGGATTTATTGCAGAAGTACAAGCAGCGTTGTCCTGAGGTGTTAACTAAGTCAGGTTTGATGCTGGGCTTGGGTGAAACTAACGAAGAAGTGTTACAAGTATTGCAGGACTTGCGTGACCATGGGGTAGATATGCTCACTCTTGGGCAGTATTTACAGCCGAGTTTGAATCACTTACCCGTGGATCGCTTCGTGCCACCTGTAGAGTTTGATGAACTAGGTGCTGCAGCTAGAGCCATGGGCTTTAAGCACGTTGCCAGTGGTCCCTTGGTGCGCTCATCTTATCATGCGGATTTACAAGTCAAAGGTGAAATGGTAACTTGAGGGTGAATGGTAAAAATGCGTTAACAATCAAAACACTGTTTGTTAATTAGCAGTAAAGGCCGGCTTTAGTTTGTGAGCTGGCCTGATGGAAACGAACTGCAGTCGTGCATCAAGGATTAGGTGTTATGAAACCCCAAGTATTGCTGGTGGAGGATGACGAACTTTGTCAAGAAATAGTCGCTGAGTTTTTGGCCGACATCGATGTTGACATCACCCTGGCAACGAACGGGATGCAAGCAGTTTCTGCAGTGCAAAAGAAACACTTTGATATTGTACTGATGGACATGGTCATGCCCCATATGGGAGGCCTAGAGGCTACTAGTAAAATTAGGGCTTTGGCCAATGAAAAGTGTGCTCAGGTACCTATCTTGGCCATTACAGCGCGTAATCCTGCAACTGAGCAAGACCTGTGGTTTGCCACCGGTGTGGATGACTTTGTTGCAAAACCATTTTCTGAGTTGCAATTGTTAGAGGCTATAAGGCCCTACATCGCTTAACACACACAATAAAAATATATGAGGGCTAATCATGGCGATTATTCATTGGCTAGGTGCTGGACTTTCTAGTGCGCCAGGTATTAAAAGACTGATCAATAATGGTCGGGAATTATGGTTGTGGAACAGGACTGTTAGTAAAGCTGAGGTGGTCATTCAACATCTGGAAGGCCAATGTCAGGCGCGCATGTTAGATTGGCAGCAGCTCTATGACAATGTCAGTAAAGGTGATCTTGTGGTGTCTATGTTACCAGGCTCGTTTCATGTTCAGGCGGCCCAATTAGCCTTAGATAATAATGCGCACTTTGTTTCTAGTAGCTATTTAACACCCGCCATGGAAGCTCTCAACCAACAAGCCCAAACAAAGGGTTTATGCGTGGTAAACGAGGTTGGTTTAGACCCTGGCATTGATCATCTTTTAGCTTATGCTTTATTAAACGACTACCGTAGTTCGCAGCCTTACGCCGTGAGTAATGTTTTAGAGTTTAGGTCTTTTT
>Ga0209712_10001275_pt1 | contig 21671 bp, 13 predicted proteins | sample ArcOceMetagenome_FD_187443 | JGI IMG/M metagenome (GOLD analysis project Ga0209712, IMG submission 187443) | Marine eukaryotic phytoplankton communities from Arctic Ocean - Arctic Ocean - Greenland ARC118M Metagenome (SPAdes) (version 2) | ecosystem: Environmental > Aquatic > Marine > Oceanic...
CGCAAACATTCTGATCTCCCACGAACCCTAACCCTAACCATAACCTCTTCTTCTGCTGGCTCGCTGGCAATGGCCTGCTGACACAACACACGAAAGGCGGGGCAGTTTTTCTCAAAAACTGACGTCATGTCAGGTAGGTGATGAGATATGTTTCCTTATAATTTTGTTTTCTCTCTGGAAGGAAGACTAGTAGCGGACAAAAAGGATCATCATGGAATCATCGAATGACACCCTGGCAAGCGTCCCAATGGACGTGTTTGAGCAATGCATATCGCCATTTTTTGACGACCTTTCAGTTGTTGCTCTAGCGACATCTTGTCAAAAATATGCCTATTTGTTCTTTGCTAACACTGTGTATTCTAGACATTTATGGAGCACCTTATGTACAAGGCGATGGCAGTGTATACAATTCAATGTGCCAGATTCTTTAGAAAATAATTATTGGCTCGAGGAATATCGCAGGCGCTTTGCTACTGATGTTGAGTCTTGGAATCTAATGAAAGAGATGAAGGATATTAGGGTTCTTGGCCACCACAATGAAGAATTATATTCTAGATTCGTCGCCCATGGAATGGATGCGATGGACGTTTTCCAAAGAACGAAAGGATTATTAGATTGGCAACTTGAGGCAATGCCTGAAGCTGTTGAGAAAGGACTCATTCGATTTCACTTATGCCAAAAGTTTCGGTCCAGTGCTTCTTTTGACAGTGATGTCCAGTTGGAAAATGGGGCAATGTGGATAGTTCAATACTTGACTGCCAGGAGGTTCTCTGCTGATACTGCGGATGAACCTGAGTCCTTTTCTGGGATTCAATATTTTGTAGAAAGTGAATTGGACGCTTTGGCGAAGGGTTTACTGCAGCGATTGCGTTGGACTGTAGGAGTTAAAGAGGGTCGGCAGGCAGGAACACATCAAGAATTTCCATTGAGATTAGTGCTGGAAGAAATGAAGTATTTTTTTGACAAAGACCATGAAGACCAGCAGAAACCAGGGAAGCATGTCCGCCCATTTTCCGGAAACAATTCGAATTACTACTCCTACCATAACTCATTGATCCACTCGGTACTTGCAACGAGAAGAGGAATTCCGATTACGCTTGCAATTATCTACAGCGCTATCGTAAGGCGAGCAACTGGTGTGCAAATGCGAGCTGTGAATTTACCCGGACATTTTATGATTGCGGCCAGTGTAGACAATGAAGACAATGAGCAAGGGTCAGAATTGCTATTTGTAGATGCTTTCCACGAAGGAAAGATATTAAATGAGTCCCAAGTACATTCAATGATCACTTCTGCATATGATATACCCTGGGACCCTAAGTATCTGTCTAATGTTCCCAAAACAGCGGTATGGAAGAGGATTGCAATGAATCTGGCAAATTCTGCTGATCTTTTACCAGAATTGGCAGCATCAACAACAAGCTTGATATTAATGGGTTTCAACCACAATGGAACATATGACAGAAGAGGTCAGACCGGCCTTTTATCACTCATTCACGAAGCTGATTATAGTTAAAACACAATAGAAAAGATAAAATAATTGTTCTGCCAGTAGCTTTAATTTCGAATTTGATGCGGTGCGAAAAGAGATAAAAATTGTCAATGATATATAATCTGGCATGATAGTACACACGTAGGTCACAATGACTGTAAGGGCCAAAAATTCTGAAATCATGTAGGCATGCCGTATCTGCTTTGCCCAACATATGGTCCAAAGGCCAGTATTCAACCCTTCAACATCTACAACCTAAACTGTGCAAAGCTCAATCAGATCCAACTCCAGCATACGCAAAAATGGCACAAACACGATGTTCATCGAGCCGAAGACTTCTCAAAATGGTTATGATACAATTGTCTTCGTAAATGCATTTGAATGTTTCGTGCTGAATGTGTTTGTCATATCTATGCTCGACGGTAAGTGTTACGTGTTCCTTCCGTCAGTAATAGTAAAATAAAAGGAAAATTATGATGCCATGCAAGTAGCATCTGGAACTATTTTAAATGCGTCGATTATACAATCAAAATGTGCTTCATCGAACGAAGTGGAGATTATGTGTTTCTGTTGAACGACCGGCCAGCGTGTGACTCCTCTGGTTATAATGAATATCTATCTTGTTAGGTATATTTCTATCCTCGCACAACATTATGATACAGAATAAAGAATGCAACGAGGAGACAAAGCACCTGGGGAAGTGTGTGAAATGGTGCCACCAAAGCATCCACGAATATAATTGGAGAGTTTTTGTCAAGGTAGGTTTGTGCACGACAAGAAAGACAAAGCGACGAGCAGGGGATTGAAGAAAGATGCCGCTGTCAAGTTTGAGATCGATGTGGAAGAATTTGAAAACGCACATTTGAGGTATAAAGTTCAAAACCTATTCAATTCAAATGGCTTAGTACCAATTGTCTCTAATTACTCTATCCGACGTTGATCGTATCTGCGCGACCTCGCCAGGAACACCATGCTGCCTCCACAGCGATGACAGAGCTTCGTATCGCTCTTTATTCAAAAAGAGCGGTCTACCTCTAGAAAGATTTTGATCTTCTTCTCCGTTCTCGTCGACATATAAGCTCGCCCAATATGCCTGCTTCTTGTTATGAACTAAAAGGACGGTGCACTTTTGAGATAAAAAGAAAATGCCAGTTCCTGATCCATATTTTCGCGCGTGAGTAGTGCAAGCACCTGGAGCACGAATGGCACGACGTCCTGATCGATACCGTTTTTGTGATCCTGAATGAATTATTGTTCCTGTTATCAGACAGATTGCTATTTCGCCAGAACCGCTGTCATCAGAGTCTTGAAGTCCGTTTTTCCTCCCGACCCGTTTCACTTGATTCACAAGACTATACAGCTCAACAAAGGAGTGAGGGAGCCGAATTAGTCCGGAGCCCTGAGAGGTATTGACTGCGGCACAAAGGTCATTAGTTATTAGAGATCACAGGAGGATGGATACACGATGCACATGAATTCGACTTACCAGAACAATGAGAGAGTCCCAAGTGACTTGTATCACGCATAATCTGCGATGCGGAAGAATGCAGAGATCCTCCACGTGGCCCAGGCCCTGGTTCTTTGAGGCCAATAACACTTGGTTGGTAGGGAACGATTGCGGAGGTTGAAACTCCCGCATACAATTTCTCCAATGCTCGATGATTACTGCGATTAGAAGGCAATACATCTCCAAGTTCATCCCAAGAGTAGACGCTGCAAACAGACACATCTGTTATATCTAGCATAGAATCTTCCAACTGGCTTGGAAGGGAGGGCAAGCCAAGAATGTCAATTTCGTCTTCGAACATTCCGCCGTCTACGTGTTCCATCTCTTCGTCACTTGATGCATCGCCATCGAGATCAAGAGCATTATCACCCACTTCAAAACCGCGCCAAGGACCGTCTTCGTCAACAGAATCTTCATCTTCTTCCATGATGTCGTCGTTGTCATCGTCATCGTCATCATCGCTGCCGCCGTCATCCTGCAAGCTATCAGCCGAAATTTCCATCTCTTGTTCAATCGATTCCTCAGCATCCTCTTCCAAATCAATTCTTCTTGCAGTGCGGTTGATTTTTACAACGGCAGGAACCCATTTCTTATTCTCGTCGTCGTATACAACGTGGTTGCCACGTGACCCCTGATAGGCATCGAGTGTTGTAACCGCAGTCAACCAACGCTTGATAAGTTCCCCCCACTGAAAGCACGGGTCGCTTTCACTTGTTTGGGAAAATGCAGAAAGAAGTTCAGAAGGGAGAGGGCAACCGAGCTCTTTCAAGAAATATATTCCGTCTTCAATATACATGGCATCTTCGCTTTCAAGCAATGAATCGAGAGCATCTGTTGAATCCTTTCCTCGCAAGCGTAGAGAACTCGTAGACGCACGCAAAATCAGCAGAAGCGTACGTGCAAAGGGTAAGATACTGTGGCTGACATACGCGAGGACATTTTTGTCAAATTTGTCTTCGTTTTCAGTGGGTTTCGGGCTTTCACTTTCCAAGCAATGTAGAAGATCAGCTATAGCAGCACTTTCTTTCGAAACATCAATGTCAGCTTCAAAGTGTGGAGATTCCATATTTTCAACGCTCTGTTTGTCATTTAGCGTGACTAGCACTTGGATCATTCTTCCTACCAATAAAATGCGAGCAATATGGTGTAAGTCCTGTATCTGCACATTCTCAGATGATAGCAAAGACGAGAAAACAGCACCAGAAAGAGTAGTCAAGTCCCAGGCAAGGAGAGGCAAGTACAGAAAACCAGTCGCCAGTGCGGGTCTGAAAGGAAGGAGTTTTTTGTTCGTTACTTCTGATGGTACCATCGATCCCCACCCCGTCTTCAATTTATCACAGTCGGGGACCTTTCGCACACTTAAAGGTGGTGGTGGAAGTGCTGATTCTACATCGCTCCCCGCTTCGACAACACATGGACTAGCATTAACAGCCCAAATTTGTGCCGATACTGCTCGAGCTTCATGGCGAAGAGAAAGCGACTCGTCCTTTGACACATGACACGGCAGGGAGGTCAAAAGAGCTGTGAGAACCTTCCAATTGTTGAGAACATCTGAGTCGACATCCTCTCCAGATGACCAGAACTCTCCTTTCAGTATATTACCGAGTAAGTGCCCAACAATTGAAATGCCAGATGAAGCATCTTTCTCCTCCAACTTTTCATTAATCCTTTCACCGAGAAGATTATAAAGGCTCGACGCCGCTGCCAGCGTTCTCCTCAATTCGATAACCATGGTGTGCGTATCTTTAGACGAGGAATCGAAATCAGGCCACGGATCTGAGGTGGGAGGTTCAAAACCTGCCTTTTGCACTCCTCTCTGAGAAGCTTCTGCTGCTGCTGCTGCATAACCGGCTGCTGCCCAAGCTATGTGCTGTTGACGAAGCAGACGCAAAATATCAGAGATCAAATGATTGTTGTCGGAAGAGGATATCGAGTCCTCTTCGTCCTCCCTGAAGTCCCAATTCTTCAGCGCTTTATGCCAATGTTTCTGAGCCTTCCCTTTGCGACCGTGCTCTGGATCCCATGAAAACACTTGCATTGAGTGCTCCAAGTAGTTTCCATACTGATTTATTGCTCTCCTTGCTTCGCGCTCTGGACAAGGTTTATTTTGCTGAAAACTCAAACTTCTGTGCACGGTGTCAAGTACCTCCTGAACAGTACTTGTTTGAGATGCACTCGAGGTCATTTGTTCATCTTCCGTTTTCAAAGATGAAAGAGATTCTGCAGGAACAACCACATTACACAATTGTTTGCACAGAGGGCACAGGAATTCTCCATCTTCAATATCTGCAGCAAATCGGCCATCGTAAGGCGTCTCCGCCTGTGATTTTTGGTGAATAGACGCGACATGAGTATCTACACATCCAAGATGTGCAGCATGCCCACATTGCCTAATCAATGGTCGAGTTGACCCCCAGCGAGAATTATTGTAGCAAAGATCAATTATCGGGCTCAGAATAACATACCCCTGAGTTGATTGAACGCTTGCCCACCCTTCTACAATCTTTCCATCATCTGGAGAAGCATGTGTAACGAAAATTCTTCGAGTTCGCAAATCATACTTCGGTGAAATACACAAGTCTTTTGCTTGTACAATGCTACCCGCACTTACACACGCTACAGGAGTAGAATCCAAAGATTCATTTTTTCTCAACTGAAACACAAATGTTTAGTGATTGTCCGAAGAAATATTCAGCTGAAAATATTTGTAGTCGAGATACAGCATAGTTACGTACCTGACAACCTTTATCTCCGACAACTCTATAAGCGTGCACAAGCTTATGAGAAGCACCGCAGTGTTCTATTTGCGATCTTAGCTGCAGATTTCGCGATCTTTGTACATGACCCAGATACCCCAGTGGTCCATTATTTTCTCCATCTTCATCGTCGCATCTACAAATGATGCAAAGATCTGCTTCTTCGTCCACATTGTTACTATCTCCAGCACTGCCCCTTTCATCTTCCCCCATACTAGCCGCAAAAGATTCTTGTTGTTTTTTCATTCGTTCCAATATTCGCATTTGTGCAGCTTTCCTAGCTTGACGATTCTTCTCCGATACCTTGTCTTGACCCGATGGAGATGTTGCAGATTCTTCATTCGGCCACAAGTCTTGAAGGTTATCCAGCATCCCACTGACAGTGGACTGTAAAGGTTCTTCTATCGTCCAAAGAGTAGCATCTGCTTTTCTACTTCTCTTCAGCTTCACTCCATCAATCGCACTTCTATGCGCTTGTCCCACACTCTCTGCACCGTCGACAAGAGCACTGACAAAGCGTAATAGCCATTTCAATCCATCAGCAACAAGATGGCGAGCCCCGTCATTTTCTTCATCTCCATGTCCAGAATCTCCCCCCGCACCGACACCGTGATCAGACCGATGCTCGTACAGTGCAATTAGCAATCCTAATATAGATGCTTTATGCATTCCGCTCCCTTTGGATGGTATGGGACCTTCAGGGAATTCCTTAAATGCCCACACATCCACAAGGCTTGACGGTATGTGAACTAGCCGGCCAAGGTACGTATTGATTGAAAGAGAAGACGACGATACTTTGTTCTCGTAGTCAAGACAGGGATGGGATCTATGCATACATGCGCATTCTTCAAGTGTGTGAACTTGTAAAGTCAATAGCTGAAGGACCTCTAGAAATGAGTGCGAAGCTGTATTCACGGTTTTCTCTGAAAATGGAGCTTCTCTAGATTTTTCAGCTCTTGCTTTTCTCCTAGAATTCACTTTGATAGTCTTGCCATCGGGACCAGATATGTCCGAAGCAAATGATGGGCTGGAAAGCGTTGTCAAATCGTTCTCAATTTCTGACGGCGCCGAAGGAGGTAACCACCGCCCGCCGGTCAGCGCAAACACCAAACCTCTTCGAATTGCAGCGTCTAAAGAAGGAAGATGTAGAAGCATCCTGCATGGAACAAATCGTGGATGTGCAATTGGTGGAGCACTTACAATTGGAAGGCAGCTTCCTTTTCGATGCCTGGAGCTCTTTAGCTTCCTAAGCCTTGCAATATTGTCCATGGCTTGTTGATGCTCAGAACCTTTCAAATGAAAAAAAGAAGGATCATATTCATCACTAACGTCTTGTTTGAGCACAAACGTTGGGGCACCACGAGTACCTTTACTTTTTTGTTCACTGATTTCACGAAGAACCGACTCGAAGACTTCTCTGAATGACTCAGAATCACCATCCAACGAACTTGACGAAGAATGTTCGTCTCTACGAGACACTGCAATCGATGCGGCCGCTATAGCTTTGCTATATGTAAGGGGATTCGTTGACAAAGCATGCAACAACTCTCTCCGAATATTTGCCTTCATAGAACTATTATCCGACGTTGACAATGGCGGCGGTGATGGCAACTCAGTTACAATAACACACAAAGTTGAAAAGAAGGCATCCATTAGAACTTGCGCATGCTCGGGATCTTGTAATCTCTTTGGCATCACCCAATCAATTGAACCTATAGACTTGTCTGTATTGGTAGGGCTTTTGTTTCCGGCTCTTCTCTCAAGGTCGCATAAAAATCCCTCCATATCGAATCGACTTAAGAGCAATGAAAAGACTCGACGAGCTCCAAGCCCAATACTGAATCCAGATGCAGACAGCTGTACCATCGTCAAATCCAAGTCTCGAAATGATCTGCAGAGAGGGGTAGTTCCGTAGTTGAGAGACATCCCTGCAGCAGTTGATCCGTTTCTGTTCCACAAATGACGACGTATTTGTTCTGCAGCCGCTAGGCACCGAAGTGGATGGTCGCACAAGCTATGGATAACTTTCGCTGCTGCAACTGCTGATGAAATTGCGCGTGACCGAGAGCGCCTCCTTTGTGCCTCTTCGGACGTGCAATCGGGTCCAGCTGACCACGTGATTCTACAATTCGACGATTTTAATGTGGATCTTAGCAACTTGCACAACGGATGATCTAGAGTTTCTTCAGCATCGGCAACATTATCGACATTGTCGTCGTCGAGCACAGGTAGCTGCCACCATGAAAAAGGCTCAGACCTTCTAACATTATCAGAAACAGCGAGAGAACAAGTTGAAAGGACATTTCTAGCAAAAGATCTGTGAAGTGGCAAGTGAAACGACAGGTAATCTCCACCATGAGGTGAGTGCGGAACTCGTAACCAATCCCCTGCGATTGTACCTCTACCAGCCCCACTTAAACGGTGCTGCGACTGTTCGATACGTATAGCTGTCTCTATAATCTCTAAATGACTTTCAGTCATCTTGATCTGAGTCGCACACGAAAAGGCCGGAGTTTTATTTCCATCTTCAGAAGGGATGAACGCGACACCAAGAGAAGTTGTTGAAACATGAAGAGTACTACGTTGCAGCGCATCCATTTTGTCAGGAAGTTTGTTGACACCAACGGATGAGAACGCATCTAAAACTCCCTCCCTGTATAACCAGCACTTCATTTCTCTAAGCAACGCCGTGAATAGATTACCCATACCCTCTCTCATAATTCCCAGAGGAGGAGGTTCAACATTCGTTGAATTGGGGAGAGACTCCGCCAGTTTATCCCTTGCTCCTGCAAAATGAAGACTAAGACTGAAAGCTTCAAGCCACCGTAACTGCTCAAACTCAACGTGCCCTCCACTGATTTTTCTTTTTTGGGGGTCCATTCCTTGGGCAAGTCGTAACAAACGGCACCAGATAGCTGAAAATTCGTTCGGGGGTGGAGTTCCATTCACCGCATCTCTCGGTCGCAACAATCTCATGGAAGTGTCTGGCGTTTCCAAGACATATTCCAAATCGCGTAGTAAATGGGGAAGGCGTTTGTGTTTCGTAGAGCGGCTGTCGAGAAACCCATCATCAGGTGCTGCAGGTAACAAGGTGTTGATTGGTTGCTCCCCCTGCTGATAAACAAGTGCAGCAAGCATTTTTGATGATTGGCTCTCGCGGTCGCTGTGGCTTTTCAGAACCATCCGAACTTCTTCACACGCTCCAAGCAAGTTCGTGTGGATACATCGGACAATATTATGTGCCAAAGGTAGACAAAACACACCTCTTCCGTTGCTTTCATCTTCTTCACTGTCATCGTCTGCACTCAAGAGTTTTTGTGTTGTATCCGAATCACATAATGCACGAACAATGCTCCCCGCAGTAAATATTTGAACTGTGAAATGAAGGATGGTATCTGCATCTGTCCCAATTCCTGCACAAAACAGTGTCGTCAAAGGACGGTATGCAATGCCACCTAAACTTGCAGCAAATCTAGCTTTCAGTCTTGAATCAATGAAAATCGATAAGAACAGTTGATGTATCGATGCTCTCACTTGTTTTGTTGGATATGGGTCTAACAACAGCAATAGTAAGAGTGGAGAAGTTGGAGCCCGATAAGATGAAATTGATAATAACCGTCGCCAATCTTCTGCCGTAGGTTTCATGTATGAACCTCCGTTCTTATCCCCGTCGATATCTACAAGTCCAACTCCACTGATCATATGAAGCCCCAGCAGCTTATGAGTATAAGCCTCCGACGAAAACTTGTCTGCTTCTTGTTGCTTTCTTAAATCTGTGTCCAAGACAATTAAACGGTCCAGCAAGTGATGAGATTGAGAGCTCGCAGCAGCTGTGTCTCTTGATAATATAGGGTGTGAGTATTTCTTGGACTTCGTGAAAGGAGAAGGCATCACTCCCCAAAGCGAATGGGGAGACTTCATAAACCTTTCACTCTGTAAATGGTAAGGAACCTTGGAGTAGAAGTCAAAATCAACTCCTGGGTAATGGAAAAAATGGTGAGAAGAGTTCGTAATGAACCAGAAGAAGCAAATCTTCATGACATCTCACCTTTTGATGGCGAAGACAAATCGTGTAAAGAACCAAATCCGAGCTTATACAACTGGCGATATTCTTCTCTACTGAGATACGTCGAAGACAAGTGTGGAGGAAACACATCCATTCTTCTTCTCCAACCAGGCACAGACGGGTCGTCCTCTTCATCTTCTCTAATAGAAACCCTTGCCGACGACAAATAACTCTCAGAAAACGACCATACTGGTACCATCTTGGAATTGCCCCAAACAATGGCTCCTCCCAGCGAATCATTTCCATCTGTTACATCAACCAATGCATGAACCACTATCGCAGAAACAGCGGGATGAGCCGAAGCGATTTCTGCCAACCACAATAGCAGCATTCTTGCTCTATTTTCAAGCTCAACCTGTGGAGTTGAGATAACTGAACAATGCAAGCCTCCTGCTTTTAGTCTATTGTACCCAGCCTGTGCACCTTCCACCGTGATGTAATCCCTTACAATTACCTGCCCGTCCGAGTCGACCAGCTGCGTCTTCTCTATGGCTGTCTCCTTATCTTGAACGAGTCCCAACGAGGTATCCAATTCGTCACGAAGATCATCAGGTCTTCGTGCAGATCTTGAGTAAGATCCAGGCCACAACGCTTCAATTACCTCATCATAAGTGTGAACATCGTCATTGTGAAGTCTCAAGTGCAGTCGAAACCTATTTGGAGAAGGCAATTTGATAGCTTCGCCAACAGTTGCCACACAAGATTTCTCACCCAAGAAATATTCTTCATCTACAGACCTCCCATCATAAATGCGCCTCTTTTGATCGGCCCACCTTCTTGTCCACTGCACCGGATCAGCACCAATACCCGCCCCATCGACAGCTTGAACAACGGTATGTACTGCAGCCCCAATCACAACTCCAAGCGCAGCTGCGAGCTCCTTCGGAAGCAATTCTTTCACAAACGTTTCACCATCCATTCTTCCCTTCAATGACGCCTTGAAAGCTTCCAAATTACCCCCCAAACTCCCATTAGATCCAATTTCATTTGCACTGTTTTTAACTCCAGCGCTAGCATTTGAATCCTCATTCACATCTATATCCTTCAAATCAACCATGGAGTCTTTCGGCCTATGAAGAGGACAGCATCCTTCCGGCTTCCACGCTTCAAGATCTCCACAATCACAACATCCCCCAGGAGACGTCTTATGAAAAGTCACTTCATGCCCTACATGATCACTCGCTTGAAAACACTCATCGCAAAGGACGCACGTATTATCGTATTGACAAGTTCGACAATTCCACGCTATATCCCCATTTTGAAAGACATAACCACACTGGCGAATGGGCAGACAGGTAGATCCCCCCTGCACAGTCTTTTGATGCAGCATTTTGAGACTGTGGACTAATTCATTTTGGTGAGTGGGTGTGGATGCCGAAGATGAACTTTTGGACGGGGAGGGTGATGGGATGCTGGCAGTGCTGGAGTCGAACTCTTCCATGAGCTGTTGCTCGGTCTGTGTCAAAATGTTTTGGATTTCGAATGCGGACATGGAAGCGGATGTGGAGGAAGATGCAGACGTAGATTCGTTCGAGAGATTTGCATCTTGAAGATATTTCATAATCATGGCATCCGCCCATTTTTTGACTTGTGTGGAATGAACACCAGTCAAGGGTGCAAATGCCATTTCGGCAAGGACGGATAAGGACGCGAGACGATGAGGGATGGACTCCAGAGTAGCAGCCATATCTTCAGATAGTTGCACTTCCTCCAATTTGATATTCATGTGTGACCCCTTCCCCTTGTTGCCTTTCTGAGTCACGGCCATAGATTGGTATTCGGAGCGGATGGCATACTTGTGCAAGATTTTATCTGCAATGAAAGCCTTTTGTACGAGCGCATCGGGAGCAATGTAGTTGAGGCCATACCAATTTTCCGATTTTGGTTGGTTGGCACCGTACTCCACTCCGCCGGGAACGAAGTCAAGGTATGCCGGTAGCGGATAGGATGGCTGTTGGGTATCCTTCCTTGGAGAGGAAGTCATGGTGCTGCGATGGTGGTGATCTCACTTATGTTCTGGAACGTGTATAGTATCTTACGTCAAATGTCTAAGGATGTATACTCACTCAGATTTGGATCAATGTGATGTGCTGATGTGTCAATTCCACGATATGTGTTCCCGTTGTTGTGCTCGGTGCTATTGACAGCGCAGGTTACTAATAACTCGTAACTAATCTCAAATCCCTGACGGAAAATCAATTGCAGTTGGTAATTCGGTTTCCGCTGCAAACTCTCACTTCCTCGGAATGATTTATGCAACAGTTGACGGAGAAGTAACTAGTAGTGGTAGTATGCACGACCAACTGTTAGTAATATTACCGTTTCGATATATGTTCAGTGCCTTAGCCTTTGGTACGATGCAATGCTGTTGTAGATATGGAGCACTTGCAAAAGCTGTGGTAAAGAATGTCGGATACTTCTTGAACTGTATCTTATGGTATGGTATGTTTTTTGTGGTCCAGAGGTGTCTATTGACCCAAGAACCAAGACTCGAGACGATCGTCTTCAGCCACTCTTCTTCCTCCTCACGTTTGGTTTCATTATTTCGAGAAAAGTGAGGCCAATCTTGTTTGACACCACAATTATAATTGCCCCACGATGTGAAAAGATGCTAAAACAGCCAAAATTTTGGTCAATCAACGGAAGCATCGAGAACACCTTCAAAAACCTCGAATAGTCTGATGATGACATGGGTCTGCTAATTTTATAATTTATCTTTTTTCAGGTTAAATAAAAAACACACACACACCACTGCTACTCTGGTAATTTCATGTCATAGGTCATAGTACAATTATTGTACAACAATACATATGCATGATATATGATAGCACAACAGTACTGTACAGTTAGGCTGCATTGATTTATTCTCTCTCTTCATTTACAACAAGACAATCCATTCGTGGTTCTTTCCTGCTAAGAAAGAGATACGAGTAATCATCATCTACAGGCTACAGGAGCATGCCGTCCATGCCTAGTACAATGTTGATGTTACTTCCTCGCCATCGCCTACATTCCTCTCGTCCATCTCATCGTTTCAAATGTATATCCTTACAATCGCAATCTATGAATCGGTCACGAATGAGATTTCAACGAATGCAATGCACTCACTTCACTACTAGTAGTAGTTCTGTTACTGCTGCTATCATTCGTCACCAACCACCGCTCCCTATCCGTACCTTACTTGTATCCTCAAGTACAGCACTCTGCACTCCCATATTTCCGGCCATTGGATTCATAAACTTATGTGCAAGATTCGCCATCCCAGATCCAAATCTTAGGGCCAAGTTCAATGCTTCCCTTGGGACCATCTTCAACATTGCATTCTATTACATACTGCCATTCGGAATAGAATATTCTCCACTTCTCCTACCATTTGCCATTGGAAACGGAATCGTCGCTGGAGGAGCCTACGCAATTTTGGATACTGCCTCTCGCAGCATTCCTCCTGCTCTATCATCTTCTATTGATCCTTCGCGGGGACAAATGCTGATGCAAAATCCTCTCGTGGCGGGGGGAGGAATCGGGGCCACCACGGGATTGATTGCTCCACACTTGTATGGATCCATCTGTGAAACCCTATATGGAGTCGAGGGACTATCAAATTCTTGCTCTGCCCTAATTAACTCATTTCCCTTCTTTTTGCAAATTAGTGCAACGACAGGATTCGCAGCTGGCGTCATGATGTACCCCATTTTGCATTATCCAATTCATGGCATACAGAATGTCAAATGGCAGGGGTTCTCCGGTGTTTTACTTTTGGCGTCTAGTATGACGGTTTATTACATGTATAGACCTGAAGGTATGCAGGATAACTTAGTTTGTCCAGATGGGGCATTTGTGGATAGGAGTTTGGTTCCATTGTTATCGGCGATTGTGAGGTATCGCGTATCAGAGGGGAAGTTTGGGGCATATTCGATGGAAGGAGGGGAATGGTTGGGGGAACCGGGGTTGAAGGATAAAGGACAGATGATTGCAGATGGAGTGAGGAGATACCACGCGCCAGGGTGGTGGGATGGTAGTAATGACGGAGGTGGTGGCAAAAACTATACGTTTGACAATCAAATTTTGGCATTTTATTGTTCATGGTGTGATCGAGGATTGGGTGAGAAGCACAAGGATCGTCTTGTACATGTGTTAGATGTCAAGGAGTTACAAGCATATGAAGATTCCATGTTTCGGACAGATTGGGCTGTCAAGGGTATCATTGAAATGAAGGCTGGAAGTCCAATTGCATTACATAAACACGAGGAAGACGAGAGTCGCATCGAAAACATCAATGATGATACAATGCGTGAAAAGATTCAACAAATGAAAGCTTATGGGAGTGCCATGAGTGACCGAGAATGCAAGAGGAGAGTTGAATCTATTGAAGCAACCAGTGTCGCTGTGCAACTACTCATGACTATACGACAAATTGACAGTGCCCATGACAGTGGAAGTGATAGTATTATCAATGCTGCCAACAATACGCCCATTGTAGTCGCCGATCTAGAGGGTATTGTAAGAAAAAGAGCACCAGGTATCCTACTGTACAAAACAGAGGAGGCAAAGAAAGGAGTGAAGGGCCAGAGTGTAGAGAGTCAGCTCGAGGCATCGCGTTGGAAAGCACCCGCATTGGACGACGCACTGGCCAAGTGGCAAACACTGCAGGGCACAGAACGAGGAAGAAAGATTCGAAATGGTTTGCTCATTACATCTGGGATTCTCGCTTCTCTCTGCCTCAAGATATGATGCCGTGACCATAACAAATATACATTGTACTTCTACTTTATTTTAGGGTTCATCTGATAGTTGTAGAAATATTGAATATTCTGAGATTGAATTTAGAAGGTCTATTTTAAATAATAGTTACCGGTAGCAATGGAAATTATAGTACGCCATCATCAATACTTCCTGAAGACAATCAATGCTAATAAGAGGTGCTTCGAAAGTCAATTTGTTCGAGTTCTAGCTAGTATTATTGCTCTCCTACAATTCAGGCCACTTCATCAAACTATACGCTTGATCCCAAAACATATGTTCTAACTTACAACACATGATGAAATGCTCTTGCATTCTGTTCACCATATCATCCTCACTCTCATACTCCTTTGCATAGTCATAGGTAGTCGTATCAACACAAGAACTGGCATCTTCCTTGATTTCATCCACCATTGCAATATAATCCTTGACTTCCTTTTCAAACTCCTCTGAAGCATACATATCAATCCATGCATCAAATTGAGGAATCCTCTCTGCCGAATCCCCAAGTTCATCGCGCAATTTCAACATTTGTTTTCCCACATGCATGTATACCCAAAAACAAGGAAGAAGCACCGCTAATCCTTCAGCATAAGGCCTTGTAGCGACGACTTTCATCATGTAAGAAGTATACAAAACTGTATTGGGCATGGGCTGTACGTTTTTATCATCAATGTTCCACTTTTGGAAGAAGCTTCTGTGCAATTCTTTCTCATCCTCCTCAGCTCCCTTTGCGAGTTCTGCAAGTTTTTTTTTGTGGATTGGATTGGGTGCTTTTTCGGATAGACGGGAGAGGCCATCTGCAAAGTCTGTGAGGTAGAGTGCGTCTTGGAGGACGTAGTAAACGAATTTCTCTTGGGATAAGGTTCCGTCTACCATGGATGTGAGGAATGGGTGCTTCTCCGTGGTGGAAATGATGGATTGAGTTGCATCCCAGAATTTTTGGGATAGTTTCATGAGGGGCATGTTGAGATTGATTGAGTAGGATTGTATAGTGTGTCTGAAAGAATGGAAGCCAGTCGGTACTACTGGATAGAATTGATGATGGAATCAAGGAATGAAAGTGATGAGTTTCAAGTTGTACGTTGTTGTTTTGTACTGTACAACAACAGTAGTAGGTAGTAGTAGTATGTACCGGTATGATGTACCAGTACGGTACGAGAGCATATCCTCCACACGTCGCATGCGTCGTAATATCATAACGGGTATTTTACCGGTAAATAATTAATCCAGTTGCTGGTCTAGCCATTTTTACCAGAAAATAGCCTGTTTATTCATTTCAAATAGTCTACGAGTATCAATATTTTGTTTCGCCGACCGGACCAGCACCAATGTCCCGACTAGAATACTGAGAAATTTAGTCACAACACTTGGCTTTGTACCTTGCAAGCTTGTAACACGTCCTTTTACTCATACCTCATACTACAGTATTGTAGTGTACTATCTGTACTGCTTATTTCGGATTGAATAGATATTTGGTCCAATCACCTCTGATTGCAGCTCTTCCGAAAAGAGGAACTACCCTACCTACCTACCACCTAACTACACCCATAGCTACACATAATCATGTCATCTCAACGGCTTTTACTCCAGGGAGCATCATTTGTATTCCTCCTCCTTGTCTTGACTGCCACCACTCAACCAACCCTCGCAGAAGCAGACATCACCCACCGCCAGTATAAAATCCTATCCTCAACTCAAATTGCCAACGAACTCATAAACCTCGCCGCAGACTATTCCCGCCTCACTACACTCACCACAGCCCAAGAAGAATTCAAACTCCCATACGCTGGAACAGACAAAGACTGCACATTCCTACCTAACACACCCGGATGTCCAAACTTCATACTAACAATCCATGATCCCATTGCCAACCCACCAGGATCATTCATTGATGCCTCCCTCCCAGAAGTATTTTTATCCGGAGCATTGCATGGGAATGAAAGGGTGGGACCTACCGCTGTCCTAGAAACGGCGAAATTATTATTGGAAGCGGCATATTGTGAGAGTCTTCCTCAATTCGTAACTCCGCCCGATGTCAATACGGAGCAAGGGGCGGAATGGTTGCTTCAAGCGCAACAAGGAGAATCGTGCCGTAACAAATTGATGGAGGGAGGGATCACCGCTCCGCAGAGAAAGTGGCTTGCGAGACTTGTAGCCACTAGAAGGATTATCATTGTTCCCATGACAAATGCATTGGGGTATGATCGGAATGATAGAACAGAAGATGGCATTGATCCGAATAGGGATTTTCCATATGATGTGGAGAGTCCAGATCAATGTATGCAGACGATTGCTGGGAGGACGGTGAATGAGTTGTTTCAGAGACATTTATTTCAAATCAGTCTCACGTTTCATGCAGGGACAGAGGTAGTGGGTTATGAATGGGGGGCGTTTCCATATTTGCCTACGAATATTTCGCCAGATGATTTGGCGCAGGCTGAGATTGGGGGAGCATATTCCAGGTTTGCGGGAGGGTTTCAAGGGACTGATTTGTACAAGAGTGGAACAATGAATGAATTGGTCTATGCTGTCAGAGGTGGGATGGAAGATTGGGCCTATGCTGGAAGTTGGGATACAGAGCTAATGGCGCCTTGCGAACCAAATAATTATGGAGGGTATCCTAAGTCCAGGACTCGTTACAATGGGTCGACATTGAGAGCATTCAATATGCTGATTGAAACTTCCAATGATAAGATACCCCACAGTCATTTTGGGTCGAGCCAAGGTATTTTGGATCATGAAGCATCATATGAACAGAATGGGCATGTGGCAAGGAATATTCGGCTGTCCCTTTCTGCCATTGAGTTTGTGGAGCCATATGTTTCCATTTGGGGAGCAAATATGACGCCGCTGCAAAATGATATTGTCCCTTTGATGCCTCGTTCTGGGTCGATATGTAAGGACAGTAAAGTTATGAAGATTCCTCACAATCAAAAAGAAACAAAGATTGGCTGGACAGTTGGAGGTGGATTTGATGTTGATTATACCACAATCATGTATGCAAAGTGGGAAGATGTACCAGAGGTTGTGGATTGTGCTCATCAACCGCTTCCTTCGGAACTGGGAGTTGCGTTCAGAACAGCAGAGGCAGTTTCGGGGCCGACCAGATGGAAAGTGGGTTGGCAGGAAAATGCGTTTGCAGTGAACGAAGGACAACCCATGTTTTTCGCATCGATTGATACATCCATGTTTCAACCCGGTGACAGAATTGCAGTGTTTGCTTCTGCTAGGCTCGATCAAGGCTGGAGCAAGGTTCCCGATGGAGCTAAGCCCAATATATCACCACAGAGCCACGTCGTGAATGCTAGAACCAACCCCGAATGGAGACACGAGAGTTCAGGCAAAATTATACAGGGTCGCCAGGACTGGTACTCCATTCCATTAACGTTGGTCATTTCGGATGAAAGCGGTGGTGTAACTGTAGAGCTTTCGGATCGTTTCATTATACCTGAACAAGATTTGATATCCCGTGATGGTACTCAGACTACTAAAGTTGAAAATATGGTCCAAGATTACAACATGGGCCAAGATGTCGACGACGACGATGACAACGATGAAAGTGAGGATATTAAGAGGACAGCGCCTCAAGATTCGAGTCAAGGCAGCTACAATGACCCCTATGCTCCTGACAAGGAGAAAATGCCATTGCCAAACTTACTTCTCATTGTTGTTCTGTCAGGAATTTGTGCATTTATTGTGTACAGGCTTGGGAAATGGATAAAAAGAAAGAGATCAGGACGAGAAAGAGTCAACATTCTGGACGACGATGATGTCTTCGTCAACGAATTCACCTTTGACGAAGACATACAATTGCGTGAACTTGCATAAAATCCAATAAAGATTTTTACAAGGAAATGTATTACCGGTATTAATAAATAATTTTAAGAACATGCACTGTTCATCATAATTCGACACTTTCATCTTCACTTTCCATTAAGTTTCTGATATCATGAAGTTGATCCAATGCATCCATAAGTCTAGAGACAGCGATAATGCTTCCCGTTTCCTGGAGGTAGAGATTAAAATCAATCGTTGGAATATTCGCCAAGCGAGACTTCTTGGCATTCTTGGATTCGCTTTCGTCATGCTTGGCCATGGAAGATGTCGGAGAGATAGAGTTTTTTCCAGCAGATACATCCTTTGCTGGCAAGACTTTGTCTGATGCCTTCGATTTTCCCTTTTTTCCAGAGGCAGAACTCACATCATCTTTTGTCTTGCCATCCTTGGAATTCTCTGCTTTCTGTTTGATCTTTTCCTTGCGCTTATCCTTCTTCTTTTTATTCTTACTCTTTTTGGACGTCCCACTCGATTTTTCTTCGGGCGTTGCCCATAACTCCTCCTGGTAGGATAAGTGATACACTTCACAGTTACACTTGCAGCATACATGACATTTACATTCCTCACAAAATTTGGCATCTGATACTCGGTGCTTGGAATAGGGTAGATTACACAAAGCGCAAGAAACAAAATGATCGTTCCAAATCTTTTGCGCGCGTTTGGTTACAGTGGATTTGTGATTTTTGTTCAATGCCTTTTGAATCAGAGATGCACTAACCAGGGGACTGGGAGGTGGATTATTCTTGTCCGCACCAGCACGTTTCTGACTTTCCCTCCACGCTGCTTCCCGAGCCTCTTCAACTTGCAGTACTCTTTCTAGACCCTCGAGCGCCATTGTAACCATATTGGTTTCTTCCAGCAAAAGACCCAGAACTGAAACACATCCTTCCGACACCAGAACTCCAATTTGTTGATCGGATCCGCAACTGGTGGCATTGAGAACTACCCAACAAGCCTCGCTTCTCACTTCCTGGTCGGTACTTTCGTTGTTGACCAATTTCACGAGGAGAGGGATTGCCTCGGAAGCGATTACGGCTTGAATCTGATCAACAGTCCCTGCTGCAATATTTGACAAGGTCCAGCATGCTTCTTTCTGGATCTCACGGTTGCAGTGGTTAATGAGTGACTTCAGCTTCGGAACTGCATTGCATTCCAAAATTACTTCCGTAAAATCTGTCAATAATGGCTTTTCATCGAGAGCGCTCGTATCCTCATCATACTCGGCGCAAACGATGTTGCCAATGGTCCTCAATGCTGGTTTAGTTACTTTCCAATTGCCATGGTGCAAAAGTTCAACCAACCGAGGGACAAGTCCTCCCGAAGGATCCTTCGAAACTGGGCTTGTCACAACGGCGGCAATATTGGATGCAGGGCCGTCGCATAAGTGTGATAAGGACCAACATGTGTAACTCAGAATGTCATCATCGTCAATGTTCAGCAGACGCCGTAATGTATTTAGTAACCGTTCTAAATCAAATTCTTCAATCCGTGTATTATCGTTTCCAGTAGCATTCTTTTTACCGGGAGATACTTTGGTCTCTACAAGGGTTGAAATAACCCAACTTCCAATTCTCTGCAATGAAATAGTATCTGTAAAACGCTCCATACACCTAAGAAGAGGTCCCATCGCACCAGCTGCAAGGACGATATCCTTCACCGTCACACTGGGTGATTTATCAACCATGTCACCAAGGCTTGGTGCACTTGATGAATTCGAAGAGCTTCCAGGCACACCTGTTCCCTCTCCAGCAGCAATATTCCCAACAACCCACATTGCATTTTCACAGACATCCTTATCTGGACTCGTCATTAATGAAATAAAAGAAGGAATGGCTTCAGGATGTCTCACCAACAAATTATTGGAAGTTACCGAGAGCGGCTGCGTATAATTCCCAACAAGAGGAATCTGACTCTGCCCAGGATTCGAAGGCATGGGTGGCATATTCTGAAATGAAGTATTGAGTGCTGATAATATGGCAGGCGATAGAGCCGGGGTTTCTGCCGCTCTGACTCCTTCTTTCTTCTTTGCATCTCTTTTAACTTGGTCCCTAATTGCTTTGTGCACAGCAGGGCGTTTTGAATGCTTGAACACATCATCAAAGTATAAGGATTTGACAGAAACCGGTTCTGCCGCTGCCGTTTCGTCATCGGATTCTTCGCTTTCGTCATCATCATCGTCGTCGTCGTCGTCGGAAGCCCCAACCTCTTCCACGTCGTCGAGCTCAGTATGTTCACCATTTTCCGTTCTCTTGATAATACCGGATCTATACAAATATGAGTCTGTCTTCAGTTTATTACTTGGACTTCCGACATTCCCTGATGATTGCGAAATAGCTTTTGACAACATACTGTTCACCGCAGAAGCATTGGAGGTCACAAACCTGGCTGATAATTCTGGTGCTAATGGTTCACTCATGGCGTTCTTGCCCCTGATTTTGTTACTACTCGTATTACCAACTCCCAAACCAGTCGAACTGCCTTCTCCAACTTTTTTACCATTAAACTGCGTTGCAGAAATCGGAACATGCTTGGGCTTGGGCGGTAATGTATATGGATTCATATTGTCAAGACTTGCTGAAAAAGGCGATATCTCCACTCCCGATCCTGGACTTTGATAAAATTGTTGTTGACACAGATCTGTAATTGTGGTTAACGATAGCATTGCTTCGACTTGCACAGTTGGTCTATCATATTGGTTCATCCATCCTAGGAGAAGTGCCATCCAATTTTTGTCAGACACGAGGTATAACAATTCTCTATTTCCCGGAAATATCTGTTTCATACAATCGCACAATTATCAGTAAATTGATATTGAGTTACGTTCAAACGTGTAGCCCATTCATTTTATAAAAAAGGAGTGCCAAAACCATGCAGGCCGCGTGCTTGTTCTGATAAATTGGTTTACCAGATCACACAGAGGCGCAGGCACATACAAAGGCATAGGCGCAAATACACACACGCAGAACTGTTCCACATACCTGACGAAACATTCTAGCAATCTGAATTTGCAACTCAGTCGCTGCTTCTATGGAAGGCGCTCCCTCTTCCCCTCTTTCTGTGGCAATAACCCCCTTCATTCCCCTCTCGACAAAATCTTCTAATTCTTTCGCGAGACGTTTCGATCGTTCACTTTGCGCATCATTTTTTTGGGCTGTAGCGTTGAGGACTTTATTGATGTTGGACAGAGCCTTTTTAGCCGTTCGTTGTTGTTCATCTTCAGCCGCGATTCGGTGTCGAGTTTGTGGTGAATGGTGTGGCTGTCGATTCATT
>Ga0209712_10001276_pt1 | contig 21660 bp, 20 predicted proteins | sample ArcOceMetagenome_FD_187443 | JGI IMG/M metagenome (GOLD analysis project Ga0209712, IMG submission 187443) | Marine eukaryotic phytoplankton communities from Arctic Ocean - Arctic Ocean - Greenland ARC118M Metagenome (SPAdes) (version 2) | ecosystem: Environmental > Aquatic > Marine > Oceanic...
AACATCGCTCATGCGCATGAGCGACCTGCTATAATACCGCAAAAATCAATACTAGGCCCGTATTTCCATGCATTTTACCATTCACGATACCCCAGGTGTGATTCACATTATCCGGTTGCTTTCCTGGCTAGTGCTAAAGCTTGGTGGCTGGAAAGTAGTTAACGTAGCCCCTGCTACTGGCAGCTATCTCATTATTGCCGCCCCACACACGTCTAACTGGGATTTTCCTCTGGGCATCGTCATGGCCTTTCACTTGCGCTTAAAAGTGTATTTTATTGCCAAGCACACGCTTTTTGAAGGCATGGCAGGGCCCATTATGCGTTGGCTAGGGGGCATTCCCCTTAATCGCGAAGCCAGTAAGAATTTTGTAGAAGTGTCCATCGAGGCTTACGCCAATCAGGAAAAATTAATCTTTGCCATTGCCCCAGAGGGTACCCGCTCTAGCGTAGCGCGCTGGAAAACCGGCTTCTACCATATGGCAAAGGGTGCCAAGGTACCGTTAGCCCTGGCTTATTTTGACTTTGCTACCCGCACTGGGGGCATTGGAAAGATGCTCGAGACCTCAGAAAACATGCAAGCCGACATGCAGGCGATCGCCGCTTTTTATAGGCCTATGACCGGCAAAAACCCAAATAACTACAACCCAGATATCATGGGCGACCAGCAGGCACCTACAGCTGAGCCTTTAGCACCACAAACTTTGGGTGAGTCCCCACCTGTTCAACCTGCCGAAACCAGCGCTTAAGCTTGGCGTGGTAACCTAAGTGACGGTTACCTACTACCCACAGCTCACCCCCTTTGGTTAGCACCTGGGCAGATTGGGCAAACATACGCATCGCAATTTGATCACCCATTACCCTTTCTTGATGGAACGGGGGGTTGCATAGAATCAAGTCTGCCGATGCAGAAGCTATCTCGGTTAAACAATCATTGGCCCTAAACTCACATTGAGCACCAACGCCATTGTGGTTTGCATTGATGGTGGCTGAGGCCACAGACATATAGGACTCATCCACTCCAATAACTTGGCATTGCGGCCATTTTTTGGCAGCCGCAATAGCTTGCACACCATTGCCACACCCTAGATCAATGACTTTTTGATATGGCCCTTGTGGAAATTGGTGCAACAATACCTGCGCACCTGGGTCTAATTTAGTGCGACTAAATACGCCACTGTAATGCTGTAAAGAAAGCCCTAGCGATGGCAATTGCCACCGATTTTCCTCAGGCTCTGGGCTTGCGCCTAAAGTCACCTCAGCATTTACTGCAAACACTAAGCGTGACTTTTTTCGAGCTAAGCTGGTGCTGAGGGTTCCTACTAAAGACTCCAACAATTGATACACCGAGTTATCTATGTGCTTAACCATTACGGGCATGATAATTAACGCTTGCGGCGTCAGTTGTGGCAGCATTCTTTGCAGCTGGTCGCGCAGCAACGCATGACTTTTGGGCAAACGAAATATGACGATATCAAAGCTGCCTTGGGGAGTGTCTTGAGCTGGCACAAAATGAGCCAAAGGCAATTTGTTAGCCTGAGCATTGTGCTGCAAACCAAGGTGAGCAATATGAGAATCGCTCCACAAGGTGGGCAGTGGGCCGCCCACATCTACCAAAGCTTTAGTTACGGCACAGGTCATGGCACCAAAGGTTTCATTGGCCACCAGCACGCGGCAATTCGCATCCAACAAAGCTTCTGCTTGCAAGTAATCTAAGGCTAATAGATCAGCTTGGTCAAAAGCCTGCAAGGTTTCTTTGCGCGTATATGGCACTCTACTAATTACCAATTCGCCCAAAGCGCTGATCATTAAAGGCTGTGTCATATTATGGATTATGGCGCTAAGCGATCAATAGACCAATCATGTCCAGTTTGCTGGTATCTAAAACGATCGTGCAGACGACTGGGCTGGCCTTGCCAAAACTCAAACTGAGTTGGTTGGAGGCAGAACCCCACCCAAGCCTGAGGCCGCTCGACCGAGGTGGCTTGGGTTTGCTGATCGAGCAGAGCCACGTTGCGTTCGAGATCCTCAAGGCTTGACACCACCTGGCTTTGTGGCGTCGCCGCGGCACTCAGCTGGCTAGCCCGAGGGCGACTCGCAAAGTAGTCATTAGCAATAGCATCGGACACCATCGTGACAGTGCCCGAAATGCGCACTTGCCGCTCTAGTGGCTGCCAATAAAACAGCACCGAAGCCTGCGGATTATGTGCAATATCTTGGCCTTTATAGCTGCGACTATCGGTATACCACACGAGCCCATTATTATCGTAGCTTTTCATCAGCACCATGCGCGCACTCGGCATACCTGATGCAGAAACTGTGGCTAAGGACATAGAAGTAGCATTTAAAGGGCAAGCCACTTCAGCTTCACTAAGCCAATGGGAAAACTGCTGCCACGGGTCTAAGGCTAATTCTTGTCGACGCAACCCCTGCGCTTCGTACTCTCGTCGGTAATCTTTATAGTCTTGAGATGACATACAACCTGCCTAAATATCACGAAATAATAACTAAGTTGATATTATATGCTTCTGCAGCCTTGGCGCAAACCGTTAACATCAAACCCATCAAAAAAGCTTATAATATTGTGGCGAAAATGACGTAAAAGTGAGTAAATTATGACTTTACGTGTGAGCCAGGTTTTCAAATCAACGGCTTTTAATGTAATATTCTGGATTGCTACAACCTGCTTAGCTGATCGATATCACCTGCCGCACTCAAAAGGTCATTTCCATGAACTCCAAATCTTTGGTTTTTCGCTTTTTAACTAAAGTGTTACTTCCTATTGCCATTATTGCGGCAGCCGTAGCTGGTTTCATTCACCTCAAAAACTCAAAACCTGAAGTCCCAGCAAAACCCATAACTGAAGAAGTATGGGGTGTTTCAGGTCTCTTGGTGGAGTTAAAAGATATCGCCCCAGAAGTGACCCTTTATGGGGCATCGGAGGCTAGCGAAACGGTTCAATTAAGCTCTACAGTGAATGCTTTTGTTAATGTGGTTAGTATTAAACGCGGCGACAGAGTTAGCCAAGGACAAAAATTAATTGAATTAGACGACCAAGAGTTACGCTTGACACTGGCGCAACGTAAAGCCAGTCTTAGGGACGCTGAGACGCGCATTGATACGGAAATAAATAGCCATGAAACGAATCAAAAAGCCTTGCTCATTGAACTCCAAGTACAGGCGATCAACCAAAAAAACTTTGACCGCCAACAACAGCTTGTGGCCCAAAAGGTAGCTCCTACCTCACGGCTTGAAGATGCCACTCGAGTGCTGCAACAACAAGAGCTGTCTTTACTCAACCGTAAAAATACCATTGCCAACTACCCTAACCGCATCGCTCAACTCAAGTCACAGGTGACCCAAAGCAAGATCCTCCTGCAGTTTGCCGAACTGGATTTAGCGCGCACTCACATTGAGGCACCTTTTGATGGCCGCATATTGAGTGTTGATACTGCATCGGGTAACCGGGTGCGCAACGGCGACCGGGTGGTTAAACTATACAACACTAAAAGCCTAGAAGTGCGCAGCCAGATCCCTGCTCGTTACCTGCCGATGATGCAAACTAATGATGCTACCAAACGCCTAGAGGCCAGCATTGTTCATAACGGCCAAACCTATCCCCTCGTATTAGATCGCCTATCAGCTGAGGCGTCTGACAGCCAAGGTGGTATTGACGCCTTTTTCAGTCTCGATGGTGGCCAAGAAATTGAAGTCGGTCGAAACTTACAAGTGATCGTTAAACTGCCTACACAAGCCAATGTTGCCGCCTTGCCAGCCCTCGCTATTTATGGCCAAAATCGTATTTACCGCATCGTTGACCAGCGCTTAGAGGCGCTGAGCATTACTAGGGTAGGCGATTGGACTAGCCCCACTGGCCAACAGTTAACCTTAGTTCGTAGTGCTGAGTTGCGTAGCGGTGACCAAGTGTTAATTACACAACTTCCTAACGCCGTTACTGGCTTATTAGTTGAAACGCGCTAGCTGGAGCATAAGCACATGATGCAGTCATTTATTCGCCTTTTTGCGAATCATAAAGTAGCTCCTAACCTTATAATGTTATTGTTGTTTTTATCTGGTGCCTACGGTCTAAAGCAACTTAATACCCAATTCTTCCCAGATTTCGCAGTCGATGTGGTCACCGTTAATATTGCCTGGCCCGGCGCAGCTGCAGAAGATGTGCAAAACAGTATTACCATTCCTGTTGAGCAAGAGCTAAAGAATGTTGCGAATGTCAGTAAGGTCAAATCCAGCACTTACCGGGGTGGCGTGACTATCCGCCTAGACGTAGACAGCAGCGCCGATTTCACAGAAACCACTAATGCCATTAAACAACGTGTGGATGCTGTGGGCAATATGCCTGTAGATGCAGAAACGCCGACGGTTGAGCAGTTTGTAATGTACGAAAAGGTGGGCACCTTGCTGATTACAGCAGATGGTCCTGTGGATGAACTCACCAGCTTAGCCCGCCAAGCGGAAAGAGAGCTGTTGGCCAAAGGCGTTAGTAAAATTAATTTTGAGGGCTTACCAGCACGAGAAATTGCTATTCAAATTGAACCCAGCACCATGCACGAACTGGGTTTATCACTGCCCAACATTGCGGGCCTTATCAGCAATCAGAGCAAAGATGTGATGGCCGGCACAGCCGGCCGTACCGATGGCTCAAAACAATTACGTGCCATCGGCAAAGTGTCAGACGTAAGCAGCTTTGAACAACTACCTCTGCTTACGGGCGACAATGCCCAATTGCTTCGGCTAGGAGACGTAGCCGATATTACATTGCGCCCTAAAGAGGATCAAAGCACCATCAGCTATAACGGCAAACCCGCTATACAACTATCCATTATGCGTAGTAAAAATGACGATACCATCAAAACTGCTGCCATTATGAACAAGTGGGTGCTAGACGCACGAGAACGCTTCCCTCAGGGTGTTGAAATAGTCGTTTATAACGAACGGTGGCTAACATTAAAAGCCCGTATCAGCCTGTTGATTAATAATGGCGCCTACGGCTTGCTGTTTGTGGTGGCTTTATTATTTCTTTTCCTTAACTCACGGGTCGCCTTCTGGGTTGCTATGGGTATTCCAGCCTCACTCCTAGCCACTTGGGGGGTCATGTATTTTATCGGCGGCTCAATTAACATGATTAGCCTATTTGGCATGATCATGGCTCTAGGTATTATTGTGGACGATGCCATCGTTGTGGGTGAAGACACGCTCTCTCACTATCAGCGAGGGGAGCCGCCGTTACAAGCCGCTTTAGCTGGGGCACAGCGCATGATGGGGCCCATTGCAGCCTCTTCGTTAACCACCATTGCAGCTTTTTTACCCTTATTATTGATTGGTGGAACCATAGGCAGCATCTTAGCTGACATCCCTATTGTGGTAATTTGTGTCATTTTAGTGTCTTTGGTAGAGTGCTTTTTAGTGTTACCTGGCCACCTTCACCACGCCCTTAAGAATCAAGAAACTAAAAAAACCTCTCGCTGGCGCGCAGCCTTCGACCAGGGTTTTGAAAACTTTAAAAACAACGTCTTTCGGCCTGCCGTCAGCTTTGCTATCGACTTCCGTATGGTCACGTTTAGTCTAGCCCTCACCGCATTAGTTTTGGCCGTTGGTTTGTTAGCGGGTGGGCGTATCCAGTTTGCCTTCTTCCCAAGCGTAGATGGGGACAGTATCCGCGCCAATGTTCAGTTCAGTAGTGGCACTCCTGCCAGTGACGTTGCATCCTATCTAATTCAAGTTGAAGACGCTTTGATTGAAACTGAGGCTGAACTTGGAGGCAACCTGATCCGTGAAAGAGCGACCTTTTTTGGTACTAATATGCTGTCAATGGATGGCATTTCAAGCAATGAGCAGATTGCCTTATTAAAAGTAGAACTGGACAGCTCCTCATTGAGACCCGTGTCAAATGCTGATTTCATAGACACATGGAATAATAAGATACCCAAAGTGCCCGGATTAGAAAAAATCATTATCGACCAACCTCAGTCGGGCCCACCTGGCAAGCCCATTGAAGCCAACATTACTGGCGCCAGCGCCAGCGTAATGAAGCAAGTCGCCCTTGATCTACAAACTTCTTTAAAGGTGTTTACTGGGGTGCAAAATATAGACGACAACCTTCCGTATGGCATGGAACAGCTCATATTTAGCTTAACCCCAGAAGCGACCACCTTAGGCCTAACGAGCGCCGACATTGGCCGCCAATTAAGGTACGCCTTTGATGGCGTAACGGTGCAAAGCTTTTACCTTGGCGCAGACGAAATTGATGTACGCCTAATGTTAAAGGACCAGCAACGCAATAGCCTTTCAACCTTATATGCCCTGCCCATTATTTTACCCTCGGGTAACACTGTGCCTTTACTCGAATTGGTGGAGTTTAGCTCTCGACGGGGCATTGATAAGTTTAGTAGTGAAAACGGTCAACTCATGGTCACTGTGAAAGCTGATGTGGACGTGGGCGTCACTAACGCCAACGTCGTTATTAGATCTTTAAAAGAAGAGATCATTCCTAATTTGGAACGTCAGTATGGTGTACAGATTAAATTCGGTGGTGCTAAAGCTGATGAACGAAACACTTTAGGCGATATGATGACTGGTTTGGCATTAGCACTTGTCCTTATCTACATTGTTTTAGCTTGGGTGTTTGCGTCTTACACGTGGCCTATTGCGGTCATGTTCACCATACCCTTTGGCTTAACAGGTGCCGTTTTAGGCCACCTTGTGATGGATAGAGACCTCACCATTTTGTCACTGTTTGGGTTATTTGGCTTATCTGGTATCGTCATTAATAACAGTATTGTACTGTTGTCTTTCTATAAAGGGTTTCGTGACCAAGGTATGGCCCCTAAAGAGGCCATCATAGAAGCAGCGTGCCATCGCTTAAGGGCGGTAATCCTCACCTCGTTGACTACTATCGCGGGGCTGACCCCTATATTGTTTGAAAATTCTCTGCAGGCACAGTTCCTTATTCCAATGGCCATTTCAATTGTCTTTGGCTTGGCGCTGGGCACCCTGTTAATTCTGTTTGTAGTGCCATCCATCGTGCTCATGCTAGAAAACCTAACCGCTGTTATTAAGGGCAAAAAGCGCAGCACTTAAACTGCCAATGTAATCAAAATAAGCGCAACTGTGGCTGTTGGATTGGGGCTTTTAATTTGAGCCCTAATCCCAACAAACGCACACCTTGCGCTTGTTGTTGTGGTTGGCCACTGGCAAAAGCCGTTTGCAGTAAAGTGTCAAAAAAATCTAAATCGATGTCTGCACTGGCTTGTTCTCGAGTTAGTTGCGAAAAGTCTGCAAATTTCAATTTCACCACCAAACCGGCAACTGCATACTGGCTTGAGAGTTTTTGCCAACGCTGCATCAATTCCTCATATAGCGGGCGCAAGGCATTACTGCAGTCTTGCACACTCGTTAAGTCTTTAGCATAGGTGTTTTCTACCGAGACCGATTTGCGCACACGACTGGTTTGTACGGGCCGATGGTCCTCACCAAATCGGCGTGAGGCCAAGGTCTGCCCCATACGACCAAATTTCTGTTCTAACTCCAACACACTAAACTGCCGCAGGTCAGCACAGGTAAGGATGCCTTGTGCGGCTAACTTGGCGGCGCTAACTGGACCAATACCTGGTATTTTTTTAACCGCAAGCTGGGCACTAAAAGCATCTAACTCACTAGGCGTCACCACAAACAAGCCATTGGGTTTGCGCCAATCACTAGCGACCTTAGCGATAAATTTATTGGGTGCAACACCTGCAGAAATAGTAATACCGACTTCAGCCTCAACCGCAGCCATAATGTCTTCGGCAATGCGAGTTGCACTGCCATCAAACGAGGTGGCATCGGTAACATCTATAAAGGCCTCGTCTAATGACAAAGGCTCTATCGTGTCTGAGTAACGCCGAAAAATCGCCATCACTTGTAGGGAAACCGATTTATACAAGGCCATACGCCCAGGCAGAATCAATAGCTCTGGGCAGGCGCGTAATGCTTGCGCAGAGGGCATGGCCGAGTGCACACCAAATTGACGTGCAGGGTAATTACAGGTAGCAATGACGCCTCGGCTATTAGCCGCCCCACCAATAGCAATTGGCCGATGTTGGTATTCGGGCACCTCGCGCATCTCCACAGCGGCGTAGAAACAGTCACAATCACAATGAATTATCTTTCGGTTCATCGACTCGCTACCTTGTCAAATGGCTGTACATACAACCAGTATTTTACCTATAATAGAGCAGACATCAAGTGCCAGCATAACCCTCCCTAGCACTTGCGCAGGGAAAGCTATATTATGGCGGTTGTTTATTTAGGCGTTATTGAGATCGATATGGACCAACAGACACAAACAGAACTGGAAGCCGCAGCCTTTCGTAGATTAGTTAGACACTTAGATAACCGCAAGGATGTGCAGAATATTGATCTCATGATATTGGCGGGCTTTTGTCGCAACTGCATGAGCAAGTGGCTTATGGCTGCAGCCGATGAGAAGGGGGTTGCCATGGATTATGACCAAGCGCGTGAGCATGTTTACTGCATGCCTTATAGCGAATGGAAAGACCATCATCAGTTGCCAGCGACCGAAGCGCAAATGATGGCTTTTTCAGCCATAGAAAAAGCCAAAACAGCGACCCAGGGTTAGTTAAGTGGTGCCTTCACCGAGATCACCCAAGACTGACCTACTAATGCAGACACTCGATGAAAAGATAAAACTATTGATCAGTCAAAGCTGGGTAGCCACCCTAGAAATTTCACAATTACAACAACAAAATGCCCGTTTAATTAAACAGCTAGGGGAAAAGGACACCCCCGCAGCAAAGCTTATTCATCCCTAGGAGATTCCTTCTGCCCATGAATACCCCCACTTTTTTGCGCCAGCACGCGGCGTTGGCTGGCTTAATTATATTACTTATTGTTGCCTTTTTACTTAAGAATACAGATACAACAACACTGATGGGTCTGGAGTCTGACCCATTGCATGAACTCAACACACCCACTTCCCCTGCGGGCTCAACAGACCAGAACAACTCCCGTTCAAACTCTAAAAATCGGCCAGTGTCGAGTGCTAATATGGCAGCCAGCATTAGTCACGCCATTGAATCTAGTTTCCGCTCAAAAGTGGAACCGATGCCTGATTTTTCAGCTTTTACAGAGGTAAAAACAAAAAAGCTTAATTTTTTTAATTACTTGAAAAAATTATCTAGGACCGCTAACGGTAAAATTGTGAAGATTCGTAGCCAGCTTAACCAGATGAATCCTCAACAACTCACGCAAAAACAGGGCCAACTGCTCAAACGCTTATCAAAAAGCTATAAGGTTCAGAGCATCGTGCCAGCCGAACAAATCGATTTATTGCTCTACAAAATTGGCATAATCCCTAGAGCCTTAGTATTGGCTCAAGCAGCTAATGAAAGTGCTTGGGGTACCTCTCGCTTTGCGACCCAGGGTAACAATCTGTTTGGCCAATGGTGTTTCAGCTCAGGCTGTGGCCTAGTGCCGAATGGCCGCCCCGACGGCGCTACCTACGAAGTACGCAAGTTTAAAGACCCACAAGCATCTGTGGACGCGTATATGCGTAACTTAAACTCCCATGGCAGTTATAAGGGGTTGCGCCGTATTCGAGCTTGCTTAAAGGCCGAGGGTGAAGCGGTGACTGCACGCGCGTTATCAGCAGGATTGATCAGCTATTCCTCCCGAGGGGTAGATTACATTGATGATATTAGGTCCATGATTAGAGTCAATAAGTTAGAACCATGGCAAAAATCTTGGTGGGGTAACAGCGACCAACACTCCTGTAGCAAGTTAGTGCAGCTTGTGCGTCCCAAAGTGGCCACTGAAGACCCAATACATGGCATCACAGACCCAGAGGTCCAATAACATGTCCAGACTTGTCTATTCCACCGACCAGGGCCGACTGTGCCCTGATTGCGCTCACAGCCAGTGTCAATGTGCCAATCACAGCACTGCCGTGGGTGATGGTAACGTGCGCATTAGGCTCGAAACTAAAGGTCGTAAAGGTAAAGGGGTGACGACCGTCACTGGCATTCCATTGGCTGAACCCGAATTGAAAAAACTCCTTAAAGAACTCAAACAAAAGACCAGTACAGGTGGTGCTATCAAAAGTCAGGCCCTTGAATTACAGGGAGACCAACGCGATATACTAATGATGTTATTGGCTAACCGTGGTTGGCCTTCCGTCAAAAAGGCAGGTGGATAATGAGTTTAGAGTGGCTGTTAGTGGTTTTAGTTTTAGGCCTGTTTTACTGGTGGGATACCAGTGCTGCCAAAGATCGAGCACGTTTAGCCGCTAAACAACAGTGTGAGCTGCAAGACCTGCAGTTACTTGATGACACGGTGGCCCTTAAAAAGACTCGTCTAAAACGCGATCGCCGAGGACATATCACCTTTTTACGGCAATTCACTTTTGAATTCAGTAGCGATGGTGAGCAAAGAACCCAAGGAGAATTGCACCTGTTAGGCAAAAAAATCACTCACTTGCACTTGGAAGTGCATAGAATCCACTAGATTTGGCAACAGACCTAGAGTTTAGCCACCACTCTGCTAGAATAGAAAGTCACTTGTTCATGTCATTCATTTTGGGGAATTTTTAGTTGTCGAATCTACCAGTCATTATTGGTTTTGGTGGCATCAATGCCGCTGGTCGAACCTCTTCCCATCATGGTTATCGGCGTCTCATTGTCGATCACTTAGATGCCCAAAGTCGTCTAGACACGATGACAGACCTCGCCACACTAACCAACAAAGCTACCTTTTATAACGGTCTTTACTACATTGCTGGCGAAGAACAAGGGCTAACTCAAGCCCAGTTAACCGAACAACTAGGCGAACAACTAAAACAAGCCACGCTCATCCGCTCTATTCGGCCTGCAGCATACGATATTCATCAACTAGTTTTAAACAAAGCTGCACAAATTATGCCTGCGTCAGGTAACGCCACCACTATTCGCATGCGTAGGCGCCATCTACCTAACCAGTTGCCCGATAACTGGCAAGTGAATACCATCGACTTCGACACGGTGGAAGTGACTATAGACGGCGCCTTCTCGGCCATTCTACCCGACACCAAACGCGCACCCGTGAGTGCTGCAGGTCAACTACCTGATGGTTTTGATCCCGGCTCACTGTACCAGTCTCGCAACCATCCGCGCAATTTACAAATGACCATTTTTGGCGCATCTGATGCCCTTAGCTCCACCGGTATTGCCTGGCAAACCATGCAGGACCAGGTCGCTCCAGATCGCATTGCCGTGTATGCCAGCAATTCAATTGGACAGCTGGATGAAGCAGGCTTTGGTGGCTTACTAAAAAACCCAAGTACCGGCAAACGTATCACCTCCAAACAAATGCCGTTAGGTTATGGCCAAATGCCTGCTGATTTTGTTAATGCCTATTTGTTGGGCAGTGTGGGTGCGGTGGGCTCTGCCTTAGGTGCCTGCGCTACGTTTTTATATAACCTGCGTAATGCAGTTGAAGACATTAAAAGTGGTCGCCGCGACTTAGTCATCGTCGGTGGTAGTGATGCACCCATTACCCCTGAAGTGATGGAGGGTTTCCGCACCATGGGTGCGCTGGCAGAAGATCATGAGTTACGTGCTTTAGATGCTAGCCCTGAGGCTGATCTGCGCCGTACGTCACGACCTTTTTCCACCAACTGCGGCTTTACCATGGGTGAGGCCTCCCAGTGGATCGTCCTCACCAGCGACGAGTTAGCACTCAAACTCGGGGCCCAAATTCATGGTGCAGTGGCTGGCGTATTCGTCAATGCTGACGGCCATAAGAAGTCGATATCTGCGCCCGGCATAGGCAATTACATTACCTTAGCCAAAGCTGCTGCGCTAACAGAGAGTATGTTAGGCACAGAATCATTACGCCAACGCTCTTGTGTACAGGCCCATGGTACCAGCACACCGCAGAACCGTATTACTGAATCCCACGTGATCAATGAAACTGCCAAGGCTTTTGGTATAGATCGCTGGAAAGTAGCCGCTGTGAAAGCTTACCTTGGCCACTCTCAAGGCACCGCAGGGGGTGATCAGCTTGCTGTTTCTCTAGGCGTATGGCGCTATGGCATTTTGCCTGGCATCGCCACCATAGATCATGTGGCTAGTGATGTGCACCATAGTCATTTAGCGATTCAGGCCGCGCACCATGAAGTGGGTACAGAGGGCATTGACACGGTGCTACTCAACTCTAAGGGTTTTGGCGGTAACAATGCCAGCGCGGTATTAATGGGGCCTCATATTGCCAATCAGCTCATGGTCAAAAAACATGGCGCTAAAGCCATGCAGAACATGCGCCTAGCCCAAGAAACACATATTCAAGCCGCAACTGATTATGATGTGCAAAGCATGCGCGGCCTATCTAAACCAACTTACAAATTTGGTCATAACGTACTCACAGGTGAAGATTTACTCATCAGCCGCAACCAAATTATTATCCCTGGATATGCCAAAGGCATTGATTTAGTAGTGGATAATCCATTCGGCGACATGTGCTAACCCTGGCTACCAAACAAGTCAATTAGACTGTCACCATAAAGCTTAGTTGAGCCTTAATACTTGTAACGTGTTAGTCGCCGTCTGTAAGGCGATCTCTGATGATGATTCGTGGCGCAGATGTGCCAGCACAGATAATACGCGAGGTAACAAATCAGGCCGATTAGGCTGGCCTTTTTGCTGTTGTGCCATGGGCATATCTGGCGCATCTGTTTCTAACACAATGTCGGTCAATGGCAACGCTTGAGCTAACCGCCTCAAGGCCTGAGCTCGGTCGTAGGTGAGGTTGCCACCGATTCCTATTTTAAACCCCAACTGAGTAAACTTTTCAGCTTGCTGTAAACTCCCACTAAAACCATGCACAATCCCACCCTGATCAAATTTCAACTGCCTTAATAACTGACCTAAACGATCATTGGCCTTGCGGCTATGGACAATGAGGGGCAGTTTTTTTTGTTGGGCTAGTTTGACCTGTGCCACAAACCAAGCTTCTTGATGGGCGATAGAAAACCCCTCAAGCTCTGTGTCTAAAGCAAAATCTAGCCCAATTTCACCCACTGCAACGGGCTTATGCTGGTCGATGGCTGTCGCCAAATCGATAAGATGTGATGCAGTATGTTGATCACTAAAATAAGGATGAAGGCCCAAGGCCAAGTGCCAGTGCGGGTGCTGATCACATAGGGCTATTTGTTGGGCAAATAAAGCTTTCTTGGTGGCAGGTACGACGAGTTGCACCACCCCCTGATCAAGGCAAGATTGCCATAAATGGGGCTGCAGACTCTGCAAACGAGGATCATCCCAATGACAGTGACTGTCAATCAGCTGATGCATCACCCACCCCCCTTGTTAAACTCGCGTTAGTGTTCCCGTGTGGCGCGAAAACGAATATCTGGCCAACGCTCTTCCGTTAAACTAAGATTCACTCGAGAAGGTGCCAAGTAAGTTAAGTGGCCACCCCCATCGATAGCCAAATTCTCTGCCGCCTTACGTTTAAATTCATCAAGCATTTTGCTGTCATCACACTCCACCCAGCGAGCCGTGTTGACACTAATTGGCTCATAGATACATTCGACTTTGTACTCGTCCTGCAGGCGGTAAGCCACCACTTCGAACTGCAGCACACCCACTGCACCAACGATCAGATCGTTGTTCTTACCCGGCATAAACAACTGCGTTGAGCCCTCTTCTGATAACTGCTGTAAGCCTTTTTTCAACTGCTTCATCTTCAATGGGTCTTTAAGACGAACCCGACGGAAAAGCTCCGGTGCAAAATGAGGAATACCTGCAAACTTTAGATTTTCGCCCGCCGTAAAAGTGTCACCAATCTGGATGGTGCCATGATTATGTAAACCAATAATATCTCCAGGCCACGCCTGCTCTACATTGGCACGTTCACCCGCCATAAAAGTGACAGCATCAGCTACTTTTACATCTTTGCCTATACGTACATGACGCATTTTCATACCCCGTTCGTAGCTACCAGAACAGATGCGCATAAAGGCAATACGGTCGCGATGCTTAGGATCCATATTGGCTTGTATTTTAAACACAAAGCCAGTGAATTTGGCTTCTACCGCTTGCACTACACGTTCACCAGCATCTCGAAATTTTGGCGCTGGAGCCCACTCTACGAAGTAATCCAACATTTCTCGGATACCAAAGTTAGATAAGGCTGTACCAAAGAATACTGGTGTTTGTTTGCCTTCTAGAAACAATTGCATATCAAACTTATGACTTGCACCCCTAACTAATTCAATTTCGTCCTTGAATTCATCCAATAACTCACCCAACAAGGCAGTGGCTTCATCAGACTCTAAGCCCTTAATCTGGATATCGTCAGAAATGGTGTGGCCCTGGCCTGGAGTGAATATGTGTAAGGTGTCGGTGTAGAGGTTGTACACCCCTTTGAAACGTTTGCCCATACTAATCGGCCAAGTGATGGGTGCACAAGCGATATTCAGCACGTCTTCTACCTCATCCAAGACTTCGATTTGCTCACGTACCTCACGATCCATTTTGTTAACGAAGGTAAAAATAGGGGTATCTCTTAAGCGACACACTTCCATTAATTTAACCGTGCGATCTTCTACACCTTTAGCACCATCAATCACCATTAATACCGAATCAACCGCCGTCAAGGTGCGATAAGTATCTTCAGAAAAGTCTTCGTGTCCCGGGGTATCTAAAAGGTTAACCGTGCGGTCCTTGTAGGGAAACTGCATCACCGACGAGGTCACGGAGATACCACGTTGCTGCTCCATTGACATCCAATCTGAAGTGGCTTTTTTATCACCTTTTTTACCCTTTACCGAGCCAGCTGTTTGAATCGCTTGACCAAATAATAATAGTTTTTCGGTGATGGTGGTTTTACCCGCATCAGGGTGAGATATAATGGCAAAGGTTCTTCGCGTTGCGACTTCTTCTGCGATCAAGTTGGACATAATTCATACAGTCTGTGGAATATGGGGGCACATTTTCGCATGCCTTGAATAGACCCTATTGTCGCTGATTAGCGCCTTTTCCTCAATATAAAACGGTTAAAACTTGACCGGAAAATAACCTAACTTCCATCAATTCATTGAGAAATGGCGTAAATTCACGTACTATATGCCCGCTTTTACACCGTCCCTACTATTAGGAAATACCATGTTCGATCTGGCTAGCCGCACTCCGGTTAATGCAAAAAATGATATACTTTCCGGCCTTACGGTCGCTCTTGCATTAGTGCCTGAAGCCGTTGCCTTTGCTTTTGTAGCAGGCGTAGATCCTCTGGTGGGTTTATATGCTGCATTTATGGTGGGTTTAATCACTGCCACCATTGGTGGTCGTCCTGGTATGATTTCTGGCGCAACCGGCGCATTAGCTGTGGTCATGGTCGCTTTGGTAGCCGACCACGGAGTTGAATACCTGTTTATTACCGTTGTATTAATGGGCATTTTACAGATTTTGGCTGGCGTTTTCCGACTTGGAAAATTCATCCGCATGGTACCCCATCCGGTCATGCTAGGGTTTGTGAATGGTTTAGCCATCGTCATCTTCTTGGCACAATTAAGCCAGTTTAAGTTTCTTGACGATAATGGCGACTTGCAGTGGCTGCAAGGCAACGAACTCTATTTGTTGATCGGGCTAATTGCCCTAACGATGGCTATTATTCACTTTTTACCCAAGTTAACTCGTGCAGTACCATCGTCCTTAGCGGCGATCTTGGTGGTGACTTTATTGGCCGTAACCCTCAACTTAGATACCCGGTCTGTGGGCGATATTGCCTCCATTGCTGGCGGTTTACCAAGCTTTCACCTACCTGATGTACCTTACACCTTAGAAACCCTTATTATTATTTTGCCTTACTCGATCATTTTGGCGGCTATTGGCTTGATAGAATCATTGTTAACGCTGTCTTTAGTAGACGAAATTACCGGCACCCGTGGACGCGGCAATAAAGAATGCGTAGGCCAAGGCATTGCCAATACGGCGACTGGCTTGTTTGGCGGCATGGGCGGTTGTGCCATGATTGGTCAAAGCATGATTAACGTTAATTCTGGAGGCCGCGGTCGCCTTTCTGGCATAAGCGCTGCCTTATTCCTACTGGCCTTCATCTTAGTGGCATCACCTCTTATTGAAATGATCCCAGTGGCTGCCTTGATCGGTGTCATGTTTATTGTGGTGGTAGGCACATTTGAATGGTCAAGCTTTCGTATTTTGAGAAAAATACCCAAATCTGATGCCTTCGTCTTAGTCTTAGTTTCTGGCGTAACGGTCATCACTGATCTTGCTATTGCAGTGGTAGTAGGGGTGATTTATTCGGCTTTAGTCTTTGCTTGGAAGCATGCTAAGCATACGCAAGTGACCCATAAGGACGTGGATGGCAGCCGCATCTATTATTTACGGGGTCCTATCTTCTTTGGCTCAGTACAAAACTTCTTGGATCTTTTTGACCCAAGCCAAGATCCAGCTGATGTTATTATCGACTTTGAACGCTCGCGTGTGGCTGACCACTCAGGCCTGGAAGCCATTGATACCCTCGCTGAACGATACTCCCGCGCTGGCAAGACCCTGCACCTGCGTCATCTTAGTGCAGAGTGCAAGACCCTCCTGTCGAAGGCAGGCAACATGGTGGAGCTTAATGTGATTGAAGATCCATATTATAAGATTGCTACCGACACTTTAGACTAAATACCAAAGCGTCTTCGCGCGCACCATCAACGCCGGGATAATAATCTCGGCGTTTTTGTATACACTCAAAACCCATGGAGTGATACAAATTAACCGCCACTTGATTAGAAGGCCTAACTTCCAAAAACACCGTTTCTACTCCTCGTTCCGTTAAGTCTATAATTAACATTTGTAGCAACTTGCGCCCCCAACTCTGACCCCTAAAGCCATGGTCGACTACAATCTGTTGCACATCCGCCTGATCAAATGTGTGGCTTGCTACGGCATAGCCTATTACCGTGCCTGCAGTTTTATCGACACCCACTTTGACCAGATAACGACCCTCTAAACTGGCCTTTAAAACTTCTTGCAAGGCATTTTTTGACCAAGCTGACTCACTGGCACCTAAGGAGAAATCGATGATGGGGTCGATATCCTGTTGCATCAAAGCCCGAATAAACATGCGTTATTAGGCTTTATTGCCAAGCGGGATGAGAGGCTGCAGATGTTGCCAAGTGTCAGACTTAAGACTTGGCACCGCTAATAGTTGATGCAAACTATGGCTGTAAACCGATTGTATGGGCCCATCAGCCAGTTCAATGTAGGCAGTTTCACCCAAAGTCATATCGGGCTTAAGTAATTGAATAGCCGCAGGCCCCATAATCAAGAGTTTGCTGCAGGAGTTCTCCTTTAACAATTTTATGATGCTGTATTTGAGCCCACTTTGAGCTCCTGTCAAAGAGTGATCTGCATGGGGGCCAGGCACTAATGGCCAGTTAAACTCCATCGAGGCAGCTGGCATCACCTGCGCACTAGTGTCTGTCGATATCGGTCTTAGGGCATTAACAATGGCTGTTTGCAAACGTTGTATAGGGCTGCTCATAGCGGCGCCTTCTTGCACTGGTATGTCGTTAACTACCAATACGCCATTACTGTACCAAGATAACCCTAAGTGTATGGGAGCAAGCCGATCGGCATTAATGACCATCGCAGGCATTGGCATTGACGCCACAGCCGCTGGTAGGGCAACACTAGCTTGCTTGGCCAACTCACGTTGCTGTGACACCTGGCTATCATCAGGCTGATGTATTGTTGCGTCTAGTGAGCCTAGAGCCTGCGCTATGGCCTCTGCTTGCATCTGCTGTGCGTTTACTTCTTGGTTTACTTCTTGGTTTACAGCATTAGCCACACTTTGCACAGCTGACGGGGCTAAAGCCGAATCCCTTGGCGAGGAAGACACGGACGACCCAAGAACTGACACATTTAATGCATTGCTGTGCGCAGCATCCTCACTTTCTTGCACCCCTAGTGGCTGCCATTGGCAGGTATTGACCTGACTAGCAACCAAGGGCCCAGTGGGCAGCCAACTGGTCACACCAAGTGCCTGCAAGTACTGCAACCGTTGCACCTCTTCAAGCGAGGGGTAAGTAAGCATAAACTATCCTAAAACCTTAATAAATGTTGGTATCGAGTTGATGTTGTACTGGTGAAATTTTGATCACACACTAGCCCCAAAGTGACTCATATTGATAAATCTTCATACAAAGTTGGGAACATCCCACCGCTCAAGTCATCTCCATTTTGATAGCCGTTAGCCTCCATAATGGTCCTTTCTGCTTGGGCCCAGGTGCCTCGATACTCAACCTTAGATCCTTCTTTTGCCATTCTTAAGGTATATCGATGCACGTTGTTATCAGGTATCGCTTGATTAAGATTGCCATGGAGGGTGCGCATATCAAAAAAAACACAATCGCCTAACTCAAAATCCCATTCAAGAAACTCATAGTTTTGTTGATTGTTGAGTATGTCTGGCGTGAGGTGATAGGTTTTGCCATTCACTTCTCCAGCTTCCCCATCTTCTTGATAGCCTTCTCTAAAACGGGTTCTTAAAAATAGCTTATTCCAAAGGTGTGAGCCTTTAACCCAAGCAATGCCTTCATGCCTTTTTACCGAGGCAAGCGGCAACCAAAGTACACACATAGATCCTTCAAAATCAAAGTATGAAATATCATGATGAAAGGGTGCTCCAGACTTAGAACCAGCTTCCCTGAAAAACCAATTATCCATGACTAAATTAATTTTTTTCGCTCCTAATAACTCAGCTGCAATTTTTGCAGCAGGCGATTGGAAGACAAATTTTTCAAAGCCTTGATGTCGGTCCCAAACCCAAAAGTCTTCAAAATACCCAGGGGCATCGTCATCCTTAGTGTGCCTAGCAAAGCGTGGGCTTGGATGCTTCATGTTGGCATCTATGCCGTGGGTTAATTGTTCGATCCATTGAGAAGAAAATTTGCCTTTTAGGAAAACCGCTCCGTCTGCTTTAAACTGATCAATTTGATGCTGGGTTAGAATATCAGTGATGGGCATACCTTTTCATTATTTAGCCATTCAGCGGCTAAAACCTATATAAAGCGACTTCTTATGGTTATATTGCACATGCCATGTCTTGGCCACAACACATGGGAGATTTTATCTTTCCATGGTCATTGGGACATTTAGAAACCTGAACCTCAGTGCCATCATCGAGGGCAAGTATGCCGTTTACTAATGGTGCATCGCATTTAGCACAAGTTGCGTTGACCGCCATTCCACAATGGTTGCATGCGTATGTTGCCATATTACTCTCCGTTGAAATTAATGCGTGAGCTATTAAAACCAATAGTTAACTTAATTATCAAAACCCATTATCAAAAGCCATTATTATTGTAGGTCTAGGCAAATTTTTGGTCTAAACTAAAACTAGCACCCGATAAGCTAATATAGCCTTTAGCCCTTTCTCTAGCAATAGAAATAGATCCCTTAAACCTCTTTAAAAAGGCCTAACAAAGTTATGGAAAAGAGTGATCACTTTGAGTTCGACAGAGTCATTGACCGCCGTAATACGGACTCTCTGAAATGGCAAAAATATGCCCATCAGGACATTATTCCTTTGTGGGTGGCTGATACCGACTTTAAAGTTGCCCCAGTGATCCAGAAAGCTATCGAAGAACGAACTGAACACGGAATATTCGGCTATACACGCCCTAATGAGCAATGCAATCGAGCCTTAGTCAACTACTACCAAACCAAGCATGGATGTCACATTGAAGCTGACTGGGTGGTGTGGGTGCCTGGTGTAGTTCACAGTTTGTCCTTGGCTATCCGCAGTTTATCGAAATTACATAGCCAAATTCTCACTCCCGACATCGCTTACCCCTACTTTCATAGTATTGCCGCCGCAGCCGGTAAGCAAGCTCACCACCTCACTATGACTTACGACCAAGATCGCCTTAGAATAGACCTTGACGCCCTCAATACACACGACCCACACAATGCTAGGGCAATGTTGTTTTGTAATCCACAAAATCCTGGCGGCGCTGTTTATACCCAAGCTGAGCTGCAGCGCATTGACGCCTATTGTGAAGTTAATGAGCTAGTCTTAGTGTCCGATGAAATTCATGCCGACATTATCTTGGATGAGGATAAATACCACCTTCCTTATTTCGCTGTGAGTCCCTTTGCACTTAACAACTCCATCGTTTTAGGAGCCGCTAGTAAAGCCTTTAATATTGCCGGCTTAGGCTGTTCGTGGGCCGTCATAGCCAACCCCTCCATTCGCCACGCCTTCAAACAAGCAATGCATGGTATTACTCCTGAGATCAGCCCTTTAGGTTACGCTGCTAGCGTTGCGGCTATAGCCCATGGTGGCCCATGGCTCTGCGCCATGAATACCTATTTAAGAGGTAACCGTGACTATTTAATGGCACAATTCGCCCATATACCGGGCATTAATATGCTGCCCCTGGAGTCGACTTATTTAGCTTGGCTTAATGTGTCTGCGTTACAGTTAGATGACCCCTGCAATTTTTTTGAAAAGGCAGGGGTTGGGCTGTCAGCGGGTAAAGGCTTTAATGATAGCCACTATCTAAGGCTTAACTTTGGTTGCCCTAGATCAGTGCTGGAGAGCGCCATGGGGCGCATTAAGGCCGCCTTAGCCTAAACTTTGATAGCCAGCAAATTGATGTGTTTTTAGAGACACTACAGCCGCATGAATGGCATCTTTATGCTTAGTTTCGAGGGCAGATCGCTGCTGAGTGAATTTGCTCTTGGCCTTTTTATCCAATTGTTGCCACTGCTCATTAATAGGCATGTGTTCCGTTTCACGGAACACCAACTCAATAACACTGAACTCATCAAGGGTGAGCAATTCAGGTTCAACTTGTTCAATTAATTGTTTTAGTCGGATGCAGCCTTCGGTATATTCGCACTGCTTGTCTTTCATGGCACTAGCAATTACCCCAATACTTTCAACTCGGTGTTGGTATTGCTTTTTTAGCATGTCTTGGAGCCCAACGATGCGTGCTTGGTTAGTTTTGAAAGCCTTCCTTTGACGGGTGTACAGCCAAGCCACAAGCGCCAACATAGATAGGCAAAAAACAGTAAGGATGGGAATTATGTAAGGTGTCTGCATGATTTTAATAACTGTGGGCGTAAAGGTTAATTGTAACATAGGTTGGCATGGTGAAAAGCCGTATTCGCCGACCTAAGCTTTACCTAAGCCTTAACTAAGCCAACCTAAACCAACCCAAGCTAACCTAAAGCAAGCCAAGCCGCTTGGCACTAAGGTTATCATAAGCCGATTATAGCAAGTTCTTAGATCTACTTTAATGACCAACTACCAGGCCCTTTCAAGGGCCCATTAAGAAAGCCCCAATGCATACGCATTGAGGCGTTCTTAATGAATGGGGTGCTTGGTGATGGCCCGGCCCCGCATCCAAGAGGCGGGTCGTTCAGACGTCATGACGCAGTGCGCCATATAACACGGCGGCTTCACCCTACTAGCTAAAAACATGCCCTGCACATTCTCTCCAGCCATCTTTGTGAGGAGCGCAGCGACGTGGCAATCCATAGTTTGGTGGTATTGGATCGCCGCGCTGCGCTCGCGAAGACGGGTTCTTTACGGTAACCGTACTTTCAAGGGCCCAATAAAAAAGCCCCAATGCGTGAGCATTGAGGCTTTG